>Ga0209165_10000776_pt1 | contig 10800 bp, 10 predicted proteins | sample tdAd001_FD_187122 | JGI IMG/M metagenome (GOLD analysis project Ga0209165, IMG submission 187122) | Marine sediment microbial communities from the Atlantic coast under amendment with organic carbon and nitrate - tdAd00.1 (SPAdes)... | ecosystem: Environmental > Aquatic > Marine > Coastal >... | reverse complement strand
AACCACGTGCAATGAGATGTTATCACACCCCTAAGGGGTGAAACCAAAGCCGGGTCCTCTGGGCCCGGATTCTTTACTTCAATAAATCATTATGGTTGGCTTTGAACGAATCAAAGGCTTTACGCTTATCGAACTCGTCGTTGTTGTCGCTCTGATCAGCATTATGCTTTTTTTGGCAATTCCCAGGTTTCAGAGCGATTTTTTTACAGACAGCACCAAAAAGGTTTCACGCTGGATTATGTATAAGGTCCCGGCGTTAAAAGAAAATGCGTTCCGAAAGCAAAAAAAATATGTGCTGCACGTCGGGATCGATTCCGAAAAACTGTGGATAACGCATGAAGGCATGTCGGACGAAGAGCTTCAAGATGCGGAAATGGATGGCTACAAACTTCCGGACGACATAAAATTGCAGGATGTTGAATTCCCGGATGAACAGGTAATCTCTGCGGGGCGGGCGGATATTTATTTTTATGAAAAAGGGTATTCTGATAAAGCGATTATCCATATGGTCCATGACGATGACCATCGATTGTCCTTCCTCATAGAACCTTTTCTGCCGCAGGTCCATTTATATAATAAATATGTAGGGTTAGAAGATTCATAATGGTTTTTTTAAATAACTGCCAGCCCGTTTGTTTGTGCAACGTTCGGGCAGCGTCAAAAAACATCCGTTGAGGTCGGCAGAGAGCGTGAAAAAAATATTTACCGGGAACCTGGGACGAACCTTAAGAAGGTCGCAGCCCGAAACTCGAAACCCGCAGCCTGAAGCGGGTTTTACGTTCCTTGAAATCATGGTCGCCATTTCCATTATGGCGATTGTTCTCGTTACGATATATAGAATGCATGCCCAGACCCTCTCCATGAACTATTCTGCAAGGTTTTATACAACAGCTCCCTTGTTGGCCCAAAAAAAAATGGTTGAAATTGAATCAAAAGGTCAGCAGGATATGACAGACGATTCAGGCGATTTCGGAGATGAATTTCCAGGTTACCGCTGGCGAGTTGCCGTAGATGATGTTGAATCAAAAGCACTGGGCGGTGTCGCTGAAAACCTGAAAAAAATCGATATCCTCGTAACTCTGAACAACGATGAATTCAGGTACAGTGTAAGAACTTATAAATTCTTACAGGAGTGAGGACTAGGGAATGATTCAAAACCGGCAAACACGGCGCCTGAAATCCCATATCGATCCCCCTCATCCGGCCTGCGGCTTTACGCTCCTGGAAACTATGATTGCGATTTTTATTTTTGCCGTTGTTGTTACAACGATATTCACTTCCTACAATGCCTTGTTTTCGGGCAACAAGACCATCGAACAGGGATCTGCCTCTTATGAAATGGCCAAAAACTGTCTTAGCCGAATGATGATGGATCTGGAATCGATCCATGTATCATTACCCCCGGAATACTCGCCACAGAATGTTGCCGATTCCCCTGACCTTTACCGGATTTCCGGGGATGTTGTTGATATTCAGGGACGTGAATTTCCAAAACTCAGATTTACTTCCATGTCTCACATCGCCTTTGGCGGAAAAACACAAAACGGAATTGCAGAAATCGTCTATTACGTTCAGACCGAAGGGGATGGCCGCTACCTGTTGAAACGAGCGGACAACCTGCATCCTTATCCTTTGTTTGAAGAAAAGGCCGGTGATCCTGTATTGTGCAAAGACGTTAAATCCCTGACAGTAAAATATTATGACGAAGATGCTACTGAACACGATCTGTGGGACTCCGATGCCGAGGAGTTCGGATATTCCACACCCAGAACAATTCGGATAAAACTCGAACTGGCTTCAGCGTCACAGCCCCTGTTGTTTGAAACCATGGTAACACTTCCGGTTTTCAGGGAGAAGAAAAAATGAGTTTTCTTGGAAACAACCGTGGAATCGCCCTTCTCGTTACCTTGGCCATTATTGCGATATTGATTCCGGTGACACTGGAGATGAACCGGAAGATGCTCTCAGCGGTCTTTTCCGCGGCCGCAACCAGAGATCGAATTACGCTGTTGAACATGGCTTCATCCGGCATAGAAATAGGGAAAGCGATGCTGGTAAAAGATAAAAATGATTCCGACTCCGATTCGCTTCAGGAAGACTGGGCGGAATCTGAAAAAATCATCGAAGTTCTTCAGGATATTCCCTTTGAACAAGGGACGGTCACCTTAACCATCGGTGATGAACTCGGTAAAATTCAGATCAACAGCCTTGTTAAATTGCCGAATGGACACAGCTTTAACGAACCCCAAAGAATTATGTGGGAGCAATTTTTAACCGGTTTAATGTCTCAAAATGAATTGTTTGAGGGTTTAGAACCGTTGACCATCATAAACTCGGTCAAAGACTGGCTCGATTCCGGGGACGATGATGCCATCACGGGGCTGAACGGCGCAGAGTCAGACTATTATCAGGATCTCGACCCGCCGTACACCTGCAAAAACGGTCCGATTACCCATATTGGTGAACTTGCACTCATTAGAGGGATTACACCGGAGCTGCTCAACGGCGCAGGCGGGGTGTCGGGACTCTCGGATCATATTACCGTCTTTGGAGTGCGCAAAACTGCGGACAATACCTTTACCTATGAAGGAAAAATAAATGTCAACACTGCAGATCTTCCGACACTTTCGGCAATTCTGCCTTTAGGGAGCGAATCCCTTGCACAGGCAATTTACGACTACCGCAAAGATATCTCCGAATTCGAATATATCCACGATCTTTCAAGCCCAACCTGGTATAAAAAGGTCCCCGGTATGGGCGATATTAACATCGATTCAAACCTTATCACAATTTCCAGTGATTTTTTTCGAATCGAATCTGTTGCAACGTTAAACGAGATGAAAGTAAAAATAAATACAGTGGTTAAAAGAGAAAAAAACCAAAAAACAGGAAAATGGACCTGCAAAGTCTTGCGGTGGGAGACAGGGTAGAACACTCAAACAGCGATTTGCCAAAACACCGGATACCTGAACGCCTGCTGACCTGTTTCATCCGCTTAAAATAATACGACTTTTTAAGTGATAGACAACAGGAACGTCCTTCATGAGAAATTTGAGCTATGCGTCGAAGAAAGAGGTTTGACTTGACAAATTAATCATAACCTACTATAATTACGCTTAATTTAATTTAAAGAAAACCATGAGAAGAAAGATACTGGGACTAGACATACGACATGATGCGGTATCAGCGGTTCTTATAAAGAGCGGTATCAAAGGAACTGCCATAGAGGCCCATGTTCATGTTCCCCTATCCGACCGAAAAGAGGATGAACCCGGCTGGGTTGCGCCACTTGAAACCATCGTGAAGAAGATGGATATATCCGGTTCCGTCTGCGTGGCGTCCTTTCCTGCTGACGAGATATCCTATCGAAATATTCAAGTCCCGTTTAAGGGTCAAAAAAAAATTAAAAAAATTCTGCCGTATGAACTATCGCCAACCTTCCCGTTTCCCACAGATGATCTGATCATCGATTTTATTACAGTGAAAGTGCCTGATAATATAAACGATAACAACCTTATGGCTGCTGCAGTAGAAAAATCGAAGCTCCAATCTTTTTTAGATACACTTGCCACGTTTAATATTGCGCCCGAGACGGTTACCGTTGGCGGCTACGCCGCAGCATTGCGCCTGGCCCATATTTTAGACAACCGTAAGAATTGGGTCGTCGTTGACATAGACAGCAACAAAGGCACTATATTTTTTATTTTGTCCGGGGGGGTTTGCCTGATACGTTCTTTTCCAATACGTTCTGATGGCCGTTCATACAAAATAAAATCCCTTTGCAACACCATACGGCGGACACACGCTGCATTGGAAAAGATGATTGGATTGGAATTTGATTCGGACGGTTTGTTTATTACAGGATGCGGCCTGGATGATTTGGGTTTTGAACAGGACATGGCACAGGCATTGGGATTGCCCATCCAACGGATAGACCTGTTAGGGGATACAGATCTTTTAAAACATCAAGATCCGCCAAAATCCTGGGTTCCACTCCTCATGGACAATGCCCTTTCATTGGCGCTTATGGAAGTTGAAGGTGCCAATGGATTAAATTTCCGAAAAGGCCCTTTTGCTTCAAAAAAGTTCTGGGAGGAAAATAAAAAAAGTCTGATCCAAACCGGAGTTTTCTTTGCTTTAGTGGTGGCATTGGCGTTTTTCAACGTCTTTATCGACTCATATTTTACGGGGAAAAGGGTGACCCGTCTGGACCATCAAATCACAGATATTTTTACTTCGACATTTCCGGATGTCAAAAAAATTGTCGACCCGGTTCAACAGATGCGGATAAAAGTACAGGCGGCTAGAAAAAAGATGTTGTTTCCGGGAGAAGCCGAAACACCGATACGGGCCATTGATATTCTAAACAATATCAGTCAACGTATTCCGAGAGAAATGGACGTTACCCTTACACGGATGGTTATAGGATCGGAGAATGTTGTCATTTCAGGGGATACAGATACCTTCAATTCCGTGGACAACATAAAGAGCCGGCTGGAACAGGTAAACGCTTTTAAAAAAATCATTATCAGTTCCGCCAATATCAACAAATCGGACAACCGGGTGCGTTTTAAGCTGAAGATCATATTTTGACAGGCTGTTGCCCAAACAATAATTCCTTATATTATTAACCCGGCAATTAAAAAATCGTCATTCCGGCCCTATCGAAGCGGAGAGCCGGAATCCACAACTCATTCTATTTCCTGGATTCCCGCTTTCGCGGGAATGACAAGTGAAAAAAGCATGGTTTGTATATTTAATTGCCGGTTTAGTAACGTCCACGAACCGAGAATAGACGGCACATATGTTGAGAAAACTGACAAAGAGAGAGAGAATCGCAATTTATGGATTATCAGGGGTTGTCTGCCTGTTTATTATTATTCGATTTTTCGTATTCCCATCCATTGACAAGAGAGAACGTCTTAAAAGGGCACTCCAGGTTAAAGCAGAAAGCCTTGAAGAGATGATCGCCCTAAAGTCCGAGTACAGTGCCATTAACCAGAGCGCAAATTTATCAAGGATGCGTTTGGAAAACAGGAAAAAAGATTTTACCCTGTTTTCTTTCCTCGACAGACTTACCGGTGTGGCAGGGATCAAAGAGCGTGTAACGTACATGAAGCCTTCAACAAGCGTTCAGAAAGACAGCCCATACAAGATATCTCAGGTGGAAATGAAACTCCAGAGCCTGACATTAGAGCAGTTGACCACGTACCTGCACATGATCGAAACATCAAAAAACATGGTCTATATAAAAAGGCTTTCCATATTGAAGACCGGTAAGCAAGAGGGGTTTATCGACGCGGTTATACAGGTTGAAGCGGTTGAGAAATGATGATGAGCAATACCCGAAAATGGTTGCCGTATGTCATATACAGCATGGGGGCTGCACTATTTTTCATTTACTATCTGTTCCCGTCAGATACCGTAAAAAACATTATAACATCTAATTTTAATACTGCCAATCCAGGGGTGAATATTACCATCGATCATATAACCCCTTCTTTTCCCCCTGGCTTGAAGTTACATCATGTAAATTTGTATTACCTGAATGACGCGTTGTTTAAGGTAGAACGGATTAAGATCGCTCCGAAACTATTGTCGCTTTTTCGTTCAAGGATCATTTTTTTTTTCAAAGGGAGCGCTTTTAAAGGCAGTTTAGAGGGAAGGGGAGAGTTCTCCAAAGATAGGCCGTATCAAAATTTTATGGTTCAAGGAAAACTTTCCGGTGTTCAGATGAAGGAAATCTCCGCTGTTAAACGTTATTTCGGCCGTTCGATAACAGGAATGCTCAACGGTGACTTCACCTGCAGAAGTGGTGGAGAATCCGGAGGGAGCCTTGGGACCCAGCTTGTCATTTCAGACGGTGAGGTAGAACTCTTAACGCCTGTTTTCAATATAAAGCGCATACCTTTCCGTAAAATTGACGCTGATCTGACAATGATCGATCGAAGGCTTAAAGTCAAACGATGCGACATGGAGGGACCATCGATGGATGGCAGCATCTCCGGTGCTGTCACGTTAAAAGATCCTCCAGGAGACAGTTATTTAAAGCTATCGGGTATGATTAAACCGAATCGGTTATTTCTCGAAAATTTGGGAAAAAATCTTCCGGAAAATCTATTGCCTGAAAAGGTAATGAAAAAAGGCGTCATTCGAATCAGAATTTACGGTACGCTGGACGAACCCCGTTTTTTTCTGAATTAGCGGGGGAATTTAGGGGTTCATAAAAAGTTAGAAAAATTAACTTTTTAAAAGAATGTTTAATCAAGTTAGGGGCTTTGCCCCAATTGGAATACTGGAATACTGGAATAATGGGTTCTGGGATAAGGCAATATTGTGTTAATGGTAAACTTTGTGCTGACGATAAAATTAAAAGTGGCTAATATCCTTTTAAAAATCGATCTTCCACTATTCCATTATTCCATATTCGAGGCAAGCGTTCAAGCCTCAAAAAATATTTTATATTTTCATTAAGTTGTAGAAATTCCGAGACGTTTTAATTATGAAACGATATCTTACCCTATTGAATGTTCTGTTAATTACAGCAGCTGTTTTTTTTATGGTTAAGGCCTTTTATAAAGTTGCCGGCGCCAAGATTGATCATGCGCCGCCTTCCAAAGATGCAGCCAGGCATGTGATTCCAAATGAAGCGTCGACTCGACATCCATTGTCGGATTACAGAGCCATCATGGATCGCAATCTATTCAAAACCAAAACAGGGACCGGGGGCCGCCCCCAGAAACTCGACATCGAAAGCCTTACCCCCACGGATCTTAAGCTGAAACTGCTGGGGACCGTTACGGGTGACGAAAAAGAAGCCTATGCAGTCATCGAAGATACCGCTGTAAGACGCCAGAATCTATACAAAATCGGAGATGCCATCCAAAATGCAACCCTTAAAATGATTTTAAGAGAAAAGGTTGTGCTCAATGTCAACGGCAAGGATGAAATCCTCGGAATAGAGAAAGTCCGAGAAGCGCCGAAAACAGGCAGATCTCCCGAGAGAAAAAGTGCATCGAGTTCTCGAAATATAACCATAAAACGATCACAGATAGATACGGCCCTCCAAGATGTCAACACCCTCATGAAGCAGGTCAGGATACAACCGCATTTCCAAAATGGCAAGCCCGACGGCCTTCGCTTGACCGGTGTCAGGCCAAACTCCATTTTTTATAAAATGGGATTAAAGAGCGGAGATATCATTATCGGTGTTGATGGAAAAAATATCGAATCCGTGGATGACGCCCTAAAATTTTATCAAAGCCTGCAATCGGCTTCCAAGGTGCAGCTTGAGTTGAAACGAAGGGGCCGGCCGAAAACCATTGAATATAATATTGAATAAGTGATAAATGTATGATAATATAAAAAATGTTAAAAATAATGGCGTCGTAAAAAGTGCCATCTACTGCGTTGGTGTATTTTTTCAGACACTCGGCATACTACATGTATGGCCTCGTTCCTGAAAAAAAACTACACCTTGTATATGAACCTTTTTACTTAGCCATCTATCGTTGAATTCATGACTTTTTACGAGATCATCAAAAGCTCGTTTACCACAATCGATATTCAAATAAATTTTGATGAATTCGTATCACATCGAATTCATTTTGTTTTTAGATTTTTATCTTTAAAATGTGAAGATCGGGTTTAAACACAACCATACGGTATAATCGACGACAAATGAGATCACACGCCTTTGGTTCAAAAGTTATCAGATGCTTGTTTATTTTAACGGTTATGATTTTGACGGTGCATCTATCCATTGATGCTCTGGCAGAAACTTCCGGAAAGGTTCTCGATTCGCCCAAAAATAAAACAGCAGCCCAGAGAAGTCAGGACTCGGAAAGATTTATTTCCATAGATTTCAATGATGTCGACATCAATGTTTTTATAAAATTTATCAGTGAATTGACGTCAGAGAACTTTGTTGTCGATCAACGTGTAAAGGGAAAAGTGACGATAATTTCACCCAGCAGAATTTCCATAAAAGAAGCTTACAGGGTTTTTGAATCGGTTCTGGAAGTCCATGGGTTTACCACCGTAAAAGCCGGAGAAGTCACTAAAATCATTCCATCTCCGGATGCACGATCAAAAAGTATTGAAACCCGGCTCAAAGAAGAAGCCGCCTCACCTGAAGATCGAGTCGTTACGCAATTGATATCTTTAAAATTCGCAAGTTCTTCTGAAATTAAAAAGCTGTTCGCGCCATTGGTCTCCAAAAACAGCGTGATTCTGGCCTATCCTCCGACGAACATGTTGATTGTTACCGATGTATATTCCAATATAAAACGGCTGATTCGAATCCTGAATGCCATCGATGTTTCCGGCATGGGGCAGGAGCTATCCATAATTCCATTGGAATATGCCGACGCCGCAAAATTTGTGAAAATTCTCGACTCTGTTTTTCAGGAAAAGAGAAAAACCAAGGCACCGGATTTGTCAACGATCAAATTCGTGGCGGATGATCGGACCAATACGATTATCGTAATGGCAAGTGAGGTCAAGACCTCAAGGATAAAAAAACTGATCGAAATGCTCGACCGGGAAACGCCCAGGGGAAAAGAAAGGATCCATGTCTATTATCTTGAAAATGCCAATGCCGAGGATCTGGCAAAGGTCCTTCGGGAACTGCCGACGAAAAAAGCCGGGACACCCGAAGAGAGAAAAGTTCCGTTTATTTCGGAAAAAGTCAAGCTGGCCGCCGATAAAGCAACCAACAGCCTGATTATCATGGCAGGCAAGGAGGATTACCAGGTCCTGGATGAGATCATTAAGAAATTGGATGTTCCAAGGGCCATGGTCTATATTGAAAGCCTGATCATGGAAGTCGATGTGAACAAGGATTTTAGGCTCGGTGTCGAATGGCAGGCGGGCGGTACGACGACCATCGGCGGAAAAGATGCGGCTGTTGGCGGCAGTTTTAAACATCCGGAGGATATTTTATCCTTAGGGGCAATCCCGGCCTTTCCAACGCCGGAGGGTTTTGCTCTGGGGGTGATTACCGAATCGGTGACCATCGGCGGCATCACCTTTCCCAACCTCGCCGCAGTTGTAAATGCTTATAAAAAGGATAAAGATGTTCATATACTCTCGACCCCTCAGCTTCTGACCTTGGACAATCAGGAGGCCGTTATTATTGTGGGCAAGAACATTCCCTATCAGACCCGATCGGCCGCCGAAACCGGAGTCGAGACATACAGCTCCTATGAGTACAAAGACGTTGGAATTACCTTAAAGATTACGCCGCAAATCAGCAAGGATCGGATGGTTCAACTCAATATTTCCCAGGAATTGACCAAACTCGATGAAGTCACAACCAGCTCGGGCTCAACGGATCGTCCGACCACATTAAAGCGCAGCATTAACACAACGGTGATTGTAAAAGACGCGAGTACCGTTGTCATCGGCGGGTTGATCGATGAAAGTTTTTCAGAAGTAGAATATAAGGTCCCCTGCCTGGGAGACATCCCTTTTTTCGGGTATCTGTTCAAATCGACGGCACGGGGAAGTGAGAAGACCAATCTTTATGTGTTTATCCAACCCACTGTCGTCAACAATCCTGCCGAGGCACAAGCGCTTTTGGAAAGCAAGCAGGATGAAATTGATCAGATCAAAGCAGGGAAAATCAAAATGTACGAAAAACAATCTGACAGCACCGGATCCGAATCCAAAAAATAAGAACTGCCGTCGTTCAATATAACTTAATAATATAGAAACTTCCTTCAACCCTTCAACCACCATGCAAAAACATTTTACCCAGATACTCAAAGACACCTTCGAGGTTTCAGAAGAAGATCTAAAAGAGGCCCAAAGCATTAAATCCGAAAAGGGCGGCGATTTCGGAGAAACCCTCGTAGCAAGAAAGATCATTACCGAAAGACAGCTTCTCGAAGCTTTAAGCATCCAATACGACATTCCTTTCTGGCCGGAACTGCCCCTTGAAAAGTTTAGAACCGATTTTACCGACCATGTTCCGATTCAATTTTTAAAAAAATACAACATGGTTCCTTTGTTAAAAGGAGATCCGGATTCCGATCCCGACAAAAGATTGCAGGACGAGGGTCGACACCATAAAAAAGAAGATTTTTTCAACTCGGATTCGGCCATCGCCGTTAACGATCCGGCCTGTATTCAACCCATGGATGACCTTCTCAAGATTCTCGGCATCCATAACGTTAAGCTTGTTCTTTCAACAAAGGAGGCAATTCTATTTGCCATAAATATATCGTATGATCTTTCCAGGGGCTCGGCCGAGCAGCTTGTCCAGGATATGGAAGAAAACGGCAGTGCCATTATCAGTGAGATCGAGGAAAAGGCGGACCTGCTGGATGACATCAGTGATGCACCGATCATAAAACTTGTGAACCATATTATTTCACAATCCGTGAAAGCCCGTGCCAGCGATATTCACATTGAACCCTACCAGGACAGTTTCAAAGTGCGCTATCGCGTTGACGGTATTCTATATGACCTGCTGTCCCCTCCAAAATGGGTCCAGCCGGCGCTGATTTCCAGAATCAAGGTCATGGCGAAGATGAACATTGCGGAAAAACGTCTTCCCCAGGACGGTCGTCTGGACGTCAAAATCGGCAATCAGCAGATCGATGTGCGGGTATCCACCATTCCGACGTCGTTTGGAGAGCGTCTGGTGCTCAGGCTTCTGGATAAATCAGCTTCCTTGATTTCACTTTCGGATCTCGGACTTGTATCGGACAAACTCGATACCCTTGAAAACCTTGTCAAGTCTCCGAATGGTATTATCCTTGTCACCGGCCCCACCGGCAGTGGAAAAACAACGAC
>Ga0209165_10000774_pt1 | contig 10804 bp, 10 predicted proteins | sample tdAd001_FD_187122 | JGI IMG/M metagenome (GOLD analysis project Ga0209165, IMG submission 187122) | Marine sediment microbial communities from the Atlantic coast under amendment with organic carbon and nitrate - tdAd00.1 (SPAdes)... | ecosystem: Environmental > Aquatic > Marine > Coastal >... | reverse complement strand
CTGCCCGACATGGTTGAAGATGAAGATATTCACTTAACTATCAGCACTTTTAATGCTAGTCTTGATATCGTTGGTAAGCAATTGATTGAATTGGCAAATGACAACGGTGGGCGCGACAATGTGTCGGTGCAGTTAGCCCAGGTCATCACGCCATTCACGGCGAAGAAGGGCCTCTTCGCTAAGCTAACCAAATTGTTCCGCACGTAAGGGTGCAGGGTTCAGGAGATTGTCAGGAATAAGAGCGATTCGACTGGGTAACAGTCGTACCTCTCCTGTGTCATCGAACTACCTGCGATTTTGTTTGGTTTCACTGAGATCGGTGACATGGCACGGTTAATTCTTAGTCTGGACAACCAGGTTCTGGCTGAATACAACATGACGAAAGAGCGCTACACGGTTGGGCGCCTTCCGGACAATGACGTTCGCATCGATAATCCTGCTGTCAGTGGCCACCACTCCCTGATCATCAATATTCTCAATGACTCGTTCCTCGAGGACTTGAACAGCACGAATGGCACCTACGTCAACGGCAAGCTGATCAAGAAACACGCGCTACAGCACGGTGATGTCATCACGATCGGCCATCATCAATTGCGCTTTTCCGATCAGCAAACGAATGACACCGAGCAAGACGAATTTGAAAAAACCATGGTTATTCCAGCTGGCCAGCAGAATGCCGACCAGCTCGCCAAAGCTGAGCAAAAGGCAGAGGAAGCTGCTGCTGCCGTAAGCGACGCCGAAGCCGGCGTTCGTCTTGATCCGGAAGAAGCCTCAGCGCTTGAAGATGAGCCGAAACCCAAGCCACTTGCCGAATCCGTTGCACAAGAGCCCACTTCACACTCTGAGACGCATGCCGGCATAGACCCGAGTTCAGCGCCAAGCGCGCTGCCGCTCGCGAAATTGCAGGTTCTGAGTGGCGCGTTCGCAGGGCGCGAACTCGAGCTCACCAAGGCGCTGACAACGCTTGGACGCCCCGGTGTTCAGGTTGCAGCCATCACGCGGCGCAAGGAAGGCTATTACATCGTGCATGTGGAATCCGGCACGGAAGGCGACTTCCCGCTCGTCAACGGGCAACCGATTGGTGCGCAGGCCAGGAAACTGACCGACAACGATGTGGTTCAGCTTGCTGGCGTCAAGATGGGGTTCTTCCTCAGCTAGTCAATCAGCTGTAAATTCTCGCGGTGCATGATGCCGCAGACAAGCTCATACGGTATCGCGTCTGCCCAGGGAGCGACCTCCTCGACCGGCAGACCCTCGCCCCACAAAGTGGCAACATCGCCAACCTGATCACCGGCGTCGTCGCCCAAATCCACCGCAATCATATCCATGGACACATTGCCGATCAGTGGCACGCGCCGGCCATTTAGCAGCACCGGCGTTCCGCTGCGAAAATGCCGTGTATATCCATCGCCGTAGCCGGCCGAGATAATACCCAGGGTACTTGCCGCCTGCGCCTGGTAGCGCCCACGGTAGCCAACGCGCGCTCCTTCGGACAGCGGCTTGGTTGCTATAAGCCGGGCCTCAAACTGCATCACGGGTGTCAGGTCAAGATCACATCCGGTTCGCCCTTCGAAAGGAGATACTCCGTAGAGCGCCAATCCTGGACGTATCCAATGGTCGCCCCTGAAACCGAGACTCTCCTGCGCATCGTCAACTTGCGGCCAACCCATCGTTGCCGGGCTATTCGCAACGCTGACCGCGCCGTCAAAGCCCTCGACAACTTCGCGGAAGCTGTCGAATTGGTCCTTTGTAAATGGATTGTCGAGTTCGTCGGCACTGGCCAGGTGCGACATGAGTCGAAGTTCTGAAACTGCAGAACAGGACCGCAACCTCGCGATTAGCATCTCTGCCGCCGGCGGAGCAAATCCAAGGCGATTCATGCCTGTATCAAACTTGAGCCAGACGACCGTTGAACCAGAGCCCGAAGCCTCGAGCAGTTCAACCTGTTGCATGCAATGCACGACGATTTGGAAGCCTCGTGCCAGTGCCTCATCGAGGTCTGCCGCTGTCAGCGCGCCGGCCAGTAGAACCAGGGGCTTGTCGATACCGTATTCGTGCAGTTGCACGGCCTCGGGCAGGCGTGCTACAGCAAAGGCGTCGACATCATCGAGCGTTTCCGCTACAGCTTCCATACCATGGCCATAAGCATTGGCCTTGATGACTGCCATGATTTTTGCGCCTGGTGCGGCGCGTCGAATAACCTCGAGGTTTTGTTTGAGCGCGCCGAGCCGAATCAATGCCCGTGCTCCAAATGTCACGGATAGCCCTCGTTTGCGTAGGTGTCAGGCACCCAGTTCTCGAACTTTGTATAGCGTCCGACAAAGGTCAGCGGGAAGTCGCCGATCGGTCCATTTCGTTGTTTGGCGATCGCTATGTCAGCGATGCCCTTGCGTGGCGTGTCCTGGTTGTACACTTCTTCGCGGTAAATGAAGGCGATCAGGTCTGCATCCTGTTCAATAGCACCTGACTCGCGCAGGTCCGACATGACCGGTCGCTTGTCAGTGCGCTGCTCCACGCTACGATTGAGCTGCGAGAGCGCTATCACCGGCAGCGACAACTCTTTCGCCAATGCCTTTAGTGATCGCGATATCTCGGAAATCTCGGTCGCACGGTTTTCCTTGTTGCCGGGCACCGACATAAGCTGCAGGTAGTCAATGACAATTAGTCCCAGCCCATGCTCACGCTGCAGGCGTCGTGCTCGTGCGCGAATCTCGGTCGGCGACAGACTCGGCGTGTCGTCGATAAAAATGGGCGCTTCTGACATCAACTGCACAGCCGTGTTGATGCGCGACCAATCCTCATCCGGGAACTTGCCCGTACGCAGGTGTGTCTGGTCGACACGGCCCAGCGACGAAATCATGCGAAATGCCAGTTGTTGCGACGGCATCTCCATCGAAAATATGGCGGTCGGCACTTTCGCACCAATGGCAGCGTTCTCTGCAATGTTAACCGCGAGCGTCGTCTTACCCATCGAAGGGCGACCAGCAATAATCACCAGGTCACCACCCTGAAGGCCTGCTGTAAGCTTGTCGAATTCGGTATAGCCGGTCGAAATGCCAGTGATGTCACCTTCAGACTGGTGCAGCACATCGATGCGGTCGACGGCTTCCGGGAGTATGTGCTTAAGCGCCTTGAAGCCCGAGCGTCCGCGAGAGCCGGACTCTGCTATTTCGAAAACGAGCCGCTCCGCTTCGTCGACAATTTCAGCGGCACTGCGACCATCCGTCGAGAACGCCGCTCCGCTGATTTCATTACCTGCCGTAATCAGGGATCGCAACATCGAACGCTCACGCAAAATCTTTGCATAAGAGCGGGCATTCGCTGCGCCGGGAGTTTCGTTGGCGAGGGACGCCAGATACTCGAGCCCGCCTGCGGATTCGAGCTCGCTGCGATTGTCGAGACATTCGGACACGGTGACGACATCGCAAGGATTGGCGTCTTCGGCCAGGCTCGCAATAGCCGAAAAAATCAACCGGTGGTCCTTACGGTAGAAATCGCCTTCCGTAATGACGTCAGCGATCTTGTCCCAGGACTGGTGGTCGAGCATGAGTCCGCCAAGCAATGACTGCTCAGCCTCGATCGAATGTGGAGGCACCTTGAGGCGCTGCTCGGCACCTCCGGTCGTCACTCCATCATCCAATGCTCGCACCATTTCGGGCTTTCTCCGGCCAGATTCCTCGTGCCATTAAGGTAACACAGCACAATGTGCCATGGGCTTCGGCTTACTCCGCGGCGACGACGCGAACAATAATTTCGGCGTCGACTTCAGGATGCAAGTGCACCCCGATCGGGAACTCGCCAGCCTCCTGGATCGGACCTTCGGGCATACGAACTTCACTACGCTCGACCGAAACCTGAATTTTCTCGAGAGCCTCGATAATGTCGACCGGGCCAACCGACCCGAAAAGTTTATCTTCACTGCCAACATTGGCGCTGATGACGAGTTCGGCGCCATTGATTGCCTCAAAGCGCTTCCTGGCGGCCGAAAGTTCTCCTGCCGCAGCTTTTTCGAGCTCTGCACGACGTGCTTCGATCGCTTTCATGTTTTCAGGCGTCGCCAGGGCTGCCTTACCGTGCGGAATCAAGAAATTCCGTCCGTAGCCAGGCTTTACCTTGACCATGTCGCCGATGCTGCCGAGATTCTCGACGTTGTCCAAAAGAATTACGTTCATTGTCTGTTCCTTACTCTTCGTTTCTTGCAATGCGGCGCCTGAAGTGTAGCCACACATCAGAATAACCGAACATTGCTAAACCAACGATTGTGATCTCATTCAATACGGGCAACACCAGCAGAATGTAGATCAAAATCAACAAAAACAGCGGCAACTTACCCGCTTCGTACACCCAGTGCAGCAGGGCCAAACCCTGAAGCCAGAAAGGTGCCAGCATCATGACCGCCACGAGCTTCAACCAATCCAGACCCGTCGCATACGCGACGATTGTCGTACCTATCATTGCTACCGCGATCACCCGACCGAAGTCCAGGTCGCGAAACATTCCATAGTTCAGAAATTCGCCATCGATTTTCCGGTACAGCCGATAGCCCATCATCATGAACAACACGCAGAGCATCCAGTAGCCCCAAAGCGTGCTTTGCACGAGTTCCCGTGCCAGTCCGAGTGGATCTGCAGCCATGGCTTCCGCCTGCTCGTACAGCCCACTCGCTTTCAGTATCTCCAGGTACAATGTCGACAACGGCTTTGCAAACTCAGCCAGGTCGCCTACAACGCCGAACAAGACTACTGCTGCCCCAACGAATACCAGGACCAGGAGTTGCATCGTCAAAGTCAACGACTTGGTCTTCTGCAGAGTCACTGCCAACAACATCGCTGGCACCCAGAACATCAACACTCCCGCGAAAACACTCTGAACCGGCGTCCCTACAATAAGCGATCCTGCTGTCAGCAGCGCTGCCGCAAGTACCGCCTCAATCCCCGCCAGCCTGACGCCTTGTTTTAACACCAGAAACGCAACGAAGATGCCGCTAAACAGTTGCACTATCGGCAACAACAGCATCGCCGCCAATGCGATCACGGCATTTTGTGGCCGGGCAACCAGCCACGCGGCCAACGGTTGCACTAGTCTTCCCCGACGATCGACCTAGTGTCGATCGGTATAAGGCAACAGTGCGAGATAGCGAGCCCGTTTGACCGCCGTCGCCAGCTGACGCTGGTAATGTGCTTTGGTCCCCGTAATACGACTTGGGACGATCTTGCCAGTCTCGGTGACGAATGCCTTCAGAAGATTGAGATCCTTGTAATCAATCTCCTCAATTTTTTCTGCCGTAAAACGGCAATATTTACGCCTGCGTGAATATCGACTCATGATTGCTCTCCTCAGGCGCTCTTCTCGACGGGCTCATCGCTCGCGTCGTCGGTTGACTCTTCAGCAGCCGGTGCTTCTTCGGCCGCTGACTCTTTAGCAGCCGGCGCTTCTTCGGCCGCTGGCTCTTCAGCAGGTGCCACCTCCGCTGGCGCTTCGGCGTCCGCTGGCGCTTCGGCGTCCGCTGGCGCTTCGGCGTCAGCCGCAGGCTCTTCAGCAGGTGCCGCCTCCGCTGGCGCTTCGGCGTCCGCTGGCGCTTCGGCGTCAGCTGCTGGCTCTTCAGCAGGTGCTTCCTCAGCCGCTTTCACCTCTTCGGCCGGTGCGTCTTCCCCTGACTCTTCTTCCTTCTTGTCGTCAGTACGCATGGCAGCTTCAGCAGCGGCCTTGGCTTCACGACGCTGCTGGGCTTCTTTTTCCTTGGCTTTTTCTTCGGCAACAGCGACTGCCATCGGCGAGGCTTCGGTAACAGCCTTATCACGAGCAACCACAAGATTGCGCAGCACGGCGTCATTGAAACGAAACGCGCCTTTGACTTCGTCCAGCGGAGCTTGCTCGCACTCGACGTTCAACAGCACGTAATGGGCTTTGTGAACCTTATTGATGGGGTGTGCCAGCTGGCGGCGTCCCCAGTCTTCGGTACGGTGAACAGTACCGCCAGATTCGGTAACGATGCCCTGGTAGCGTTCTACCATGGCAGGTACCTGCTCGCTCTGGTCCGGATGGACCAGAAACACGATCTCGTAGTGTCTCATTTCTTCCTCTCTCGGTTTACAGCCACCCGACTAGCGGTGCGGCAAGAGTTTACAGCCTTACGGCCGCCCCACCCTTCGTGGCAGGGACGCGCATCCTACCCAACCGGAACAGCCGACGCAAGCCGTTGGCGATTGATTTCGTAAAGAAAAATGCCGGTTGCGACGGAGACATTGAGGCTAGAGACGGTGCCCCGCATAGGAAGGCTGACCCGTTCATCGCACAGGCCCTCCAGACGTTTACCAAGGCCTGTGTGCTCACGCCCCATGACCAGCGCCAATGGCCGGTCCAGATCCGTGTCGTACAAGGACTGCGAGCCCTTGTCACTGGTACCCACCACGGTCACTCCGTAGTCGCTCAGCCAGCCAACAACCCTTGCCAGGTTGCCGACCGAGGCAAACGGCAGGACTTCGGCAGCACCGGCCGCAACCTTGCTGACTGTCGACCCCAGCCCTGCCGCACCGTGTCGTGGTACGACAATCGCATCGACGCCCGCAGCATCGGCAGTGCGCATGCAGGCACCCAGGTTGTGCGGGTCCTGGACACCGTCGAGCAATAACAACAGCAGTTTCCGATCATCCCCAGCCTGCAGGCGGGCCTCGACCATCGATCGCAATCCTGCCTCGTCGAGCGCCGTTGTGCGCTGAACTTCGGCAACAATGCCCTGATGCCGGGACTCTCCGCTGATTTGTGCGAGTCGCGCCCTGTTGGCCGGCTGAATCTCTATGCCGCGACTGTTAGCCTCGGTGATCAGTGACTCGACGCGAGGGTTGGCGGTCTGGTACTCGGCGTATATTCGACGCACCTCAGTGTCTTTGGCTGCCAGCAAAGCTTCAACGGCTCTGAGTCCGGTGACGTATTGCGACTTGCTCATTTTCCGGCCACCGGTCGAAAGTCGATTTTCCGCGTTTCCATGTCCACACGCTGGACCTTGACGCGCATTGCTTCACCCAGGCTATATTTCTTGCCAGAGCGCTCACCGACCAGCTGCTGCGAACCGGACTCATAGTGATAGTAGTCATTCGCGAGGCTGGTCACGTGCACGAGTCCATCGATCATCAATTCACTAATTTGCACGAACAAGCCGAAATTCGTCACTCCCGTTATGACGCCATCAAACTCTTCCCCGACATGACCTTCCATGTACTCGCATTTCAACCACGCCTCGACATCTCGTGTCGCTTCCTCGGCGCGGCGTTCATGCGCTGAAGTAATCATTCCCAATCGCTCCATGGTGCCCGCGTCGTAATGATAGCGGCCCGGCTTGCCGCCACGGATGATGTGGCGTATCGCCCGGTGCACGAGCAAGTCCGGGTAGCGACGAATGGGTGAGGTGAAATGCGCGTAGGCATCAAGCGCCAGGCCGAAATGGCCAATATTGGTCGGCGTGTACTCTGCATGAGTCAGCGACCGCAACATCGCCATCGAAATCGATGCGCTATCCGGCCGTCCCTTGACCTGCTGCAGCAACATGTTGAATTGCCGTGGCTCAACGTGATCGGGATGCGGCACCTTGAGACCTAGTGTGAGCAGGTAAATCCGCAGCTCGTCAAAGCGATCTGCATCGGGTTTCGCGTGTACCCGGTAAAGCCCGGGTATGCGGTTCTTGCGAATGAACTTCGCCGCCTGCACGTTTGCGGCGATCATGCACTCTTCGATTAGACGGTGGGCGTCATTGCGCTCGACAACCCTGATCGCCGCAATCGATCCATCCTCACCCAGCTCGAAGCGGGTACCCGGAATATCCAGCTCAATCGCACCACGGCGCTGCCGCGCCTTTGCAAATGCGTTGTAGAGGTCATGAAGATTGTGCAGAACGGCGTGAATTTGCTTCGGTACTTCATTGGTCGCTTTGCCGCTCAGGAAATCACCGACTTGACTGTACGTTAGCCGAGCAGAGGAATTCATGACCGCTTCGACGAACGTCGACTTGCTGACCTTGCCGTCCTTATCAATTCGCATGTCGCATACCATGCAAAGGCGGTCGACCTTTGGATTGAGCGAACACAAACCGTTGGACAACACCTCGGGCAACATCGGCACGACACGATCCGGGAAATAAACCGATGTGCCACGTGTCGTCGCCTGCTTATCGAGGGCAGTTCCGACCTCGACGTAGTGTGCTACGTCGGCAATTGCGACCAGCAGGCGCCAGCCCTTGCCCGACGGCTCGCAGAAGACGGCATCGTCAAAATCTCGCGCATCTGCACCGTCGATCGTAATGAGGTCAACGCCGCGTAGATCGACGCGGTCTTTTTTGGCGGCCTCAGGAACGTCTTTACCAAATTTCCTGATCTCTTCACGAACCGCCTTTGGCCAAACGGTTGGGATCGCATGTGACTCAATCGCAATGTCAGTCGCAATACCCTTTTGCTTCGCGTCACCAAGGACCCGAACGACTCTACCCGTTGCCTGCTCAACGTGAGTTGGATAGTCGAGAATCTCGGCGACGACGATCTGCCCGGGCTTAGCCTTGCCGGACTCGCCTTTCGCGATCAGGATTCGATGCGAAATTTTTGAATTGTCTGGAATAACCAGGCCGATACCGCGCTCACGGATAAACTGGCCCGCAACCTCACGCACGCCGCGCTCCAACACTTCGACCAGGTTCCCCTCCGGCTTGCCGCGGCGGTCTTTACCAATGATTTTGATCGCAACCCGGTCACCATCGAACAACGGCCGCATCTCGCGGGCCGACAAGTACACATCGTCGCCGCCACCATCGCGGATCACGAAGCCGAAGCCGTCCCTGTGACCGCTGACGGTCCCGGTAATGAGGTCCAGCTTTGCCGTAAGACAAAACTCGCCGCGGCGATTTTCGATGATCTGGCCGGCCCTGACCATCTTATGGAGTTGCTCTTCGAGCAGCGCACGCATGCGTTGCCCTTTGAGACCTAATTCGGACATCATATTATTTATTTTCAATGGCTTACCGAACTTTTCTAGAAAGTTTAGCAGCTCATTTCGGCCCGGAATCGGGTGCTTGTAAGGTTTGGCTTTACGTTTGTTAGTTTTCTTTGATTTCTTCTTGGGCAAGCGATGTTGCTCCAGTAATATTGCTTGATTGACAGGTCGCACCCGCTTTCAGTAGAGTGCGCCCCCTTGCCGGAATTGCGATTGTACGCGGTTCAGACAAGCCCAGGTGGCGAAATTGGTAGACGCGCTAGCTTCAGGTGCTAGTTATCGAAAGGTAGTGGAGGTTCAAGTCCTCTCCTGGGCACCAAACTCTCAACGGCCCCACCAGGGGCCGTTTCTGTTTCGGCCCGGAGAGAAGTGCCGCCAGGGAACTGCGTATGATTTGGTTCAAGTCCTCTCCCGGGCACCAACTCATCTATCCGCTTATTGGTTATCGCTCCTCCACGGACACGTCTATGACCGCACCGTTGGCGTTGGTCAGGCAGGTCACTTTAGCGACATTGCCACGCGCCAGCGTCATCGAGCCCCGCACCGTGAAGCCGTTGCTGTTTTCCTTTACCGAGTGAGATTTAACCGATGTCGTGTCGAAACGGCTACGCATTGCACTCACGCACGAACTCTCGGCATACGCCATCACTTCGTTGTCGGCCGTTCCAGCAAATTTCCAGTTCCACAGCGTATAGACTCCGCCGACGATTACGGCGAGCACTATAAGATTACTGATTGCCCTACCCATTTCGTATCACTCCTCAGCTGGATGCCTCTCCCAGCTGTCTGTGGCGCTTCAGGAACAAGTATACGGGCACCGAGATTGCGGTCAGGATCAAGCCGTACATTGTCGAATCCGGGTTCGTTGCCGACACGAACAATGCGACCGCTGTCCAGCCCACCGCGCAGATCACGCCAGTCGCAGGAAACCCCCAGGCACGAAACGGTCGCTCGGCGTCCGGTTCCTGCTTGCGCAGCTTGAATACGCCGATGACGAGGCTGACGTACATGGCCATGAAGAAGATTGTCACGAGGCTGAGCAACAACTCGAACTGGCCGACGATGATCAGAAAAACAGTCATTACCCAGGTCAAAATCGTTGCTCCTGCCGGCGTACCATTGTCGTTGACCGTGGTCGCGCGCTGCGTGCCGAGCCCATCCTGGGACAGGGAATAGATGACGCGTGACATGACCATATACTGAAGGTTCTGGTGCGCCAGAAGTATGAATATTGCGGCGAAGATGACAATGGTTCCCGCCCCGACACCATAGGTGAGATTCAGCGCCTCGGCCAACGCAAGATCGTTGCCGATGAGCGCAGCCAGTGGCACGCTCAGCACGAGAGCCAGGTTCAGCAGGACGTATAACGCAAATACGATCAATGCAGCCTGGATGCTCCCAATCGCGACTCCTCGGCCGCCTGACTTGACCTCTTCGCTGAAGTAACTGGCGGCATACCAGCCATCATAGGTAAACACGACGGCTGCGATTACGAGGCCAAATGCCGCTACTCCCGGAGAGCCAGTCGACGCAGCGGCATCGGCGACCTCGACCGCGCCGCCATTCCTGAAGAACGCCACGTACAAGGCGACGGCCAGGCCGATCATGATCAGCCCCATCACGGTCGATGCAAATTGCTGGATACCGGCGCCGACTTTGACCCCACGCAGCTGCAGTAGCGCGAAGCAGGTGGAGATAACAACAGCGATCTCAGTCTGGTGGGCGGTTACACGAGGTTCCAGAAGCACTACGTACTCGAGCATCACGACCACTTTCAATGCCATCGATGCACAACCGGCCACCCAGTCGGTCCAACCAATCAGAAAGC
>Ga0209165_10000773_pt1 | contig 10820 bp, 9 predicted proteins | sample tdAd001_FD_187122 | JGI IMG/M metagenome (GOLD analysis project Ga0209165, IMG submission 187122) | Marine sediment microbial communities from the Atlantic coast under amendment with organic carbon and nitrate - tdAd00.1 (SPAdes)... | ecosystem: Environmental > Aquatic > Marine > Coastal >... | reverse complement strand
TGCGAATGCTTCGGGTCATGGAAAGCCGCGCACGATAAAAAAAGGAATCCTGTTGGTCGCCTTTGGCACCAGTATCTCCAAAGCCCAAATTTCCTATAAAAACATTGAGCGCGCGGTCATAACTCGTTTTCCGGACATCCCGATTCGTTGGGCTTACACATCGAGCTTCATCCGGCAAAAGCTGGCAAAACAGGGGCAGGTCATCGATTCGGTCGAAACGGCCCTGGCCAAAATGATGGACGCAAAATTTACGCATGTGGCGGTTCAATCGCTTCACACGATTTCCGGGTGGGAGTTTCATGATCTTCACAAAAATGCGAAACTTTTTGGTCAAATGGCCGGAGGGTTTGACAGCATTATCGTGGGCAATCCCCTGCTGGCTGCCGAAAGCGATTTCGAAAGGGTGGTGAATACCCTGCTGAAAAACATCCCGAAATCAAGAAAAAAAACCGATGCCGTCATTTTAATGGGCCACGGTACATCACACCCCAGTAACACCGCCTATGCGGCTTTGATGTATCATTTTCAAAGAAAAGACCCCAATGTATTTGTGGGCACGGTTGCAGGAACTCCGGAAATTGACCAAATCAAGGAGATGCTTTTAGCCAAAAATATCAAGACCGCCTATCTGATGCCCTTTATGTCGGTAGCAGGTGATCATGCAATGAACGATATGGCCGGCGAGGGCAAGGATTCCTGGAAATCGATTCTGACGAATGCCGGAATCACGAGCGTGCCTGTTCTTAAGGGTACGGCTGAATATGATGAGATCGTCGAAATTTGGGTGGATCATCTCAAAAAAGTGTTATCCCGCTTTGATTAAAATATGATCCAGCCCGGGTACTTTGGGTTTGAAGGCCTGGTTTTAACTTAAGACAGATAAAAATCTTGGGAAATGCCCCATTTAACAAAAATAGGATTAAACACGATTCGAAACAATCTGCAAGAAGCCACAATTTCACAGATTGCATTGTTGGCCGCCATTCTTGGCGGTGCAATCGTGATCTCAACCGCAATGGGATACATCCAGTTACCGGCAATGGATGTCATTAAAATTATAATGGCGAAGATATCCGGACGCCTGAGCCTGATCGAGGGGATGGATAAACTATTTCCGGTGGTCGTATTTGAGGTTCGGCTGCCCCGAATACTGTCGGCGGCCATTGTGGGTGCCGGATTAGCTATATCGGGTGTGGTATTTCAGGGAATTTTGTTAAATCCGCTGGCGGATCCTTATACCCTGGGGGTTTCTGCCGGAGCGGCCTTTGGGGCTTCTTTGGCGATCTTGTTGAATATCGGTTTTATGGGAACCGCTTCCGTGCCGCTTTTTGCCTTTATCGGTGCCATCGCCACCCTTTTCTTTGTCATGTATCTGTCAGCATCCGGCGGAGGGGTTTCTTCCACCAATTTGATTCTTTCCGGAATCATTGTGGCCGCCATATTGTCGGCCGGTATCAGTTTTTTAAAATACATCGCCGATGAGCAGGTAGCGGTGATCATCTTCTGGCTGATGGGCAGCTTCGGATCCAAGACCTGGACGGACGTGGGTCTGACATTCATATTTGTCGGCTTCGGATTTGTTATCTTCATGTTCTTCGCCCGGGATTTAAACCTGATGTCCCTTGGTGACCGCATGGCATCCTCGCTGGGTGTGGATACTAAAAAAGTGACCCTTACCCTTCTGGTCACCGCTTCGATGGTTGCCGCCATCTGTGTGTCGGTGTCGGGAATCATCGGCTTTGTCGGCCTGCTGATTCCCCATATGATGCGCCTGCTTACCGGACCGGATAATCGGCGGCTGATTCCGATATCATTTTTGGCCGGTGCAATTCTGTTGCTGGCCGCCGACACCGTTACCCGTGCGGTCTTGCCTGCGGAAATTCCAATTGGCGTGCTGACGGCCTTAATCGGCGGACCGTTCTTTTGCTATATCTTCCGCAAGCAGCAGAAAACGAAAAGGGTATTGTAAAGGAGACCGTCTTTATGGCTGTTTTTCATTTGTTGCCTAAATGAGCTTTCAGAAGGCTACACGGCTGGATTATCGGAGTCGCCTCGATTTTGGATTTTGGAATTTGGATTGCGGATTAAAACTGAAAAAAGTTGATGCCCGGCTATTGGGTCAACCATTAAATCCAAAATCCGAAATCTAAAATCCAAAATATAGATTGCTTCAATAACAAATTATTTGCCTGGAGCTAAAAACAAATCTGTAATTTAGGATCGTATATAACTTAAGAAAAGATTGTTCCCATGTCTTTTAATTTAAACAAGGTCTCTTTTTACTACGCAGATAAAAAGATCATCGACGATTTTAGCATAGATCTGGGTGCCGGAAAATTTTACGGAATCATGGGCCCTAACGGCAGCGGCAAGACCACTGTTTTGGACCTGCTGTGCAGGCACCGCCAACCGGGAAGCGGTCAAGTGCTGTACAGGGGGAAAGATATTTCAACATATTCAAAAAAGCAATTATCCAAAGAAATTGCCCTGGTACCGCAAAACTTTTACATCAATTTTCCGTTTACCGTAGAACAGGTCGTCATGATGGGCCGCTATCCGCACATCCCCAGGTTCGCGGCCCCTTCCGGGGAAGACCTCAGAATTGTTGAAGAGATTATGGAACAGGCTGAAATCACCGGTTTCACTGACCGGTTTATTACAGAGCTTAGCGGCGGAGAAAGACAGCGGGTGATATTTGCCCGGGCACTCGCCCAGGAAACACCGGTATTGATTCTGGATGAAGCCACCTCCAATCTGGATATCAAATATTCGCTAAGCCTGCTGAATATCTCCGAACAACGCGTAAAAAAGCAGGGCAAGACCGTAATTGCCGTCATGCAGGATATCAACCTGGCCGCCGTTTACTGCGACTATCTGATATTCATGGCCGGGGGGCAGATCGCCGCCCACGGTGTTACCCGGGATGTATTAAATCCGGAGACCATTGCAGCCGTTTTTAAGGTCGAATCAAAAGTATATACGGAAACTTACAGCGACGCTTTACAGGTCATTTTTAAGAAATAACCTATGAGACAAACCACCAAACTCATTTGCTGGCTGCTGACGGTTGGGGTGATCTATGGTCTGAATATCCCCACGGCAATGGGGGTCAAATTCCGGGTTGAAGCCCCCAATGGGGTCATCGATCAGGCCGGAAGAAAAATTGTGATCAATGATCCGCATCATCGGATTATCTCCCTGTATGGTGCGCATACTGAAAACCTTTTCAGGTTGGGACTTATGCAGGAAATAATCGGTGTATCGCGCAATGAGGATTATCCTTCACAGGCCTTGGAAAAACCGGTTTTTTCATACCATGATGATCCTGAAAAGTTTTTAGCGGCCCGCCCGGACCTGGTTCTGGTGCGGCCCATGATCGATCGGGGCTACCCCCAATTGGTGACCCGGCTTGAAAAAAGCGGGATTACGGTGGCTTCACTGCAGCCGGGCACAGTTGAGGAGATGTACACCTATTGGCGGATTCTGGGTATTTTGACCGGCAGACGGGATCGCGCCTTAAAGATGGCCACTAATTTTAAAGCGGCGATTTCAGAATTTAAAACCCTGACCGCCTCGATCTCAGTCAGAAAGAAAGTGTACTTTGAAGCGATCCACAACAAGATGAAGACTTTTTCACCGGATTCCATGGCGGTATTCGCGCTGGAAACCGCCGGCGGTATCAATATTGCCGCAGATGCGGTCCCGGTCAGAAAAACCAATATTGCCTATTACGGGAAAGAGCGCATTTTAGCACGCGGACTGCAAATTGATGTTTACCTGGCCCAATCCGGAGCGATGAACCGGCCGACCGTGGCATTGATTAAAAAAGAAGCCGGCTATCAGATTATTAAAGCCGTCCATCAAAACGAAATATACATTGTAGATGAACACATCGTCTCCCGGCCGACATACCGGCTGCTGGATGGAATCGTAAAAATTGGTAAAATCCTATACCCCGAAGTTTTTAAAGAAAGCGCTGATCAAATTATCCATGCGGCGCAGAAGTTTTAAACTATGGCACTAAAAGGTCTCGTAATCGCCGGCACCCATAGCGGCTGCGGCAAAACCACCATCACCTTAGGGCTGATGGCGGCGCTGGCTCAGCGCGGTCTAAAAGTCGCTCCGTTTAAGGTCGGTCCGGATTTTATCGACCCCGGCCACCACAGCCGCATCACCGGTGTGACCAGCCGAAACCTGGACGGATGGATGTTATCAAAGGCTTATAATTTGAACTGTTTCAGAAAAGCTTCCGCAACTGCAGAAATTGCCGTTGTCGAAGGGGTAATGGGATTATTTGATGGCTATGACGGTAAAACGGAATCCGGCTCCACTGCTCAAATGGCCAAATGGTTGGGGCTGCCAACGGTTTTAATTGTTGACGCCAGAAGCATGGCACGCAGTGCGGCAGCAGTGGTCCTGGGATTTGAAAAATTCGATAAAGACCTTAATTACGCCGGAGTCATATTGAATAATTTGGCAAGTGATCGCCACTTACACTATCTGACCGAAGCCTTAGAGGGTAATGTTGCTATGCCGTGTTTGGGAGGAATCGCGCGTGAGGAAAAAATATCCATTCCTGAAAGACACCTGGGGTTGGTCACTGATGAGGATCATCCTTTAACCGATTCTGCGATGGAAGCGCTAACTGAAATTATTGAAAAAAGCATTAATCTGGACAGCCTGTTGGAAAGCCTTCCCGAATTCGACACGGTCGCTGGTCCAGCGGCAACAGATACGGATCAAATAACTACCGGCGTTAGGATCGGTGTGGCCAGGGACAATGCGTTCTGCTTCTATTACCAGGATAATTTCGATCTGCTGGAAGCGGCTGGCGCGGAACTCGTTTTTTTTTCGCCGATTACCGACAAGCGGCTGCCGGCTGATCTTGACGGACTATATTTGGGTGGCGGCTATCCCGAACTCGTTGCCGACCGGCTGGCAGCCAATACCCGCTTACGAAAACAGATCAAGTCCGGCAGCCAGGCAGGCATGCCAATCTATGCCGAATGCGGCGGGTTCATGTATCTGTGCGCAGAACTGTGGAACCAGAAAGGCATCCGCTATCCAATGACAGGTTGTTTTCCGTTTTCAGCCCAAATGCATTCACGCTTAAAAGCGCTGGGTTATCGCGAAATTACATTGACACAGGATACCATCATCGGTCCTTCAGGCCAAACCGTTCGGGGCCATGAATTTCATTACTCGGAGCTAAGAAAATCAGAATCCGGAATAGACACCGTTTATCGCCTAACCGATAGGGTCGGTGTGGATAAACCGCCGGAAGGATATTATACGAATCGCACCCTTGGCAGCTATACCCATTTACATTTCGGCAGCCAACCACAGCTCGCCGGATACTTTGTAACCGCCTGCTCTGCATATCGAGACGAAAGGAAATAACGGGTTATGAAACCGGATGAAATCGAAGCCTTAAGTTTTAAAATAATTGACCGGGAGGCCGGTCCCCACAGATTTTCAGATGAACAATGGCCGGTGGTGCGGCGCATGATTCATACCAGCGCCGATTTTGAATACAAGGACAGCGTGCGCTTCCATCCGGATGCCGTGGCCGCAGGCATGGCTGCCATTCGCGGTGGAAAATCGATCATAACAGACACCAATATGGCGCGGGTCGGAATCCGTCAGAGAGATTTGAAGCCATTTGGTGCGACGCTAACGTGCTACATGAATGCCAGTATCGTTCATGATAATGCAACGTCAGCCGGAACCACACGCGCACACGCGGCGGTGGATGCCGCCATATCGGATATGGCCGGCGGCATTTATGTAATCGGCAATGCGCCGACTGCATTGCTGCACCTGATCGAAAGGATAAAAGAAAAAAAGGCGCAGCCGGCGTTGATCATCGGACTGCCGGTTGGATTTGTCAATGCGGCCGAGTCCAAAGCTGAATTGCTAAAACAGGGCCATCCGCCTTACATTACCAATGTGGGTCGTAAGGGCGGCTCAAATGTAGCGGCTGCAGTGGTCAACGCGCTGGCCATCCTGGCAACACAGGAAATTTGATACAAAATATCAAACATCAGAACATATACTTCAGATAAACGAGAGAGCAGCCCTACGGGCTTATAGGAGTGCCCCTACGGGGCTTTAGGAGCGGCCTTTGTGGCCTTGAGACTTTTAATTTTCGTGATCTAAGGTTTGGTCTTAACATTCTGCCTAAAGCGTAGCGCTCCTCTAGTCCCGGTGTAAGCGGGACGATCATCAAGTTCCACTCCAGGAGGAACGCTCATCGGCCATTAGAAACGTAAAAAAAATCTTAAATTTAACTTTTTTGAGGAACATTATGAACACCAAAACTGGCACACTATATGGAATCGGAGTGGGACCGGGAGACCCGGAGTTGGTCACGGTCAAGGCGGCTAAAATACTGGGGCAGGTGGATATCGTTTTTGCAGCCGCATCCACAAAAAATCACCATAGCCTGGCCAAAGATATCGCCAGACCCTATATTCCGGAAGCAACCCCCCTAACAATGCTAAAATTTCCCATGACCCGGGATAAAGGTGAAACCCGCAGCGCCTGGAAGCAGCATGCCCGGACGATCATCGATGCGCTTGAAAACGGCCAGGATGTCGCCTTTCTCACGTTGGGTGATGCCATGACCTATTCCACATTTGGTTATATCGTCAAGTATATCAGCACTTCTGCACCTCATCTCAAGATTGAAACCATTCCGGGAATATCCTCCTATCAGGCCGCAGCAGCACGGCTGAATACACCGCTGGTGGAAGGGGAAGAATCGCTGATGGTGGTCTCCGGCGCCAATGGCGGCAACCGCTTAAGAGAAATTGCCGCTGAACCGGAAAATGTCGTTTTTTTAAAAGCATACCGCAACGTCAAGGATATAACGAATGCAATAACTGAAAGCGGATCATATCAGGAATGTATCGGGATTAAAAACTGCGGGCACGCAGATGAGGAAATCATCCCGAATATTGAAGCGCTCAATAAACAAGCGCCAAATTACTGGACGCTAATCATTGCAAAAAAGAAAAAGCAAGATGACCCATCAAGAGGTTAAATCCGATCTTAAGCCGCTTTTTGTTTCATTCTTTATTTCTGCCGTCGTTCTGCTGGCCGGGTTTTTCCTGATCGAAGACCTCAATGCCGACCGGGTGGTGTCCAGGCTTTTGTGGCCACTGACACGGTTGATGCTCTTCATCAGTGTGGGTCTGATCGCCGGGCAAATCATCGAGGCCACCGGGTGGACAAATGCCTTAGCTGTTTTGGCCAGACCGCTTTTTCGATTCAGTAATCTGGGCAATCAGTGCAGCGCCGCATTTACGGCCGCTTTTTTCTCGGGCGTGTCCGCCAATGCCATGCTTTTGGATTTTTATAAAGAAGGCAAAATAACCCGTAGCCAACTATTTGTATCCAATTTTATGAATCAACTGCCGGCTTTTTTTTTACATCTGCCGACAACCTTTTTTATTGTCATTCCGCTGACCGGATGGGCCGGAGGGCTCTATTTTCTGTTGACTTTCGCCGCCGTCATGCTGCGAACGATATGCCTGGCTTTATACGGTCATTTCGGACTCGCAAAAAATAAAGCGGCCGTTGATGAAAAGATAAAAAGCAAAATGGCCGGAAATGCCAAAAAAGCGGGCAATATCTGGCAGGGCATTCAAAAGAAGTTCCCGCGCCGTATCAAAAAAATCGTCATGTACGTTGTTCCGATCTATATTCTGATATTTATACTCAACGACATGGGACTATTCAAAATGGCGCGCCAATGGCTCTCGGGATATGTGGTGACCGCGTTTATCCCCATGGAAGCCTTATCGGTTGTGATATTGAGTTTTACCGCCGAGTTTACTTCCGGATTTGCGGCCGCCGGGGCCTTGCTTGATGCCGGAATTCTAACCGTGAAGCAAACGGCAATCGCCCTGCTGATCGGCAACATCATCGCCTTTCCCATTCGGGCACTGCGGCATCAACTGCCTCGTTATATCGGAATTTTTTCCCCTAAAATGGGCGTCCAGCTACTGGTGATGGGGCAGGGACTACGGATTACGAGCATTATACTGGTGGGAATAATTTATTACTATGTCAGCTAAATAGAAAGAAAATGTTTTCAAAGGCTCTCTATGAGCAGCCCTTCGGGCTTTGAGGAGCTCCGCCTTTGGCGGATTAAGGCCAGAGGAAATTATCTGGCCTCAAGCGAGGCGCTCCTGGAGTGAAGCGATAACAAATCGCGAAACGTTCTTAAAGCGAAGCGCTCTTTATTTCATGAACTTGTTATGAAACGCAAACTGAAAACCGGCTTTACCACCGGAACGGCCGCAGCCGCTGCTGCCAAAGGTGCGTTGCGTTACCTGCGGGAAGGAAAAATGCCATCCCGCGTCATGATTGAACTGTTGACCGGGGACAAAATAGCGATTCCGATCCACCGCTGTGAACGGATTGCCGAGGATGAAGCCCGATGCTCGGTTATCAAGAATGCTGGTGACGATCCTGATGTAACCCATAAGGCTGAAATCGGTGCCGTCGTTAAACTGTTAAAGCCGGATCCCAAAAACCACAACAACATTTATATCACCGGTGGTGCCGGTGTTGGCAAAATCACAAAACCGGGGCTCGAAATGCCGCCCGGAGAGCCGGCCATCAATTCCGGGCCTCGCAAAATGATCAATCAAGCGATAACAGAAACGTTGGCGCAACACGACCTCCAACGTGCTGTGACGGTAGAGGTCTTCGTCCCCAAAGGCGCCGAAATTGCCAAAAAAACCTTAAATGCCAGACTCGGTATTTTAGGGGGCATCTCTATTTTAGGAACCACCGGACTCGTGCGCCCGATGTCCCATGACGCTTTTATCGCAACCATAAAATCCGGACTTTCGGTTGCGCGTGCTTCCGGAAACAGCAAAGTGGTTTTGACGACCGGGCGACGCAGTGAGCGCTACGCCCAGCAACTTTGGTCGCTTTTGCCAGAGGAGGCCTTTATCCAGATCGGAGATTTTTTTAAGCGTTCTTTGGAAATGGCTGCCGGCCAAGGTTTTGCCCAGATCACACTGGCGGTCTTCTTTGGCAAAGCATTGAAAATGGCCCAGGGTGTTCCGCATACCCACGCAGCCAAATCACGGCTGACGCTCGACAAGCTCTCAGAGTGGGCCGGGCGGATAACGCAAAATTCAAATTTGAGCCAGAAAATTATAGCGGCCAACACCGCGCGCCATGCTTTTGATATGATTTACCCGGATCACCCCGAAGTGATCGCTCAGGTGGGCAAACAGGTTATATCATCAGCAAAAATGTTTGCGGGCAAAACTGTCCAAATACATTGTCTCATCTTTGATTACGAAGGAAACGTGGCATTTGATTCTTCCAACTATTAGATTAATGATACCGTGGGTTGCCATAAAAAAGTTTGGATCCAATTATCGGGTATATGGAGCCATTTATATTTTGGATTTTAGATTTCGGATTGCGGATTGAAATATCAGACGTTGCGCGCATTAAAAATCCGAAATTTAATTTGCTTCATTAACAAAAAGGACTTTTGTCATGAAAGCGGTCAGCATCATCGGCATGGGGATGGGCCCGGAAGATTTAACGGCCAGGCATAAGGCCATCATTGAGCGGGCCGACATATTGGTTGGCGGCAGGCGGCATTTAGAACAATTCAATGACATCCCTGCGCAAAAAAAACCGATTGGCAAAGACATCAACGGCATCATTGAATTTGTCAGAGCGCAAAGCAAACTCCAAAAAATTGTTGTGCTGGCTTCGGGTGATCCCCTGTTTTATGGTATCGGCGCCAGAATGGCAGATGCGCTTGGGGCCCGCCGGGTGCGAATCTATCCGAATATTTCTTCGGTGGCCGCCGCGTTTGCACGCATAAAAGAGCCCTGGGACGATGCCGCCATAATCAGTCTGCACGGTCGAAAAAATGACGATAGGCTCTTCAGCGCTATGGAGGGCGAAAATAAAATTGCGGTCTTCACCGATCCGAAAAAAAATCCGGCCTGGCTGGCGGCGCGCTTGATCGAAAAGGAATTTTTAAATTTTAAAATGTGCGTGCTTGAAGCCCTGGGAAACGATTCCGAACGCTTTGACTGGTACCCGCTGCCAGAGGCTGCCAAAATGAAGTTTGCCGAGCCCAACATGGTGGTTCTCAAACGCAGCCCCCTGGAATCGAAACCGAACAAAAAGCTTCACCTTGGCGCACCGGATACCTGGTACGACCACCGCAGCGGTCTGATTACAAAATCGGAAATAAGAGCCATAGCGCTTTCAAAATTGCGACTGGAGCCACACCATACCCTTTGGGATTTAGGGGCCGGCAGCGGCTCGATCTCAATCGAGGCGGCCCTGTTTATCAAAAAGGGAAAAATTTTGGCCGTCGAACAAAACCCCGTTCGAATCGAGCACATCAAAAATAACAAAAAACAATTTAACGTCGGGAACCTAAAAGTCGTTCAGGCTGAATTACCGGAAGGCCTGTCGCGTCTACCGCGGCCGGATCGCATTTTTATCGGCGGGGGCGGCAACGATTTAAAAGCAATCGTCACAGCCGGCGCTAAATATCTTAAACCCGCAGGACGATTGGTAATAAACACGGTACTCATTCCAAATCTGCAGATGGCGATGGCCACCTTAAACCAGCTTAAATTTGAAACCGAGGTCATCCAGGTTCAAATCAATCGCAGCCGGCAAATGCCCTGGGCTGAAAGGTTTGAAGCCCAGAATCCTGTCTGGATCATTTCCGGATTTCGGAAGGCGGAAGAAAGAAGAAGGAAAAAATAAGCAACCGATGGATAAATCAAAGAAATCCAAAATCCAAAATCCAAAATCTA
>Ga0209165_10000772_pt1 | contig 10821 bp, 9 predicted proteins | sample tdAd001_FD_187122 | JGI IMG/M metagenome (GOLD analysis project Ga0209165, IMG submission 187122) | Marine sediment microbial communities from the Atlantic coast under amendment with organic carbon and nitrate - tdAd00.1 (SPAdes)... | ecosystem: Environmental > Aquatic > Marine > Coastal >... | reverse complement strand
CTTCGTGGTCACCGTACTGAAATGTCTTTTTAATTGGATTCACTATTATCTCACCTGTTAACGACGCAATCCGAGCTTTGCTATCAAATCTTTGTAACGTTGCTGATTTTTGGATTTCAGATAATCCAGTAAATTGCGACGCTGGTTGACCATCTTCAACAATCCGCGACGCGAATGATGATCATGAATATGCTCTTTGAAATGTTCAGTCAAATGACTGATCTGATGCGACAATAGCGCAACTTGCACTTCAGGTGATCCGGTATCACCCTTGGCTTGCTGGTAGTCGCCGATAATTGCAGCCTTCTGTTCAGCTGACATTGACATGGATAAACCTCTATAGGCCCGAAAAAGGCAGGTATTCTACCTATCTGGGCAGGTGGTAACAAGAACTTTCAGCGGAATAATCCGGGTAAATGGCAAGCACCTTCCTGGTTTGCACTATCTTGCTGTATTCATTAATCTTTTTGCCGCCAATTCGCCATCTGGAGCAACTTCTCCCAGGCCTATAAAACGACCCTCATCGGTCATCAGCCGGCATAGACCAGCCGGCCCGTATGCGCCTAGTTGAATCCGTTTTCCCTGCGAAATATCGAGGCTGGATGAGGCGTTCAATGTCAGCTCGGGGAACTGTGTTAATGCAGTCGTTACGGGCAACAAAAGATCGTCCAGCTGATGCCTGCCCTGTTGCTCCAGCAACTGTAATCGCTCAAGCGTAACCACGTCCTGTTCAACAAAGGCGTCGACAGTCGTGCGACGCAGTGCCGTAAGGTGCGCCCCGCATCCCAGCAAGACGCCGATATCTTCGGCCAGGGTCCTGATATAGGTGCCTTTAGAGCAGGACACTTCGAATGACAGACTGTCGGTCGAAAAAGACAACAGTGCCAGGTGGTAAATCGTTACCAGACGAGGTTTTCTCTCAACCTCCTTACCCTCGCGGGCCAGTTGATAGAGGCGCTTACCCTGATGTTTAAGCGCCGAGTACATCGGTGGAATCTGCGTAATCTCACCAGCGAATTGCGCAAAACACCGACTGATTTGTGCTTCATCAACCCGTACCGACCTGCGCTCTACAACTTCGCCTTCTGCATCACCAGTTGTCGTGGTCTCGCCTAGCCGACAGGTGGCGCGATAAGTCTTGTTAGCACCGAGCAGATAACTGGAAAATTTGGTAGCCTCACCCAGACAGACCGGCAGGACACCGCTAGCCAACGGATCCAGGCTGCCGCAGTGACCCGCCTTGCGCGCACGATAGAGTTTACGTACCTGCTGCAGGGCCTGATTTGAACTACAACCAACCGGTTTATCCAGAATCAGGATACCGTCGACATCGCGATAGTCCCTGGATCTACCCCGGTTGCCCATTACTGTTTGGCTTTGACCTTGTCGTTGGCAACGGCCGAGTCGATCAAGTCCGATAACTCGCGCCCGCGTATATCGGTGTCGTCATAGACGAAACTGAGTTTGGGCGTAATGCGGGTTTTGAGACTCTTGCCGATTTCACGTTGCAGGAAACCGCTAGCCCGATTTAAAGCCTGCAGGCAGTCAGCCGCATCCGCCGCGTCCAACACGCTGAAAAAGACCCGTGCATGGGACAGGTCCTTGCTCACCTGAACTTCCAGTATGCTCGGCATGGTCAGGCGCGGATCCTTTAAACCACTTTGCACAAGGCTGGCTAATGCGCGTTGAATCTGCGAGGCAAGACGGTCGCTGCGCGGGTAATCTTTCGGCATCCCGGATTGCTCAGTCGAGAGTACGCGCCACTTCGATGCGTTCAAACACTTCGATTTGATCGCCCGGTTTTACATCATTGTAGTTCTTCACGGCGATACCACACTCGGTGCCCATGCGTACTTCTTCGACAGCATCCTTGAAGCGCCGCAGTGACTCAAGTTCACCTTCATAAATGACCACATTGTCGCGTAGAACACGAATCGGCTGACCTTTTCGCACCACACCCTCGACCACAATCGAACCGGCGACATCACCGAACTTGGGCGAATGGAATACATCCTTGACCTCGGCCAGACCAATAATTTTCTCCTGCTGATCGGGAGACAACATGCCCGACATCACTGCTTTGATATCGTCGATAATGTCATAAATTACGCTGTAATAACGAATTTCGATGCCGTAATCCCCCGCGACGCGTTTCGCGGCTGCATCTGCACGCACGTTAAAGCCGATCACAATCGCATCTGACGCTGCGGCCAGATTTATGTCGGATTCATTGATACCACCGACCCCGGTTGAAACCAGCTTGGCGCGCACTTCATCGGTAGAAAGTTTTTCCAGCGATTCGCGAATTGCTTCCGAGCTACCCTGGACATCCGCTTTAATCAGAATGTTGATTTCCGCGACTTCGCCTTCAGCCATTACATCGAACATGCCCTGCAGCTTCGCTTTTTGCTGGTCGGAGAGTTTGTTTTCCCTGATTCTGGCTTCTCGAGTCTCGGCAAATTCCTTCGCCTTACGCTCATTTTCGACGACGAACACTTCGTCGCCAGCATTCGGTACGCCTGACAGGCCAAGCACGACCGCCGGCATCGATGGTCCCGCAGATTTAATGCTGTTAGACGACTCATCATACATCGCGCGGACTCGTCCAAACTGGGTCCCGGCGAGCAGTAGTTGCCCCTGTTGCAACATACCAGACTGCACCAGTACGGTCGCTACCGGCCCACGGCCCTTATCGAGCGTGGCTTCAACCACAATTCCCCTCGCATTTCCTTTATCAACCGCTTCGAGCTCGAGTATTTCGGCCTGTAGCAGGATAGCATCGAGTAAACCATCGACCCCTTCACCGGTGATTGCAGAAACGCCGATGAAAATATTCTCGCCACCCCACTCCTCCGGGATAACCTCGAGTGCAGCGAGTTCATTCTTGACTCTATCGAGATCTGCATTCTCTTTATCGATTTTATTTACAGCTATTACAATCGGTACACCTGCGGCGCGCGCATGTTCGACCGCCTCCTTGGTCTGCGGCATCACACCATCGTCAGCGGCGACAACCAGTACAACGATATCGGTCGCCTGGGCGCCGCGGGCGCGCATCGCTGAGAACGCAGCATGACCCGGGGTATCGAGGAAGGTGATGATCCCCTTGTCAGTTTCCACATGGTATGCCCCGATGTGCTGGGTGATTCCACCCGCTTCGCCAGAGGTAACTCGTGATTTACGAATGTAATCCAGTAATGAGGTCTTACCATGATCAACATGCCCCATGATGGTAACCACCGGAGGGCGAGCTACCTTGTCTTCACCCTCTTGCTCGGCGCTAACCTGTAATTCTTTCTCGAAGTCATCATCGCTGGCAGCGCTAACGACATTGTGTCCCAGCTCTTCGACCACCAGCGTCGCGGTATCATGATCGAGCACTTCGTTAATCGTCGCCATGGTACCCATTTGCATCAGCACCTTGATTACATCACCGGCCTTGATCGCGACGCGTTGCGCCAGGTCAGCGACCGATATCGCCTCGGGAATTTCTACGTTACGCACCACGGGAGCAGTCGGTTTTTCAAAACCATGCAGGTTTTTAATATCGTGTACCTGTCTCTGCCCCTTCTTGAATTTCTGCTTTCGATTCGGCTGATGCGCTGATTCCTTGACATGCAACTCCTTGCGTCCATAACGCGTACCCTTGTCGTCATGTTTACCATGCTTGCCGGGTTTGTCGGTGGTCGCCGCTGCAGCCGCACTTGCCGCGGCGGCGGCTTCAAGCGCTACACGTGCCGCTTCTTCAGCCGCTTTGGCAGCCTCGGCTTCGGCGCGTTGTTGTTCAATTACCTTTTGCGCAACTTCTACTTCCTGCAGGCTTTTTGCATAAGCTTTCTTTTCGGCCTCGGCACGAACCGCCTCTTCCTGGGCAAGCCTGGCAGCCTCGACCTGCTGCTGCGCCGCTTCCTCAACCTGCCTGACCTCGTCCTCTGCCTGTTGTTGCACAGCCTTGTTCTGCTCTTCGACTTCGGCTATGGCCTGTTCTTCTAACCTGACTTCCTCAGCTTCGACATCGGCACGGCGAACATAGGTACGTTTTTTACGTACTTCTACATTAATCGTCTTGGTGGTGACATTACGTCCCGAAGTGCCGGCAACCCTGAGCTCGGTTTTACTCTTGCGACTCAGCGTTATTTTCTTCGGGCCGGTGGCATCTTCCTTACCATGACTGTTGCGCAGCGACTCCAGCAACTTCATCTTGTCTTCGTCGGAAATCGGATCGTCCGCACCTTTGACCTCAACCCCGGCAGCGTTAAGCTGGTCCAGTAATTTGTCGATACCGACGCCGATAACGTCAGAAAGTTGTTTAGCTGTTACATATGCCATGATTATCTGTCCACTCGCTTAATTTTTCCGCAGCTGCCTTGCAAACCTATTCAGTTTCCGCCTCGGCAAACCAGGGTTCGCGGGCTTTCATGATCAATTTACCCGCAAACTCGGTATCGATGCCTTCGATATCTACCAGCTCATCGGTAGACTGCTCGGCAAGATCTTCCATGGTGCAAATGCCTAGCCGTGAAAGTTTTTGCGCAAGCTCGCCGGTCATAAATTCCATGTTGAGCAAATCATCCTGCGGTTCCCCGGCCTCGGCGGTCTCTTCACGCGCAATCGCCTGGGTGAGTAAAGCATCGCGTGCTCGACCGCGCAGTTCCTGCACAATCTCTTCGTCGAATTCATCGATCTCGATAAGCTCGGCTTCCGGGATGTAAGCCACTTCGTCAATCGTAGTCAGGCCTTCCTGCACCAGGATAATTGCGACTTCTTCATCGACATCGAGTTGCGACATGAAGTTTTCGACCAATTGACGCGACTCACCTTCCGACTTCTCTTCTGCCGCTGACTCATCCATGACATTCAGAGTCCATCCGGTTAACTGGCTGGCGAGCTTGATATTCTGACCGCCGCGACCAATCGCCTGGGAAAGCTTTTCTTCGGGTACCGCGATATCCATCGAATTAGCCTCTTCATCGATTACGATAGAGGTCACTTCTGCGGGTGACATCGCATTTACCGCGAACTGCGCCGAATTTTCATCCCAAAGTATAATATCAACCCGTTCACCGGCCAGTTCATTGGAAACCGACTGTACCCGTGAACCCCGCATGCCAACGCAGGCACCTACCGGGTCCATGCGTGGATCGTTGCTCTTTACCGCAATCTTGGCGCGCATTCCCGGGTCGCGCGCGGCGGAAATAATTTCGATTAAATCCTGCCCCACTTCCGGAACTTCCAGTTTAAACAGTTCGACCAGAAATTCAGGCGCGGTGCGACTGATGAATAACTGTGGCCCGCGTACCTCGGATGCAATTTTATACAGGTAACCGCGCACGCGATCTCCGGGACGTACCGATTCGCGGGGAATCATTTCCTCTCGTGGGATAAAACCCTCGGCATTATCACCGAGATCGACATAGACATTGCCGCGTTCGACGCGTTTAACCTGCCCCATGACCAGCGAACCTTCGCGATCGGTATAGGCATCGATTACTTTACGCCGCTCTGCTTCGCGCACCTTCTGCACGATGACCTGCTTTGCCGTCTGCGCCGCGATACGCCCAAATTCTACCGACTCGATCTGCTCTTCGACAAAATCGCCGAACTGGATATCGGGTTCATCAATCTGTGCTGCCTCGAGGGTGATCTGGTGCAGCGGTTCTTCAAGACCCCCGTTTTCTCCCGGCTCGACTACTTCCCAACGACGAAAGGTATCGTAATCACCAGTCATGCGATCGATATCGACCCGTACTTCTATATCCTGCTGGTGTTTCTTCCGCGTTGCCGACGCGAGGGCAGCTTCGATCGCTTCAAAAATGATTTCACGATCCACTCCCTTCTCGTTGGAGACGGTATCTGCTACTAACAGGATTTCTTTATTTTCCATCGTCATTACTCTTAATTTGTTCACAGTCCGAATGCCCTGTATGACATTCGACCTTCTTCGATTTAAAAATCTCCGACCAGATTCGCTTTAGCGATGTCTGCATAAGGCAGATCATAAACTTCTCCATCCACCTCTATTGTTACCAGTTTCGAATCAGCCACTCCCTGTAACTTACCCCTGAAATTCTTACGTCCCAGTAGACCTACAGCGAGCTTGATACGGGCGGTCTTACCGGCAAAACGCTCAAAATCCGCCAGCTTAAACAAGGGCCGATCGATACCCGGGGATGAAACCTCCAGATCATAGGCCTGTTTGATCGGTTCCTCGACATCCAGAATACCGCTGATCTGATGGCTGATAGCCGCGCAATCATCCAGGCTCACACCACTGTCGCGATCGATATAAACGCGCAGCGTACCGTGACCGCCTGCACCCAGAAACTCGACGCCGACGAGTTCGTAACCCATCGACTCAACTACCGGCTCGAAAAGCTTGCTAAAGTCCCGCACCGATTTGCCTCCGGAAAACCAATAAAAAAGGCCCATAAGGGCCTTTTAACTGACTGCTGACTGCTGTAGAACCAAAATCCACTGTAGCCAGTTAAATAAATCTTTGAACTCTCGCCAACGAAAGTTGGTAGCGGGGGCAGGATTTAACCGGGCCGCGTAGGTCTACGACCTTCGGGTTATGAGTCCATCCCTAACACCACGCGGGCGCATAGTACTACAAGCAACTCAATGAACACAAGGGTTTATGGGTAGTTGTGACATGTTATTCGTAGTGCCTTTAAGTACCGCACTGCGATGAAATTGCGATGGTTTGGATTCGTGAGTGATGCCTGATAAAGCAAATTCCTTATGCCAATCAGAATGCCATCCAGATTTAGCCTAATTTTGAATACCCCGCCTGGCTACTCCCCCCATAACACGTCAAAGAAGAACCCCGGGGCATTGTCTACGGCGCGCTTGAAAAGCTTGCGAGCGGTGACTGTACCCCCAGGCCAAAGTGTAAACCCCGCCACACTATGTCCTGATACCCGCCATTAGGGCTTTCCTGAACCATAGGACAAGCCAATAGTACAGGTCCATGGTACAGGAATGCTCCCGCTTACCCTATCCGGGGTATGAATACTTCTAAGAGGCATGGTATTTGTAACGCAACTAGATGTTTTAATTTAACGATTTGCAAATGGCTGAAAAGGTGGGCGAAAAATTACCGACTCGTTTTTTTGCATCATAATTCGAAAGGACAAAAAAATGATAAGAGCGACTTTAGCGACACTACCAACGAAATTAGCCCATAAGAAGCACACGGGATATCACAATAAAATCAACACATCGTTTGCCAAAAAACTGCTGCTCGTATTAGTCACCGTGCCACTGTTGTTTGTGGGCACCATCAGTACGGCAGTGGCCGCCACAATTATCACCGAGGTGACGGTGCTGGAAAACAACACGCTTTTGCGTATCGAAGGCCAGGATTTTGGTAGTGAGCCTACGGTCTCCATTAGCAACTATGCAGACACCTTGATTATCGTAGATGAAGACTGCACGTTAGAGACATCGTTCAGCCGGCCGAGAGATCGGCTGCCCGGTGATTGCGTGGTAGTTCAGCTTCCCGGTTCCCCCAACCCCTTTCCAGATGGAGACCACCTACTGCGGCTTACCCGCGATTTGTCCGATGGCAGCTGTCCTAATGGCAAGCCAACATCACTGGAATTTAAATACACACCCAATGCTTGCACCAACATGGACAACAACTGGCAAGATGGCAAATTTGAGTGCTCGGGTGACACGCTACCTGGTAATGACTATGCATCTATCAGTTTGATAAATAATGCGGACAAGATCGACGTGACACCGAGCGAAATGCTATGGGATAGCGATCTGGTAACCTTCAGAGCTAGCGACGTTCCAGGGTCAAGGACGAGGTCAAAGTTAAAGTCTAAACTGAAGTTCGAAATTAAGGAGGGCGAATTGACACAAATCCTCGTAATTCAGACTTCGTGCTCGGAACCACTGGATATCGGAGACACCTTCGCCAGTATGGAGCTGACAGGGTTCGTAGCGACGACGGTGGGTGGAGGTATATACACAGATGACGACGATGATACCAGTGCGCGCTACGATCTGACGATTGGTGGAGTGGGAACGCAGGGTGAGCAAGGCCCTCAAGGTGATACGGGCGCAACCGGTCCTCAAGGCCCTCAAGGTGATACGGGCTCTGCTGGTGCAGACAGCACGGTAGCAGGTCCACAAGGTGCAACTGGCTCTCAAGGTCCTCAAGGTGATGCCGGTCCTGCAGGTGCAGACAGCACAGTAGCGGGACCAGAGGGACCGCAAGGTCCTGCAGGTCTTCAAGGTGATGCAGGTCCATCAGGTCCACAAGGTCTTCAAGGTAATACTGGCGCAACCGGCCCACAAGGTCTTCAAGGTGATGCAGGTCCTGAGGGCCCACAGGGTCCTCAAGGTGAAATCGGACCAGAAGGGCCAGCGGGTTCCGGCGGGTTGGGCAACATTCAGGTGGTCACAGCTGCGAGCGCGTCGGATTCGATCACGCCAATCAAGGTTGCCGAAGTTCTCTGCCCATTCGGAATGGTCGCCATTGGGGGTGGTGGGGCCGTTGGGATAACCGGTTCGACTAACGAGGACATCGGTATAGATGTCCTGGGACCGATCGACGCTATTGGTGGTACTCTGGGAGCTGGCAATGCCGGCTGGCGTGCTCAGGCCACCAACTTCTTCGTCGATAGTGGCGTTAATTGGTCGACCACCGTGTTCGCCATCTGCCTGTCGACGCAATAAGTGTCGGGTGGAAGGCGCCAAGGGAGTAACGAGGATGGTCTGGCGCTAACGGCGGCAAACCGGCAGCTCGATTCAGCATGTGGGAAGGGAGCTTCGGCTCGCAAAACGCGAAGCCACCTTTCCCCGTCGGAACCGAATACCGATTATTTGAGATCTGACTACAACTTGAGGTAATGTCCGCGTGACAACAGAAAATCTTCAAAGAACATACTTCGCGCCGGCAACCGGTAACGAAATCTCGAAGCAGCCGAGTTTAGAACCGATGCGGTCAGAAGTCGTCGAAGCGAGCTGGTTTCACATGCCGCGACGGTTCGCCGAACTCCTCGCACTGAGCACCGCTCTGCTTATCGCCGCCGCGCTCGGAACGGCCGACGCCCAGGACCTTTCCGGTTCATGGCAGAAGGTGAGGCAAGGGTGTCAGCCGGGTCAACTGACGTGCCAGGTCAAGGCCAAGCTCACCGTCCTAAACCCGAGTGGCGTCGTCTCACCGGCTTCGACTCTGCAGATCTTTCTTTCGGATGACATGGCCTTTGACGGCGGGGATACTCTGCTGCACACGGTCGCGGTCGGACCGGTCGATCCGGGCGAGACAGTTCCGATCAAGATGGCCTTCGACCTCGACCTCGGCGTCAGCGCCTCTGGATCTTTCCTCGTCGCCGTACTGCAGGGCAACAATGTGGCAGTATTCGCGAACCCGGGGCCGACCGGCATCGTTCTCTTTGACAAGCTTTTCGGTCCCGACGATGTAACGATCACCGTAGGTTCGCGGGTAAGATGGATGCATCGAGACGGAGGTCAGGACCATACTGTGACAAGCGGTTCATGCCCCGGCGGAGCTTGCAGTCCGAACGGGCTCTTCACGAGCGGCAATGACCCAAACTTTATGTTGCACCTCGATGAATTTCTACACGTCTTCAATAATACTGGTGAGTTCCCCTACTACTGCGAGAAACATGAGGCAGATATGACGGGGAGGATTATTGTCATTCCCTAATCCAGTCCAGTCGGTTTGCCACAACGCCCGGCAAATGTGGAATCGGTCGTCGATCCCGATCTGGCGGACCACATTGCGGAGGAACGGAAACTCACGTCTGTGCTGCGTTGGACAGAGCTCGTTCTCCTCGAGCCAGTGATCGCGCCATTTGCCGCAGTCAGCTCCCATCAAAGAGTCTAAGTTATGTTCCAACAAATTCCGGAACTCCGCCAAAGTTTCCTTTAAAGCGGTTGCCTCAAAGCGCAGATGCTTCACTTCATCGGAGGTGGCTTCCCGGGGCGTATCACCAGATAACCGCTTTTTACCGGCTTCCAGAAATTCCTTCGACCACCGGTAGTACAGGTTGCTGTTAATGCCTTCTCGTCGGCATAGTTCGGTAATGCTGTCTTCTCCTCGAAGACCTTCCAGTACAATGCGGATTTTCTTTTCAGCAGAATAATGGCGCCGGGTGGCTCGAACGGTTTTTTCTGCGCTACGTTTGTTTGTCATCATCGTTTCCTCTTCAAGTTAACGATGAGCTAAAACTGTCTCTTAGGCAATCAGGCTATTCTGTCCAACTGGGGCTGATGGGGTACAGGTGCTGACCCAACTAGGGAAAAGTTGGTAGCGGAGGCAGGATTTAACCGGGCCGCGTAGGTCTACGACATTTGCCCCTGCCTGGTTCATCTCCGATACCAACAGAAGTTGGTAGCGGGGGCAGGATTTGGCTCGGGCATCCTGCCCTCGGTCCTGCGGACTGCTCGCTGCGCGAGCACCGCCATTTTGCTCCGGGCAAAATGGTGAACCTAGATATGGTTCCACCTTCCCACCAACAAACAAAAAAGGTTTTTTCGCCTCGCAGCATTGTGAGAGACGAAAAAACCTTTTTTGTTTGTTGGTAGCGGGGGCAGGATTTGAACCTACGACCTTCGGGTTATGAGCCCGACGAGCTACCAAGCTGCTCCACCCCGCATCAGAGGCGCAGAATAATAGCTAGGTTGAGCGTAATTTACAAGGATTTAGGACCCTATATAGCAAATACTTTTACCACGGCCAGATCAATCATCGTCCCCGTGCGTTCGCAGCAAAAGCCTAGCTGAAAGCAAGAATACAGTAAGCCATCAATGATGATGGAAATACACCCAGCAGGATCAGGCCCA
>Ga0209165_10000770_pt1 | contig 10831 bp, 9 predicted proteins | sample tdAd001_FD_187122 | JGI IMG/M metagenome (GOLD analysis project Ga0209165, IMG submission 187122) | Marine sediment microbial communities from the Atlantic coast under amendment with organic carbon and nitrate - tdAd00.1 (SPAdes)... | ecosystem: Environmental > Aquatic > Marine > Coastal >... | reverse complement strand
GGACAACCTCCGCACCAACCTCGCGGAACAGGGCTACAACCTCGACACCATCCCGTACGTCATCCAGTACAACAAACGAGACATGCCCAACATCTCCCCGACCGAAGAGCTTCGCCAAATGCTCAACACTGGCGACGTGCCCGACTTCAACGCCGTCGCGACAACCGGCGAAGGCGTCTTCGAAACGCTGAAATCCGTAGCCAAACTAGTCCTAACCGAACTGAAACGCGGCGCTGCCCGATAAGGGGAGAGTGTCCCGGTTAGGCGATGAGGTTGAGGATTTTTCCGGGGACCCAGATGATCTTTCGGAGGGGTTTGCCCGCGAGTTGTGCGGCGAGGTTGGGGAGAGCTTGGGCGGCGGCTAGTGCTTGAGCTTCGGTGGCGTCCTTGGGGAGGGTGATTCGCGCTCGGACTTTGCCGTTGATTTGGACGGGGACTTCGACTTCGTCTTGTTCGCACAGGGCGGGGTCGTAGGTGGGCCAGGCTTCGCGTTGGATGCTGGGGGGATGGCCGAGCAGTTCCCAAACTTCTTCGCCGGCGTGCGGGGCAAAGGGGTGCAGGAGCTTTGCGAGGATGCCTAGCGCCTCGCTCGGGATCTCTTCGAGCTTCATCAGCTCGTTGGTGAGGACCATCATTGCACTGATCGCGGTGTTGAAGCGCATGGCCTCGATGTCTTCGGTGACCTTGCGAATCGTTTGATGCAGCAAGCGAGTGAGTGCGTCGTCTGGTTCGGCGTCCGGCGCGGCGCGCGACGTGACGGTGAAGACGCGGTCGAGGAATCGACGCACGCCGGCAATCGAGCTGGTGTTCCAGGGCTTCGTGGCCTCGAGCGGGCCCATGAACATCTCGTAGATGCGCAATGAGTCGGCGCCGAACGCGTCCACGATATCGTCGGGGTTCACCACGTTGCCTCGAGCCTTGCTCATCTTCTGGCCGTCTTCGCCGAGGATCATCCCTTGGTGAACGAGCTTCTTGAAAGGCTCCTTGGTGGGGACGACGCCCGCGTCATAGAGCACTTTGTGCCAAAAGCGGGCGTACAAGAGGTGCAAGACGGCATGTTCAGCGCCGCCCACGTAGAGGTCGACGGGGAGCCATCTTTGCGCGAGCTCGGATGAGCACAGCGTCTCGGAGTTGTGTGGATCCAGGAATCGCAGGTAGTACCAGCAGGAGCCAGCCCACTGCGGCATGGTGTTCGTCTCGCGCGCGAACCACTTCCCGTCTTTCTGGAAGAAGCGCCAGTCTCGCGCGCGCGCCAAAACCCCGGCAGGATCCTCGCCGGGTTTGTAATCGTCCAGCTCGGGCAATCGCAACGGTAGCTCGCTTTCGTCGACCGCCTTCGGTTGATCGTAACGAATCGTGAAATCAGCCCCAGCTCGTGGGTCGCCTTCGGTCTCCACCGGAAAGTAAACCGGAATGGGCTCGCCCCAATAGCGCTGTCGCGAAAAATTCCAGTCGCGAAGCTTGTACTCAACTCGCGCTCGGCCTTTGGCCGCTGCCTCCAGGTCGGCGGTAACGCGCTCTTTGAATTCGGCCGTTTCGAGCCCGTCATACTTGCCGGAGTTCACTGCAACGCCGTGTTCGATCATGGCCTCCTGCAACGGAATGTCGCTGGTCCTGCCCGACCTGCTGACCACCTCGATGATCGGAATGCCAAGAGCAGTGGCGAACTCGAAGTCGCGCTGGTCGTGGGCAGGCACAGCCATGATGGCGCCGGTGCCGTATCCCCAGAGCACGTAGTCGGCGATGTAGATCGGAACCTCGGCCCCGTTGACAGGATTGATCGCGAGCCCGCCGGTGAAGACACCCGTCTTCTCTTTGCTCGACTGCCGGTCGCGCTCGCTCTTGTTCTTCGCTTGCTGGACGTAGGCATCGACCTGAGCTCGCTGGGCATCTGTGGTGACCGACTCGACGAGCGGGTGCTCCGGGGCAAGCACCATGAACGTCGCGCCGAACAAGGTGTCGGGCCGCGTCGTGAAGACCTCGATGCTCGCGTCATGGCCCGCGACGTCGAACTTCACCTCGGCGCCTTCAGAGCGGCCGATCCACTCCTCCTGCATGATACGCGTGCTGTTCGGCCAGTCGACGCCTTCGAGGTCTTCTAGGAGCCTGTCGGCATAAGCGGTGATCTTCAGTACCCACTGCCGAAGCGGAACTCGCTCGACCGAGTGCCCTCCCCGTTCGCTCAGGCCATTGATGACCTCTTCGTTGGCTAGCACGGTGCCGAGCGCGGCACACCAGTTGACCGGAATCTCGCTCTGATACGCGAGGCCACGCTCAAACAGCTTGAGGAAGATCCACTGGGTCCACTTCACGTAATCCGGCGACGTCGTGTCGATCTCGCGCGACCAGTCGTAGCTGAAGCCCAGCATCTTGAGCTGCCGCTTGAAAGTCGCGATGTTCTTCTTGGTCGTGTCGCGCGGATGCGTGCCCGTGAGAATCGCGTGCTGCTCCGCGGGGAGCCCGAACGCGTCCCAGCCCATGGGATGGAGCACCGCGTAGCCCTTGGCCCGACGGTAGCGCGCGACGATGTCGGTCGCTGTATATCCCTCCGGGTGCCCGACGTGGAGCCCAGCGCCAGACGGATACGGGAACATATCGAGAATGTACGTCTTCGGACGGTCGCTCCCCTCAGGCGTGCGAAACGTGTCGTCTTGGTCCCAGAAGGCCTGCCATTTGGGCTCAATCGCCGCTGGATCGTAGCGCGTCATCGCGCCTGCCATAGCATGCCGGCGCGCAGGCCGCGATCTACGGACAGGCGTTCATCTGAGCGATCCAATCGCGGAGGAGCTCCGCGCCGAACGGGTCGATGGTCGACGCCCCGGTCGATGGCATTCGAAGCTCGTTCTCCACCAGGAACCGCTGCAGGATGCCGGACCCCTCCGGGTTTCCTGGAGCGATACGAGGTAACCCAGCCCACTCGGGGAAGTACTTCATCGCGTCACACATCCCGGTGTCTTCGAGCGGAAGCTCATACCGGAAGTCGAGTCCGTGGTCGCCCGAGCTCGCATATCCGTTGGGCCGATGGCAATGCGAGCAGTTTGCGTCGAGATATGCGCGGGCCTGCTCGTCGAGGGTTCCCTCTCCCTTTTGCGGGTTTGCCATCCTCGGCTCAGCGTTCGGGTCGATCTCTTCGTCCGCGTCCCGCTCCAAGAGATCGATCTCCGCCATCGCAACGAGCTGGTTCGCTACCAGCCCGTCATAGTTGCGGTCACGGTTGATTTGCCGAGTCTTGGGGCCGAGCACGTCGTTGATCGCCGGTCCGTGGCAGGTCACACAATCGTCATACTCCGGGAACTGGTACTTGAGGATCCTCCCCTCGCCGCGTTCCTGGATGGTGTATTCGACGGTCTTTCGTGCTTCGAGAAGCTCGCCCTCCGTGCCCTCGTCGTTCCACTGGTAGGTCGAGTACTCCCAGGCCGCACCGTTCCGAACCATGAAGCGCGTCTCGACCGCGCGTCGGCTCTGCGGATCACCCACATCGAACTCGAAGCCGAACACCTTGATCAGGACGCTCCCGTTTGGGAACACCCACGAGCCATCGTCTTGGATCGCGATCTGCTCGGGGCTCGGCACGACCATATAGCGAGGCTTGAACGCCCCGTCGGTCCACAACGCCGAGTTGACGTCATAGGGAATGAGATCCGGTCCAGGCTCGAGCGTTTTGAGATCGGCGAAGCAACCCGTGTCGGAGAGGAGCGCCGGCATTCCCGCCGACACGTCAGGCAGACAGGTCTGCACATCCGGGCGCATCTCGAGAGCAGGACCGGACCGAGAGGCCCCATCGCTTCCGCAGCTCATCAAGAGGAGCGCCACAAGGCACCCCCCGGTACGCACACCCCCCATGCGTTCTGTGTAGCGGAATCCTCCACCGCATCCAAACACCCGGAGGCGCCTAACTTGCGCGAGCGGAGTCCTCGATCGCATGCCAGCGGAACGGAGAGAGCAAGTGTGCCCAGTAGCCGCCTGGAAAGTTTGGCAAACTCGCGATTCCGATCTCGGTGGGCGGCTCACGATCGCTCGGTAGAAACCTAGAACGGAACACGATATCCCACCAGATGATGTTGGCCCCGTAGTTCGTGTTGGCTTCCTCGAGGTGCTTCGAATGATGCCAGCGATGGAGCTCCGCCATGCTGAAGAACCAGTTGAGTGGCCCGAGCCGAATGTCCACGTTGCAATGTTGGAACATGCCGTGGACCGCGGTGAAGAGCGTGTGAAGCGCGATGATACGCGTGTCCGCGCCGAGCAGAATCAAAGGGGTGAGAGCCAGGAACTGTTGCGTAAACAGGTCCAGCGGATGGAAGCGTCCCGCGTTGAGCCAGTACAGCCGGGGTGCGCTGTGGTGTGCAGCGTGAAAGCGCCAAAGGAAGGCGTTCTCGTGCATCAACCGGTGAATCCAATAGGTTCCAAACTCTCCGATGACGAGCGCCAGCAACAGTTGGACGAGCAGCGGCCAACGAGTCGGCCAAAGCTCCATCCCGAGCGTGTTCGAGAGCCAGGCCGCTCCTACGGTGAGGCCCCCGACGAACGACACCGCGTAGACTTCAGGGATCCAGAAGTTGACGAGGTTGTGGATGAGGTCGGTCCGAATATCGTCGTGACTGTGAAGCCATGCGTCCTGATAGGGGTGAGCTCGCTCGAGGACGAGCAACAGTAGAACGACGGCTCCGGTCAGCCCCATGACCGTCGCGACCGGACTCCAGCCTCGCGCCACGCCGTAGACCCCGACGCCCATCACGCCACCAAACACGACGGGAAAGGTCCCGTAGGTGAGCGCGTTGTCGAGCGCCTTGGGCATGTGCATGGCAGTCACAGGCAGTGCTGGTTCATCACGCTTCCATCTGAACTGGGAAGCGTTCGTAGTAGAAGTCAAAGCGCTTTCGAAGAACTTCCGGGTCAACCCCGAAATCGCCTGGAAGATCATAGAGGATCCGCCCGTGCTTCCCACGCGGATTCTCTGTCATGTGCTGGTCGAGCGACGCCCTCGCCTCTTCCGTCATCTCGAGGCCAGCGACCTCGTAGATGCGCTCCACCATCGCGACGTCATCCGCCATGAACTCGTGAAAGAGCACGTCGATGCTCTGCGACGCGGGAAGCTGGTCACGATCACGCACGCATGAGCGCAGGAGTTGCTCCACCCGATCACTCCAATACGCCGCGACCGCCGGTGGGTCCACCTTGGTGCGACGCATCCGGTCACCATAGGTCAGCATCGTGATGGCAGATGCGACCACCGACACCGGATCGCGATGCGTAAGGGCCACGGTGGCATCAGGGAAAGTCTCGATCAGGGGTCCCAGCTGCTCCAAGTGCTGGGGTGACTTGAGAATCCAGCGGTCGGGACCGTGCATCCACTGCAGCGCCTTGAGAACGTTCTTCATGTACTCGTAGTGCGGTCGCTGGTCGTGGGCGTAGTAGTAGTCGCGCCACCGGGGCACCACGGCGAGCCACTCCGGAAGGAACGTGGAGAAATCGAGCGCCCCGACTTCGATTTCCTCGTGCACGTGGTCGGGCGTCATGTCGTGCATGTTCTTGAGGAGCGGCGCAATCTGTCCGAACATCTGGTACTCGCCGGCACACTTCAGGTATCGCGGATCCTGCTCTTTGGGCCCGGGCGCTGTGCTGGCGTCGGGAATCGGCTCGAGGCTTTCCCAGTACGGGAGCGAGCGGAGACGCGTGTCGGCCGCGATCAGGTTCAACAGGTGGGTCGTCCCCGAGCGGGGAAGCCCGGCAATGATGATCGGCTTGCGGATCTCGATGTCCAGGATCTCGGGGTGCCGTTTGATCAGGTCGTGAAAACGCAGTCGGTTGGCCGCGTACCGCACCATGTCTCCAAAGAATCGCACCTGTCCCATCGGCCCGAGGTCCGCGTCCTCATCGACCGCCTGGCACCAGACCGCAAGTCGCTCACGAAAGTCGTCGGGTCCGAAATCCGAAAGCCCGGTGCGCTCCTGGGCCTCCCCCAGCACTGCGTCCTCGGTGAACTCGACCTCGACCCCGGCGAAGCCATCGATCACCATCTTCTGCATCGGCGTGAGAACCGGCGTCCTGAGGTCGTCGATTCGGATGTCGTCCGCCCCATCGGTCACGGCTGGCCCTCCTTGGCCTTCGCCGCTTCGAGGATTGAGCGTAGATCGGCGAGTTGCTTTCGCAGCCACTGCGTGAGCCAGAAATTTTCGCTCTCCCGTTCGAGCCGCTCATGCGCGGCCACCATCACTTCGAGCGCCGGGATGTTCGTAGGTTCGGCAGTGAGCGCAACTTCCGCCAAATGAATCGCCTCGACCGGCTCGCCCGAAGAGAGCTTGCCCCTGGCCCGCTGTGCTACTGCGTCGGGGCCGCCAGCAAGCTCCACCAAATCTCCGTGCACACTCTTCACTGGCACCGGATAGAGCTCAGTCGTCGAGCTGTGATGAAACCACCCCGCATAGTTCTCCCAGATCGCCCGCACGCTCCACGACACTTTGCCGTAGCCCTCCCCGACCGCGAGCTCCGGCGGAAGTTGGATGTCACGCATCAGGGTGTAGATGTCCTTGCCATGATTCATGCCGCGCACGGTTTCGTCGTGAACGTATCGAACGGCGTCGCGCAGTCGCGTCAGCTCCTCGCGAATCGTTTCCTTTCCGACGACCGGGCCGTGATGACCGGTCAACAGCAGCTTGGGCTCCAGCGCAAGCACCCGCTCGAGTGATTCGATGAAGCCCAGCGCCTCGCGATACCGGTCACCGCGAACCGTGACGAGATTGGGAAAGTGACCAAACAGCGCGCTAAAGAGGTTCCCACAGAAGCAGACCTCCTGCTCGGGTAGCCAGATGATCATCGAGTCGGTCGTCTCGCCTCCAGGCGTCGAGAGCAGCTCCATCCGCACCCCGCCCAGCTCGAGCTCGTAGCGGTCGTCGAAGGTGATGTCTGGCGTCGGGCGCGATTGCGCGGGGATGCCACCTCCCACGTGCTCTTGGATGTATGTCCAGGCGCGCGCAATCGCATCGGCAAACGCAAACGCGCTGCGCGACGCTCGGAACGCCGCGATGCGGCCGTCGTCCGCTTGGTGGGACTGGTTGTTCGCTTGCGCGACGAGCTGCGTGCCCTCCTCGCGAAACAAATCGACGCCGCCAACGTGATCGACATGGCCTTGGGTGAGAAAGATGTAGCGCACCGGACTGTCATCGATGGCGTCGAAATTGCGCTTGTGGACCGGCGCCTCGAAGCCCATCCCGGTGTTGATCACGACCCGGCCTTCGGGCGTCGTGATCAGGTACGAGTTGGAAAGGCCCTCCGACAGATAGATGATATCGTCGATTTTCTGCGCCTCGGCCTGGGATGCAGGTTGGATTTCAAAGCCGCTGGGGCGCGAGCGATAGAGTGGGGTCGAGGTCATGCTGCTCCTGGTCGCGAAGGCGCGGAGGATAGCCGTGCTCTGGGGGTCGTGCTAGAGTCGGCCTTCGCTCGGGGCGCCGCAAAGGCTGAGAGGGACCCGTCGAACCTGATCCGGTTTGAACCGGCGTAGGGAAGCGACCCGTCGGCTTCTTCCCTGCACGAGGAGCATGATGCAAGACTTCAAGATTCCCCTCCGGGGCGCACACAACCCGTCGAGCCAGGCAGCGGGCACCACGCCTGGTTCGTTCGCGAACCCACCTGACATTGGCGGTCCCCGCACGTTTTCGTCACCCGACACCCCCGGCATGCCGCCACCGAGCGACAAGACGGCCTGGGACTTCATGCCGGAGGATTGGCGCTTCGAAGCTGGCGGCTGGCATCCACCTGCGGGCTTTGAGCCTGTGACGCAGCTGGAGCATGCGCGCCTCGGCATCGTGACGCCCGCCATGAGGCGGGTCTCCGAACGTGAACCTCACCTCAGTCCGGAGCAAGTGCGTGACGAAGTCGCAGCCGGCCGGATGATCATTCCAGCCAACAGGATGCATCTCGAGCATGCGTTGGATCCGATGTGCATCGGGCGGGCAGGCCTCACGAAAATCAACGCAAACATGGGCGCGTCACCGGTGTCCTCCGGCACCGACGAGGAAGTCGAGAAGCTTCGTTGGGCCGAGCGCTGGGGCGCGGACACCGTGATGGACCTTTCGACGGGTGGCGACCTCGATGCAACCCGTGAAGCGATCATCGCCAACGCGCGTGTGCCGATCGGGACGGTTCCCATCTACTCGATGATCATCGGCCGGAGCATCGAGGAGCTCACTCTCGAGGTGATTCTCGAGACCTTGCGGCACCAGGCCCGCCAGGGCGTCGACTACTTCACCATCCACGCCGGTGTGGCGAGAGAGCACCTGCCCTTCATTCGCAAACGTCTCATCGGGATCGTGTCGCGCGGCGGCTCCCTGCTGGCCAAGTGGATGCTGCACCATGGCCAAGAGAACCCTACGTATACGCATTTCGAGGCAATCTGTGACGTGATGCGAGAGTACGACGTCTCGTTCTCCTTGGGCGACGGACTGCGGCCTGGCGGCCTTGCCGATGCAACGGACGAAGCGCAGCTCGGCGAGCTCGACCGGCTCGGTGATCTCACCGAACGCGCGTGGCGAAAGGGGTGCCAGGTGATGGTCGAAGGGCCGGGACACGTTCCATTCGACCAGGTCGAGTACAATATGAAGCTCCAGCGGCAGCGCTGCCACGGTGCGCCCTTCTACGTGCTCGGCCCGCTCGTCACCGATGTGTTCCCCGGCTACGACCACATCACGAGCGCGATTGGCGCAACCGCCGCCGGGTATCACGGAGCGGCCATGCTTTGCTACGTGACGCCGAAGGAGCATCTGGGCCTACCGAAGAAGGACGACGTCAAGCAGGGGTGCATCGCCTACAAGATCGCTGCCCATGCCTCAGACGTGGCCCTCGGGATCCCGGGCACCCGCGACTGGGACGATGACCTCACCCGGGCGCGAGCGGCGCTCAACTGGGAGAAGCACTTCGACCTCGCCTTCGACAGCGACACCGCGCGCGCGTTTCACGACGAGGACCTGGACGTCGACACCGATTTCTGCGCGATGTGTGGGCACGACTGGTGCTCTGTGCGGATTTCCAAAGAGATCGTGGAGTTCGAATCCGGCAAGGCTAGCGGCTTCGAACGGGAACGCGTGATGCAGTCAGCCGCCCTCACACTGGAGCAGCAAGAGATTCTCCGGGCTCGCGGCCACCTCTCCCCCGAGGAGATTCATCGACTGGCCGGCAAGACGAAGAGCGCCGTGGGCGAAGCGGAAAAAGCAGCCTGTCACAGCGATCTGCTGAGCAACGAAGCCGAAGCGTTGCAGGTCCAGGGCGAAAAACTGCTAAAGTTGCGACGCAAGGGGAATGAAGGAGCGCCGCGCGCGTAACGGCGTCCCTGGGGAAAGGGAAGAAGATGGGGAAGACACTGATTCTGGGCTTGATGGTCGGCATGTTGGCGGTCGCGTACGGCTGCTCCAAGGAGTCCTCCGGCACGACTGCCTATTCGTTGGAAGACTTGGACTACCCGATTGGCTCCACCGATGTCGCCGCAGGCACCGAGGTTTTCGCGGAGTTCTGCGAAGGCTGCCACCCCGGTGGTGAAGAAGGCGACGGCCCGAAGATCGCAGGCGAAGGTGCTTCGCCGTCACAGATGCGCTGGAAGGTCCGCTCGGGCGGCGACGACATGCCCGCCTTCGGCCCGGACAAGATCAGCGACGCCGACATGGAAACCCTGCTCGCCTACGCCCTCACAATCGGCGCCGTAGCCCAGTAGAAAAAGGGGACAGTCCCCTTTTTGAAAGGGTTAATCCCCTCAGGCTAGTTGTTACGGCAGTAGCCGTAGGGGATGAATTCGTCCTCCTCAGCACGCGTTCGAATGACCACTTCACGCGTGTTGCGCGGGCCAACTCTCGTGCTGTGGGGCGGCTGCGGATCGACGTCGGTCCACACCTCGCAGTTCAGCCAGTCGCGGGTCTTATTCTTAATGATGACCACGTGACGGTATCCGCCACTCTGCACCTGAACTTCGCCTTTGATTTTGTAGTTGCTCCGGGCGCTCGCAGTGGACGCAGTAAGATGGTGCATCGCGGGGATGCCCAGGACCAGAGCAAGCAAAGCGGCGCTAGCGATTTTGACTATCTTCGTCATGGGGGAGCAAGAGTGCTGGAAGACGCGCGCTTCGCAACCTGACGCTGGCTGAGGCTACGCGGTCGTCAGCCGATAAACTTTGATATTCCGCTCCGTCCTCTTCACGTAGGACTTCATCTGCGGAATCGTGTCGGCGATCTTCGGCCATAGGATGGCCTTCTCCGAGTCCGTCAGACGCGATGCGACGACTTCTCTCTTCTCCGAGCCGAGCTGGATCTTGGCCTTTGGATTCGCGTCGAGGTTGTAGGACCATGCCGGGTGGTTCGTGCCGCCGAAGTTGCTCGCGACCACCAGGACGTCATCTCTGTCTTCGGTGTACCCCAGCTGGACCGTTCGCTCCTTGCCAGACTTGCGGCCAGTCGTGGTCAGCACGAGTTGGGGAATCACCTGGGGCCCAACCGAGGTGAAGCGCCCTCCGCTGACCTTGTACAGAATCGGATCCAGCCGAGACGAAACCGTTCGTGCAATCGACCGACCAACCGGCGTGACTGAAAACGAATTGATGAAATCCCGATAACTCATACTGCCTCCGGCGCGCAGCAGCCTATCACGCTCTTCCGCGATGCTCCCGGCCCAAGAATTAACCCTTTCAAAAAGGGGTCTGACCCCTTTTTAGAGTCCTAGCCAGCTTCTTGCGTCTAGGGGGCGGGTGCCCCGGCGGACTTCGAAGAAGAGGATAGCGTCGGGGCTGGCGGTGTCTAGGGTTCCTACGCGGGTGCTCATGCCTACCCAGTCCCCGACCTGGACGTCGGTG
>Ga0209165_10000768_pt1 | contig 10856 bp, 9 predicted proteins | sample tdAd001_FD_187122 | JGI IMG/M metagenome (GOLD analysis project Ga0209165, IMG submission 187122) | Marine sediment microbial communities from the Atlantic coast under amendment with organic carbon and nitrate - tdAd00.1 (SPAdes)... | ecosystem: Environmental > Aquatic > Marine > Coastal >... | reverse complement strand
GCCCATGTGCCAAACAGCGGGTTCTCAGACCTAGGAGTCCCTGCATGTACCGATGTCAGCTTTGCAATCGAGTGTCGCGCCCCGGAGAGCGGGCGACGAAGGTGGTGACCGAACGCCGGCCCGCCGAGTACCCGAGCCGTGGCAAAGCACAGAAGGGCCGCCCCGGCGCTCGGTCGAAGTTCGCGGACGATCCAGGCGGCGCAGGCTACGAAATCGCCAAAGAAGCGGTCATGTGCCCGACATGCGCACAGGAACACCTCGCCAAGGAAGCCGCGCAAGAAGCCGACTCGCTCGGCATCTAGTGAAACCGGGCCAGTCCCGAGTGTGGTAAGTCGCCTCGATGGAGTGGCCGATCGCGATCGTCTTAGGTTCCGTCGCCATGGGCGCCGTCGTCGGCCTCATCGCCCCTGGGCGTGGCCGGCTCCTCGACGCAATCCGGACCTTTGCGATCGTGTCTTCGGTCGCCGTCGTAGTGGGAAGGCTGATCCCCGATGCGATCAGCGCCGGAGGCCCGGTGGTCTTGATTGCGGTCGCCGTCGCGTTCCTCGCGCCATGGCTGATCGAACGGGCCGCGAACGAGGACCCCGAGCACGATCACTCGTCCACGATGGGCCTCGAACTCAGCTACTGGGGGTTGATGATTCACAAGCTCGGCGACGGTCTCGCCCTGGGCTCTTTCACCGGAGAGGCGCACGCCGGCCATCATCACGGTGACGTGCTCACGGCCATCGCCGTGCATTCGGTGCCGGTCACCGCGCTGATTACGCTCGCGTTCACGTCCGCACACGGCGTCCGCAGCGGTATCCGACGCGCGATCGGACTGGCGGCGGTCGGCTGCTTGGGGGTCGTCCTCGCGCAACAAACATCGCTCGGAGCCTGGACGCGCGGCGAGGCCTGGATCGAGGCGGCGGTGAGCGGCCTCTTGCTCCACGTGGTGACGCACGACTGGGCCCACGAGCACGACAGCCCGGCCCTTCCCGGCTGGCCGCAGGTCATCGCGATCGCGGCCGGCGTGGGCGTGCTGCTGCTCGGACGCTAAGCACCCAGAAGCTCACGGCACGCGATCACAGCTCCGTCGAGTGCCCGCTGAACGGTTCGCTGCTGCTCCACCAACGACACTGAGATCACGCGCTCCGCCGTGAGCACCGCGCCGGTCCAACCGCTGCGGTGCCAGCGCGCGCCAGCCGTAAGCGCCGGGAGATCCTCCTTGTCGGGATACGGCCACGGTGTGACGTAGAAGTACGGCTGGTCGTAGGATCCGTCGCCCGGGGAGAAGCCGACTCCGATGCTTCGCGCCTCCTCCGCGCCGCCACCCGCATCGAGTGTAATCAAGCTCGCCACATCGAAGTGATGAGGCCAGCATCGCACCGGCGACGCTTCCGGTTCCTTCGCGACGACGTCGTGAATCGAAGCAAACGCGTTGGCGAACCATGCGGCAAGCTCCGTGCGCGCCTCGGCCCCTGCGTCCGAAAACACCGCACCTTCACCAACCGGGTGCGCGGGCATCTCGTGAACGGGCAACGCGATCGCAGCCTCATCGCTGGCCATTTCTTTGCCCAGCCAAGCCCGTGCTTGCTGCAAGGTTCGACCAGCGAGGCGCATCGAAGAGCGCTCACGCGCGCCGTCTATCACCAGCAGCTCCAACCCCTCGAACACCAGCCCGGCTTGCAGAGACTCCGGACCGGCGTGGCGCCCTTCGAGCACACCGAGCTGGGAATCCCATCCGAGGTTGGTTTGGACATAGTCCGTTTGTGCCGGAAGCAAGCTCGCCCCTGGCCCGCTCACCAACTGCGCTGCCCAATGCAACTGAAGGCGCGCCTCCGTAAGCGCTCCGGGGAACGCCGCCCCAAGGGACTTCCAAGTCATATCGACGTGACTCCCGCGTAGTGAATGCCGGCGAGCTGCGCGATTTCGCGCTTCCAGGTCGTGAGGTCGGCGAGCTCGAACTGATCGAGATGCGCATGCCCGCAGCCGCGCGCCAGCACCTTCATTAGGTCGACGGTCGCGCGGAAGTAGTTGTCGAGCTGCCGCGCCGACTTTTCGATCTCGAGTCGCGCTCGCAGATGCGTCTGCTGCGTAGCGATTCCGACAGGGCAATTGTTGGTCTGGCAAGCCCGCATCCCGAGGCAACCGATGGCTTGAAGCGCAGAGTTCGAGACGGCGATCGCGTCGGCGCCCAGGGCCAGCGCCTTCACGAAATCGCTTTCGGTTCGAAGCCCGCCTGTAATGACCAGGGTGATGTCCGTGCGCTCACGCGCATCGAGATGACGCCGCGCGCGCGCCAAGGCCACCATCGTCGGGACGGAGATGTTGTCCCTGAAGATGTTGGGTGCTGCACCTGTCGCGCCGCCGCGGCCATCGAGAATGATGTAGTCGGCGTCCGACTCGAGCGCGAAGTCAATGTCGTTTTCGATATGCTGCGCGCTCAGCTTGAAGCCGATGGGAATGCCGCCGGTGGCGTCCCGCACTTCCTCGGCGAGGCGTCGGAAGTCAGCAGGCCCATCCAAATCGGGAAAGGTGGCAGGGCTAATGGCCGCCTGCCCCGGCTCGAGCCCCCGCACAGCGGCGATCTCCGGACTCACTTTATTGCCGGGCAGATGGCCACCGGTGCCGGTTTTGGCGCCCTGCCCGCCTTTGAAGTGAAACGCCTGGCACTTCCTGACCTTGTCCATGCTCCAGCCGAAACGTGCGGAGGCCAGCTCGTAGAAATAACGTGAGTTGTTCGCTTGCTCGTCGGGCAGCATGCCGCCCTCGCCAGAGCAGATTCCGGTGCCAGCCATCTCTGCGCCCTTCGAGAGCGCGATTTTGGCCTCGCGGCTCAAGGCGCCAAAGCTCATGTCACTGACGAAGAGCGGAATGTCGAGATGCAGTGGCTTCTTCGCCCTGGGGCCGATGACGACGTCGGACCCGACCGGCACATCGCCGAGCAACGGCTTCTTCGCGAGCTGAGCGGTCAAGAGCAACACGTCGTCCCAACAGGGGAGCTGCTGCCGCGGAACCCCCATTGCAGACATCGGGCCGTCGTGGCCGACCTTCTCGAGACCATTGCGCGCCAGCTCTTGGATGTGCTGGTTGAAGGGCTCCTCGGGGCCCCCGTGCACGTCGGCGTAAAGGCCAAGATACGCTTGGCGATCGTAGGGCTGCGGTGACTTCTCCGCCCAAGCCCGAATCTCTTCTTTGTCGACCAGCACCGCGTCCGCGTCGTGATCGACCCAGGCTCGGAACTTCGGAAGCACCTCGACGTTGTTGTAAGAGCTGACACCGGTGTCGTACCGATAGTCCCAGCCGTGTAGGCCGCAGATGAGGTTCTCTCCCTCGACTCGGGCATCGGCCATCAGCGCGCCGCGGTGAAGACACCTGCCGTACAACACCGACACCTCGTCGTCGTACCGAAGCACGACCAAGTCGACGTCCGCTACCAACGCATAGGTTGGCACTCGGTCCGGGAGCTCACTCCACTTGGCGACCGGAACCTTCTCTTGTTTGCGAACCTGCGTGACGGTCATGCGCTCCCTTGCATTAGATGAGTAGAGGGTCAGCGAGAATTTCGACGGTCGCCGGGCCGTCGTGCGCCAGTGCCTCGGCAAACGCGCCCTCGAGTTGTTTGGCGTCCGTCACGCGAAGCCCCAGCGCCCCGCAAAGCTCGGCGTACTCCGCGAAATTCGGGTTGTGGAGCGATGTTTGCCACACGTCGTAGTCGGCAGTGCGCTGCTCCTTGCTGATCTTGCCGAGCTCGCTGTTGTTCAGCAGGACGTGCGTGATGTCCATGCCGTACTTCACCGCCGTGGTGTACTCCGCCATGTACTGTCCGAAGCCGCCATCACCTGTGACCGCGATGACCTTGCGGCCGCTGAAGCGCGAATCGCTTTCCTGAGTTGCGGCCCAGGCACCCATCGCAGCGGGGTAACCGAAGCCAATCGAGCCGAGATACCCGCTCATCAGAACGCGTTGCCGCTGACATTCGAAATAGCGGCCGAACGAGTACGTGTTGTTTCCGACATCCACCGCGATGATGGCGTCCGCGGGCGCCGTCGCGGTCAATGCCGCAAAGATCGCCGCCGAGTGCACCCCGCCGCCCTCCTCTTCGTTGAGCCGCCGAGCCTTTTCTTCCCGCCAGATTTGCCATCGGTCGACCACATCGGAGCGCTGGTCGACCGCCGCCGTCGACCCGAGCCGGTCCTTCATGAGCCCCGCCGTCACGCCGATCTCACCCCAGACGGGGACGGTCACCGAATGAAGCCGCCCCAGCATCATCGGGTCGTAGTCGACCTGAACGATCGGCTTGTAGCTCGTGATGCCGGTGTGGTTGCTGAAGCTCGCACCAAACACCACGAGCAAGTCGGCTTCGTTCATGAACCAACTCGCCACGGGAGTCCCGCTGCGCCCGAGAACCCCGCATCCGAGCGGATGATCATCGGCGATGAGACCCTTGCCCTTGAACGTCGTCATCACTGGCGCGTTGAGCTGCTCGGCGAGCGCGATGACCGGCTCCATCACGAAGCGAGCGCCATGCCCAACGATGAACACAGGGCGCTTGGCCTCGGCGATTTTCTTCACCGCCTTCTCGAGCGAGTCGCGTGGTGGCGAAATGTCACGCGCTGTGATCCGGCCTTCCGGCGACCCCGCTTTCGCGTCCGGCGCTTCAACGACCTGCACGTCGTCAGGGAACACCATGTGGGAAACACCCTGCTCGAGGATCGCATGCTTGCAGGCGAGATTGGCGAGTTCGGCGAAGTTCGAGTCGTTAGCGACGACGGCGGTGTACTTCGCTACTCCACCGAACGCCGCCGCGAGGTCGACCTCTTGGAATGCTCCCCGGCCGATGAGAGTCGTTGGCACCTGACCGGTCAGCGCAAGCGTCGGAGCGCGGTCGACGTGCGCGTCCCAAAGCCCGGTCAGAAGATTGGTCGCGCCCGGGCCTGCGATCGCGAAACAGGCGGCCGGCCGGCCGGTGAGCTTCCCGTAGGCCGACGCGGCGAACGCGGCGGCACCTTCGTGCCGGATACCAAAGTAGCCCAGCTCTCCCGCAGCTTCCTTTCGCCGCATGGCGTCGGCGAACCCGAGGTTCGAGTGCCCGACGATGCCCCACACCCATCGCACGCCCCAGTTGGTCAGCGTCTCGACCATGACGTCGCTCGACGTTCGAACGTGGAGCTCTTCCTCGGGGAATGCGACGTACACGCCGTCTTCCCGGACCTCGACAGGGAAGGTTTCGACACCGTCATCGAAGCCACCCGGTGGCTTGCCAGTGAGCGGGTCGAAATCCCAGCCGTGCCACGGACAACGCAGCAAACCGCCTTCGATCGAGCCTTCCCCCAACGGCCCGCCTTGATGCGGGCATTTGTTGTCGAGCGCGCCGAACTGCCCTTCGAAATGCGTCAGGCAGAGGGTTCTATGTTTGCACGTGACCGCCTTGACTCGGCCTTCGGGAAGCTCCTCAGGATCGAGGACCTTGAGCCATACTGCGCTGTCGCTGCTCATTCGGACGCCTTTCGAAGGCCGGAATCGTTTCACGATCTGGCCGCGAATGTAAAGGACGTCCTGCGGGCGGTAATGTTACAGGTTGCCTGCGAGCCGATCGATTTCTTCGGCCACGGCGCCATCGTGCTCGACGACCTCTGCCACGTCTTCCTCGCGCAGCCTGATCACGCCGACGTTCTCCGGGCAGAAGCCCTGCATCCCGGAATAGAACTCACGAATCTTGTCCATGTCCTCGCGGAAGTCTCCGGTCAGCTCGATCGCGGGACCAATGCCTCCGACCTTCTTGCCAACGTCGAGGTACGAAAGGACGACCGGCACATTGGCGCCTCGCGCGATGTGGTAGAAGCCCGACTTCCAGTAGTCGACATGCGAGCGAGTACCCTCGGCAGGCACCATCAAGACCAGTGAGTCGTTGTTCTCGAAGTGTTCGACCATCTGCCCGACGACGCCGCCAGGGCGATGGCGCACAATCGGTATGCCGCCAAGGCCCTTGAAGAACGGACCAAACGGCGCCTTGAACAGCGTGTGCTTGCCCATCCACCGGACCGGGATGTCGTAGACGAACGCCATCGCCAACATGAAGGGCATGTCCCAGTTGGACGTGTGCGGCGCCGCGATGATCACGTACCGATCCACCGCGGGTGGTTCCCCGTCTGTCTTCCAACCAGCGACCCGAAGGAACGCCTTACCTATCAATTGCTTGAGCATCGCGTTGGTCGCCGGTCCGGTACCCGGCTCATCGTTGTATCGCAGACGGGGAACCGGGTTACGAGAGATCGGGGGGCTGGTGACAGAACTTTTACAATCGACCCCACGTCTGCTCAGCCTGTAACCTCCCCCTTTCCCTGGAGTAAGCTCAGCAATGGAGGACGCCCCGATGAAGCTCTATACCAATCTGTTCTCGCCAAATGCCCGCAAGGTTCATGCCGTCGCCAACGAGCTGGGCATCGAGCTCGAAACCCAGACGCTCGATCTCCGCGCCGGCGAGCAACGCACAGCTGAATACCTCGCGCTCAACCCCAACGGAAAGGTGCCGACCCTCGTCGATGGCGACACGGTCCTCTGGGAGTCGAACGCGATCATGTGTTACCTCGCCGGCAAAGGCGACACCGAGCTCTGGCCGAAGTCCGCAAAGCGCTACGACATCCTCCGCTGGATGTTCTGGGAATCAAACCACCTCACCAACGCTCTCAACCGCCTCTTCGGCCAGAAGTTCTTCAACCGCGACAATCCGGATCAGGGCATCATCGATCGCGCCACCAAGGACTTCCGCAAATACGCCGAGGTCCTCGACGCCCAACTCGCCAACAACGCTCACGTAACGGGCGACACCCTCACGCTAGCCGACTTCGCAATCGGCGTATGCTTCGGCTACATCCAGCCCCTCGAGCTCCCCGTCGAAGGACTCGACAACATCCACCGCTGGTGGGGCGCATTCTCCACCACCGAGTCCGGCAAGCTCCTACTCCCCGGCTGACCCCGTCGCCGTCGCCGTCGCTGACGCTGACGCTGACGCTGACACTGGCACTGACACTGACGCTGACGCTGACACTGACACTGACACTGACGCTGGCACTGGCAATGGCATCAGTCGACCGGGGTTACCTCAACCCAGATGCCGTTCAACTTCGCCATCCCCGAAAAGTACTCGAGCGCGTCCGGCCCGTCGGCTGCGAGCAAGTTCGCATTCGCCCCGGTCGTCTGGCTTGCCACGCTCAGCCCGTCGGCTGCCTGGTGCCCCCAGCCGTGCGGGAGCGCCACTGCGCCGACCATCATCTCGTCGGTGAGCTGAACCGGTAGACGGACCGAGCCTGCACTGCTGCGGACCTCTACCATCGCGCCCGACTCTACCCCAGCCGTCTTGCCATCCGACGGGTTCATGTAGAGGTAGTTCGTCGAGCGTTTCCCTTCGACGAAACGCGGATGGTTGTGTAGCCAGCTGTTGTGGCTGTGTTGCTCACGCTTGCTGATCAACTTGAGCTTGTGGCGCTGTGTCCGCTCCTGCTCGAAAGTCGCTTCCAGGTTCCTGGCGGCCTCGACCAGCTCCACCGGCGCCAGGTTGACCAGGCCATCGTCGGTGACCACTCGCTTGCCCAGAAAGTCCTGCCCGTGATTCGCTTCCAGCAGGCGCCCGTGCGGCTCGTTGCGGAGGCTGCTCAACGAACCGAGCCGAAACGCCCGCGCCATCAAACCCAGGAACCGCTCAGGGGTGAGCCCGAGCCGGCTCCCGACCGCGGGCAGCTTGCCAAGGCCCATCCAGCCGTTGAGAAACCCATTCACCATTCGTGACCCGAACAAGGTTGACCCACAGGCGGCGGCGAGCTGCAGCAGGATCATGGTCTCGTCGCGTTGCTCGCCTTCGGGAGGCAGCAGTGCGTCGGTGTACTGCACGTACGGAATCGGTTGCGCACCCATCAACGACTGAAACACAAAGGGCAAGTCCGGGCGCTGAAAGGCGCTGGTGCCCGGAAGGATATAGTGCGCGTGGTTCGCGGTTTCGTTGCGGAAGATGTCGATGACGACGAGCAACTCGAGAGCCTTGAGGGCTTCTTCCAGGCGTCCGTTGCTATTGGGGACCGTCAGCAGAGGGTTCCCCGACAAGCAGACCAGCGCTCTGACCTGCCCCTCACCAGGGATGAGGATCTCGTCCGCCATGAGGCCCGCGGGGAACGTGTCAACGACCGAAGGCAGCTGACCGATGCGTGACACATCATCGCGCATCGTGTGGCCGCTCTTGCGCGCGTGCTTTGGGAAGTCCTTGATGTAGCCGTAGCCAACCAGTGTGCCTCCGAGACGATCGAGATTTCCGGTGATCGCATTGATGGCTTCTTGAATCCAAAATGCGAGCGTTCCCTGGCTCCCTTGATTGACCCCGGTCGACAGAAACAACGCGGCGCCATCTGCCTGGGTATAGGCATCGACCATCGCCCGCAGCGTCTCCGCCGAAACGCCGGTGATCTCGGAGGTCCGCTCCGGCGGCCACGACTCCGATACCTTTCGAAGCGCGTCGAGCCCCTTCATGTGAAGGCCAACACGTTCGTGATCGATCGCATCCCGGCTCACGACCTCGTGAAGAAAGCTGAGCAGGAAGTACACGTCCGTATCCGGGCGGATGAACACCTGCGTTCCCATCTGCTTCGCGGTTTCGGTGCGCCTCGGGTTCACGAGGAAGACCTTGCCGCCCCGCCCTTCGATGGCCCTGAGGCGTCGAATCGGGTCCGGCAGCTGCATGAAGCTCGCCCGGGACACAGCCGGATTCGATCCGATCATGATCAAACACTGGGTGCGATCGACATCTGGAAATGGCTGGATGAATGGAAACCCGTACACCCGTTGAGCAGCCGCGAACTTGTTGTTGCAGTCCTGCGAGCCAGTCTGGAACAGATTGCGCGAACCCAGCCCTTGCAGAAACGCCGCCGTGAGGACTGGAGGCAGCAAACTGAACGCGATCGGATTACCGAGATAGGCAGAAACCGAGTCGCCGCCGTGGTCCGTAACCAACTGCCGCACCTTCGCGCCGATCTCGTCGAGCGCCTGCTCCCAACTGATTTCCTCGAAACGACCGTCGACACGTTTCAAGGGAACGCGCAGCCGGTCCGGCGAGTGATGGATCTCGTGGTAGCGAAGACCCTTGATGCAAGAGTAGCCCTTGCTGACCACGTGGTCCTCATCCGGCTCGAGCGCGACGACACGGTCGCCTTCGATGGTGGCCTTCAGGCCACAAGTTGCTTCACAAATGCGGCAGAACGTGAACTCGGTTCGAGTGGACACGCCGCTGGTCCGCCTATGCGCTCGGGAAATTCTCGACGAGGAGCTTCAGGGAATCATGCGTCGTGAAAATGCCGACGATCTTCACGCCCTCGACCACGATCGCCGAGCCGTACTTGTGCTCGAGCATCTCCTCCAGCACGGCGAAGAGCGGCGTGTCTTTGGACACGGTGTACGCTTCTTGGGTCATCGCCTCTTCGACGGTCGTGACGTCGGGGTTGACCTCGTTGAGGCCCGCAATCATACCGAGGTCGCGATCGCTGACGACGCCGTAGAGCTCGCCGCCGTGCAGCACGGGCAAGTGGCGGATATCGTATTTCTGCATGAGGCTCTGAGCAAACGTGATGGTCTGCTCGCTCCCTACGGTGTGGGGAATCGGCGTCATGTATTCGGCAATCGGCGCGGTCTTGTCCATGCGCCGAGCTGTACCACGTTCAGCCGTTTTCGCCATCTCGAGCCAGGGTCTGACACCCACAATTCCGAGGAGCCGTCAGGAGTCCTGTCCGAGCCAGCCGCGTCGACCGAACCACTTCGTCAGCTCGAGGACAGGCGAAATGCTCAAAGCCGGGCAGGCCGCGATGAGCCAGTCCGTCCGCGACAAAGGGCTTATGCCGAACGGCTCTTGCAGCGGGGGGAAGGACACGATGAACATCAGCAGCGCCATTTCCCAGACGAGCGCCAGGTTCAGCCACTTGTTCGCGAACGGCCGGCGCAGGATCGACCGACGGTCGGAGCGGAAGTTGAACGCCTTGAGGAACTCGATCAGGGTCAGCGACACGAAGGTCATGGTCATGGCGTGAGTCACACTGCGGCCCGATTGCAGAGCCCATGTGAACAGACCGAGATTCGCCGCGGTCGACCAGAGCCCTCCGACGACCATGAGCGTGACGACCCGGCGCGTGAAGATTCCTGTGCGCGCATCACGCGGCGCGCGTTCCATGAGATCCTTTTCGGGAGGGTCTACAGCCAGCGCCAAGGCTGGCAGTCCATCGGTGGCGAGATTCACGTACAGGATCTGCACGGCGGTCAGGGGCATCGGCAGACCGGCAAACATGGCCCCTGCGATGAGTCCGATCTCTCCGATGTTCGCGGATAGCAGGTACATCAAGTACTTCTTGATATTCTCAAAAATTCCCCGACCTTCTTCCACCGCGGCAACGATCGACGCGAAGTTATCGTCGATCAGGGTCATTGCCGCGGCCTCTTTGCTCACGTCGGTGCCAGTGATCCCCATCGCAACGCCGATGTCAGCTTTCTTTAGAGCGGGTGCGTCGTTCACTCCGTCGCCAGTCATGGCTACGATGTGGCCGCGCTCTTGAAGGGCGCTGACCACCCGTAGCTTGTGCGCCGGGGAGACGCGTGCGTAGACCTCGATGCTTTCGACCCTGCTCTCGAGCTCCTCGTCGCTCATGTCCTCGAGCTCTGCGCCCGTCACCGAATGCCCCGCCCTGAGCAGGCCGAGCTCGCCGGCCACGGCCTGAGCGGTGATCGGGTGGTCGCCCGTGATCATGACCACTCGGATGCCGGCTCGCTCGCATTGCTCGACGGCGGCTTTGGCTTCCGGACGTGGAGGATCGATCATGCCCACCAAACCAAGGAAGGTCATG
>Ga0209165_10000767_pt1 | contig 10857 bp, 8 predicted proteins | sample tdAd001_FD_187122 | JGI IMG/M metagenome (GOLD analysis project Ga0209165, IMG submission 187122) | Marine sediment microbial communities from the Atlantic coast under amendment with organic carbon and nitrate - tdAd00.1 (SPAdes)... | ecosystem: Environmental > Aquatic > Marine > Coastal >... | reverse complement strand
TCACACCTGTGGGGAGATTCTGAAGTTCCTCCACCGGGAAGGTTTGGTAGAACGACTGGACGGGAATGAGCAAGATGCCAAAAAGCAGGCATGGCGACTTTGCAAAGAATAACCCTCTTTCTCCTATTGCACGACGACATTGAAAAACAATAGAAAACGGGGACGCTCTCATTCCACCCTCGGTCATTCCCGCAAGGCGTTGGCGGGAATCCATCCTGGGGTTCTTTTCCCATCTCCGATCACGAAGATGGATACCCGCCACAAACTGCGGGTATGACGACTAGTCGATGATTTCATAGCACGGCTTGAAGTTCTCTTGATTTATTTTCATACGGTGTTGCTTGATGAAAGATTGCAGGAGTTCATTCATCAATTTCATAATCGTTGGGTCACCGTGAATTTTGAATGGCCCATCTTTTTCAATAGCATTGAGTGCATGAGGCTTCACATGGCCAGCCACGATACCTGAAAAGGCTCGACGCAAATTTGCGGCCAACAGATGAATGGGTTGGTCGGCATGGAGATCCAATTGCGCCATCGACTCATGAGTCGGCTCAAATGGTTTTTGAAATTCATGGTCTATCGTGAGGTGCCAGTTAAAGTAGAAGGCGTCATGGGTGCGTTTACGAAATTCCCGTACCCGTTGAATGCCTGTCGTCATTTCATCGGCTCCACGTTGCGGATTGTCGATGATGATTTGATACCGTTGCGCGGCTTCAGGGCCTAGTGTTTTCTTGATAAAGGTATCAATAGTTTCAAAATAGCCCGCACTCCCCTTGGGTCCCGTAAAAATAAGGGGAAAGGGCACCTCTTCATTGTCTGGATGAAGCAGGACACCTAGCAAATAGAGAATTTCTTCCAACGTCCCCGCTCCACCGGGAAACACAAAAAACCCATGTCCGACTCGAACGAACGCTTCAAGACGTTTTTCGATGTCCGGCATAATCACCAGTTCATTCACAATGGGGTTCGGGGCTTCCGCCACAATGATGCCCGGTTCCGTTACGCCTAAATATCGTCCCTTTTTAATACGTTGTTTGGCATGAGCAATGGTCGCCCCTTTCATCGGCCCCTTCATGGCCCCTGGCCCACAACCTGTACAAATATCCATGGAGCGTAAGCCCAGTTGATGCCCCACTTCTTTCGTGTAACGATATTCGACCTCGCTGACCGAATGGCCTCCCCAGCACACCACCAGATGTGGTTTCTCAACAGAATGAATGATTTCGGCATTGCGTAAAATATGAAAAATCGCGTTGGTGATCCCATTGGATGTTGTTAAATCAAATTTTTTATTGTGCTGGATTTCGTTGTGGACATAGATGATGTCACGTAACACGGAAAAGAGGTGCTCTTTGATCCCTTGAATGATTTCCCCATCCACAAACGCACTGGCTGGAGCATTGATGAGTTCCATTTTTACCCCCCGATCACGTTGCTCCAAGGCAATGTCAAAATCAGCGTAGCGAGCAAAAAATGCTTTGGTATCGTCCGTATCATGCCCACTGGTCAGGACGGCCAAAGCGCTGTTTCTAAACAGTTCATGAAGGCCGCCCTGGCTGGTATCACAAAGCTTCTCCGCTTCGTGCTGCGACAGCATGTGCATAGACGTATCCGGGGTGATACTGACACACACTCCGCGCCCCGAAGATGCCTGTTTCAATTTAGTTAATTTCATACTCTTATCCATATGTTAAATGTATCCGGGCATAATGACATCCCTACTCTTTCTAAACCGCTCTCTATAATTACACCCACATGGCATCTACCGGGACGGCCCACAAACGATCACCAAATGGGATGGTTTTTTGGCCCCTATACAGCACAATCCCGCACATAAAATCATAGCCGGTTTGTCTGTGCAACTCTTTCAGACCGTGAAAGTCCGCCTCTGTGACGGCATCCCTGGCTTTGACCTCGATGCCTGAAATGCTGCCATTAGGATACTCTAAAACAAAATCCACTTCTTTCCCATCGCTTGTTCTGAAATGATACAAATCGGCCATTTCCTCTGATGAAGCCAATTGTTTCAACAATTCAGTGGCCACGAAGTTTTCCAGAATATGTCCGAAGACATGGGGGTCATGAATGGCCACTTTGTCGAGATTGATCTGTTGAAGATGGCAGAGCAGGGAGGTATCTATAATATACCCTTTCCCCGACTTGACCAAGCGCTTGCCGATATTTCTGAACCATGGCCTGACATCAAAAGTCAGAAACATCATTTGAAGGAGCACCCGATAATTCTTGGCCGTCACCGCATTTTGACCTATGGAACGGGCAATGTCCGCTTCGTTCACAAGCCCTCCAGCCCTGCTTGCCAATACCCGTAGCAGATTTGGGAGAACTCCCAGCTTGGCGATGTCGGCAATCTGGCGTACATCTCGTTGCAAGATGGTCGTGATATAACTTTCAAACCATTGTCTGCGACGGGCATCATCCTGATCAGTGATTTCCGGAAAGGTCGCCCGTTTTAAAACATCCACCAGATCTGTCTTCCTTTTCATCGTGGCAGATCGAAAGCCATTACGGCTTAAACAAGCAAGGAAGCCACCTTTTCCTCCGCTGACCTCCAGCGCCGACAACGGATAGAGGGTGAGTACGCTCATTCGCCCAACGAGGGCATCTGAAAGTTTGGGCAGCGCCATGATATTGGCCGATCCGGTCAGAAGATAACGACCGTTGGCCGTGACCTTGTCGGCCAGCCTGGCTTCATCAGCCAGTATTTTGAGAACACGAAACAGATCGGGAACCATCTGTACTTCATCAAGAATCAGACGCCCTTCATATGCACGCAAGAAACTTTCGGGGTTGGCTTCTGCCGCTCCCAGCATAGTGGCCTCGTCAAACGTGACATATTCGGCAGGCCATTTTCGTGCTGCAATACTCTGTACAAGCGTACTTTTCCCAGCCTGTCTAGGTCCGTTGACAAATACCACGGGAAATCCTTGTAAGGCATCCATAACTTTTTGAGTTAATTGTCGTTTGATCATCCCAACTACCCATCGATTAGGATCTAAGTATATATAAATATATACTTTATAAAAGCTAAATTCAACTTTTATTTTTGCAATAATAAAATTGCATCACCCCCAAACGAGTGAAATATTCTTGGGTCAGAATTGAAATGCATCTTAGGAAATGTAGGGGGACTGGATGATACGGAAAGACAGACGGAGAGAAAGCAGGAAGGCTTAGGAAGAAGTCATATGTCGGATGATTTTGCCTTCAACCATATAGACAACCAGTTCGGCCACATTGGTGGCGTGATCGGCGATACGTTCAATGTACTTGGAAATAAACGACAGGCGGATAGCCCGAGAGATGGCCTTGGGATTTTCCATCATAAACGAAAGTAATTCACGAAAAATTTGCTCATTGAGGTTATCAATATAATCATCTTCATCCAGAACTTTTCGCGCCAGCACGGAATCACCCCTCACAAACGCATCAAGCGCTTCACCAACCATTTTAGCCGCATGCTCCGCCATCAAGGGAATATCGATATAGGGCTTCAATTGGGGTTCTTCATGCAACTCAATGGCCCGCTCACAAATGTTTTCGGCTAAGTCGCTCATTCGTTCTAATTCCGTAGAAATTTTCATTGCCGTCGTAATAAAGCGAAGATCCCGTGCGGCGGGTTGCTGTAAGGCCAAGAGTTCGAGACAGGCTTCATCGACGGCCACGTCCATCGTATTAACCTTTCGATCATTTTCTATCACTTGTGTTGCCAGATCATCATCTCGGTCAATCAACGCTTTGAGGGCCTGCCGGATCTGGCCCTCTACCAATGCTCCCATTCGTAAAATCTTTTCCTTGAGGCCGGCTAATTCTTCGTCAAACCGTCGTTGAATAGACATGGCGGATTCCTGTTCCCACACGATCAACCGAATCGACCGGTAATATAATCTTCTGTACGGCGATCGGAAGGATTGGTAAAGATGGTTTTCGTATCATCGTATTCAATGAGTTCACCCAACAAAAAGAATCCCGTTAAATCGGAGACTCGTGCGGCTTGCTGCATATTATGAGTCACAATTACGATGGTCAATCGTTCTTTGAGGGTATAGAGTAGTTCTTCAATACGTCCGGTCGAAATCGGATCGAGTGCAGAACAGGGTTCATCCATTAATAGCACATCCGGATTGACAGCCAAGGCCCTGGCAATACACAACCGCTGTTGTTGGCCACCCGAGAGACTCAAGGCACTGGCATGCAATCGGTCTTTCACTTCTTCCCAAAGGCCCGCGCCTTGTAGACTTTTTTCAACAACTTCATTCAACATCGCCCGCTTTCGCACGTTCTGCAATTGAGGCCCAAACGCCACATTTTGCCAAATGGATTTGGGAAAAGGATTGACCTTTTGAAACACCATCCCAATACGAGTTCGAAGATCGGTCACATCGACTTCGGGATCATAAATATCATTCCCCTCTAGAAGAATTTTCCCTTCGATTCTTGACCCATCAACCAAATCATTCAGTCGATTCAAACACCGAAGCAGCGTAGATTTACCACAGCCCGAAGGCCCGATAAATGCTGTCACCTGGTTGGCAGGAATCGGCATACTGACCTTAGTCAGAGCTTGAACGGTCCCATAAAAAAAATTCATATCCTGAATGACAATTTTCGGTGGGCTGTCACTCAAGGGATTTGATATGGGTTCCATCTGTTCTTGCTTCATGTGTTCATCAATATCGGTCGTTTTTTTTCGACTACCAGCGTCGGCAGACGTCCTTTCCTCTCTTTGACGGAAAACCTTCCCGGAAGAACAGGATTGGATTCTATCTGCATGATTGTACCTCATTTAGACTGAAGAGCCAGCATACCGCCTGCGCATACGCGTGCGCAGCGCAATGGCCGCCATATTTAATAGAATAACTACAAGCACTAATATGAAAGTGGTCACATAAACCATGGGTTTTGCGGCTTCCACGTTGGGAGATTGAAACCCCACATCATAAATGTGAAATCCCAGATGCATAAATTTCCGATCTAAGTGAAGAAACGGAAAAAACCCATCCACCGGTAGTGACGGGGCCAACTTCACCACACCTGTGAGCATTAATGGGGCCACTTCCCCGGTCGCGCGGGATACCGCTAAGATCAGGCCCGTCAAAATACCCGGCATCGCACAAGGGAGTACCACGCGCCATAGCGCTTCCAATTTGGTGGCTCCAAGACCTAACGACCCTTCACGATACTCACGTGGAACTGCAGACAATCCCTCTTCGGTTGCCACGATGACCACAGGAACAGTCATCAACGCCAGAGTTAACGACGCCCATAGAATACCTCCCGTTCCAAAGGTCGGATTGGGCAAGGATTCAGCAAAAAATAATTGGTCCAACGTTCCCCCGACCGCATACACGAAAAAACCTAATCCAAAAACGCCGAAGACAATCGAGGGGACTCCGGCCAGATTATTCACCGCAATGCGAATCATACGCGTCAGCACGCCTTGCTTGGCATATTCTTTCAAATAAATCGCCGCCAACACACCAAAGGGCACGACCGCAATACTCATGATCACGACCATCAAAACCGTGCCAAAGATGGCTGGGAATATCCCACCTTCCGTATTAGCCTCCCGAGGTTCTTCACTCAGCACTTCCCAGAAATTTTGCACATACATGATAAGTTTTTCACCAACTCCCATGCCATTGGGCAACCAGACCTTCACTAATGTTCCAAACTGAAAGGTCTTCTCTTCTCCGGCGACATCCACCGCCGTCATCCGGAATTGTTCAAGTTCCTTATATAAGGTTATGAGAGCCTCATTTTGTACCTCATACAAGGATTCGAGCTCTTGTACCTGCGCATCAATACCCGCACGTTCCTCTGTTCCCGCTTCCTCACTCATTTCCAAGGAACGGAGCCGCAAGCGAGCCTGTTCAAGACGGCGATTCAATCCGCCAATTTCATTGTGTTCAATCTCATGAATCTTTTCTTGAATGCCATTGCTTCGTTCCAACAACGAAAACAAGACCCTCATCCCTTCCTCGTTTCCAGAAGCCAAAACCGTTTCACCTTCTTGAATCTCTTTGATCCGCCCATAGAAATTTCCCCATTCCCGACGTTCAAATGCCAACACATCAGATGGATACTGTTCGTTCAGAATGTCGGCTTGATCCACCCATCGAAAATCCAACCCGTAGAGATCACGATTACCTACCTTGAGTTGAATCCGTTCATGTCCTTTGGGTTTGCCGGCAGATTCGGATTCTGGAATCGTTTCCGTTGCGATCCACTCTCCGAGCACAACACCGCCGTCTTTCAACGTGAATTGAATCAGGTCCTTTGGCCAAAAATATCCCATCCCATTAATCATGATGAGCATGAGAAGGCCACCAATCATGAGCAACGACAGACCAAGAGCCCCGCCACAAAGCCAAATGAACAGCGAACCAGAATCCAGAAATTTCTTCACCGAAAATTTTTTCACTTTTTCCTTTTCACGACTAGATTCTTACTTCTAACTTTTCACTATTAAAATTGTGAATACTTCTCACGAAGCCGCTGACGAATTAGCTCCGCCATCGTGTTAATACCAAAAGTAAATGCAAAGAGAATCAACCCGGAAAGAAATAAGACGCGATACAAAGTCCCGCCATGAGGGGCTTCCGGCATTTCAACCGCAATATTAGCCGACAATGTGCGAAACCCATTAAAGACGCTCCAATCTAAAATTGGCGTATTACCGGTCGCCATCAAGACAATCATGGTTTCGCCCACGGCACGACCAAAACCAATCATCAACGCCGAAAAAATTCCCGGGCTGGCTGAAACGAGAACCAGGCGCGTAAGCGTTTGCCATCGGGTCGCCCCAAGTGCAAGAGAGCCGGCCACCAAATGACGCGGCACATTGGAAAGAGAATCTTCTGCAATACTGAAAATAATGGGTATGACCGCAAAACCCATCGCAAAACTAATCACAATCGCATTGCGCTGATCATACACCAGCCCAAGATGGTCTGTGAGCCATTGTTTATAATTCCCCCCAAACACCACTGCTTCAATCGATGAATTCAACGCAAGGCACATTACAACCGTTACCACTACCGAAACCATGATCACGAGCAAATCAATGCCATATTTATCTAATCCCGCAAGGGATCGAGGCAAGATCTGCCAGAGCAGGCACACCAATCCAATCACCACAGGTAAGAGGAGAACCCCCGCAAGAACAGCCGGAAAAATCTTCTCTAATAATGGCGCAAACCACAGACCCGCCAAAAAGCCTAAGACAACGGACGGGAGGGCAGCCATGATCTCAATGCCGGGTTTGACGATCGCCCGCAGATGGGGATGCATGAACATCGCCGTGTAGACGGCACCCATGACAGCCAGTGGCACGGCCAGAATCATGGCGTAAATCGTTCCCTTCAAGGTTCCGAAAATGAGAGGGATGAGTCCCAACTTCGGTTCAAACTCATCCGATCCGCTTGATGACTGCCAAATTAATTCAGGGTCTTCATAGTCTTCATAGGTAACTGGGAAAAACAAGGATCGAAACGTAACCTCTGGATGGGGATTGTCGATAGAAAAGGTCCTCAAACGTCCATCCGTCCCTAACCATACCCCACCATTTGCCTTAGGCGAGAAACGCAGAGCCGCGGTCTCAGCTGAAACCCAATCAAATTCCAGAATCGTTTGACCCGTCGTCGCATGATGCAGAATAACGTGCCCTTGGTTATCTGCCGTCAAAAACCCTTTATCCCGCTGAGACGGAGAGATGGCTTGTACTGCTCCATTATGGGCCTGAAACGTTGTGACTTTACGGAATGGAATTGGTGAAGGGGCCTTCCTTTCATTCATGGGAACCCAGGTCATGACCCTTCCTGCTTGTGTCCCGACAATTAATGTTCGCTCCCCAAGCAAATAATTGAGAGCTGTGATGGATTCCCCTGGCTCGCCAACAGCCACTCTGCGGACTTTCTCATCAGCGCCATCCTTCAACAACCATTCAAGAAGTTCGCCTTGCTTGGTCCCGGCTACCAATCGTCTGCCAAAACTATCCAACACCATATGCGTAATTGTTGTCTGTTCGGGAATTTTCAACTGTCGCCGCGTAATGGTCACTTCATCAGAGAAAGAGAACTCCCCTGGCTCTTCCATTTGCGTCAACCATAAATCTCCAGACCCTGTGACGGCGACGATAACCTGTCGTTCATCTTGTTGCGTATGAGCATGATGTACCAACTTCTCACCTTCCGGAATCACACGAAGAGGTTCTCCGATCTGGCTATGAGGCATAATCGTTCGAATATTCCCTTCAAATAGTGGTCGAAAGGTTATGGTGACGGGCATGACCATTCCTTCTTGAGTAGCCACACTTACCCGATTGCCTTTTTGTCCGATCAGAACTGAGGACTGCACCGTTCCTGAAACCTCAAGCATGCCCCCGACTTCAGGAACGGGAGTGCCTTGAGGCATCCGAAGCAATTGCAAGCGTTTCCCCTCAAGCACAAACACCACTTCTTGGTATTCATCCGAACCAATGACCGTGGTATTCAAAGGAAACGCTCGTGCTTCATCGACTTGCACCGTGGCAACAAGATCACCACTGGTCGATTGAAACAGCGGGAGCACTTCCCACATCAAATAGAGAAAGATCCCCATAATACTGACAATCGTGGCAATGCCCCCAACCCACACGACAACACCAGCCGAGCGATCCACGGCGTGCCGAAGACGTCGATGGGCTGTTCGAGTTTTTCGTTTCGGCCATTGTGCCGGTGCTGACGAAATTTCTATTCCAGAGGTAGGAACAGGATGGCGGGTATTCATTCGATCCTAACAGTAGAGATTGGGTGGATCTCAAAAAAAGCCCCCCGTCATACGACGAGGCAGTGTCTCACGAGGGGTTAAAAATTTTTATTCGAAATTGCCGCGTTGCTTCATCATGAGATCGGCGCTTAATGGAAAATAGCCATCTTTGATCACAACGTTTTGGCCTTCCCGGCTGTAGACAAATTTCAAGAACTCTTTGACAATGGGTGACAGCGGTTTATTCGGAGCTTTATTCACATATACGAATAAAAAACGAGCCAAGGGATAGGTCCCTTTCGACGCATTCCCAAACGTGGGTTCCACAAAATCGGCGCCTTCCTTCATGGCCAGCGGAATCGCTCGTACTCCCGAAGTGCGATATCCAATGCCACTATATCCCATACCCGCACGATCTTCGGTGACGCCCTGAACTACGGATGCCGAACCCGGCTGTTCCTTCACTTGATCTCGAAAATCTCCGTTCTGCAACACTTTCTTTTTGAAAAAGCCATAGGTCCCAGACGCCGAGTTCCGGCCATATAAACTTATGGGCATCTTGGCAAAGGCGCCACTCAATCCCAACTGCCCCCAATTTTGAAGGTCTTCCTTATAACCCTGACGACGCGTTTTGGAAAAGGCCGCATCCACCTGCGCCACGGTCATCCCAGATATGGGGTTATCTTTATTGACGTACACCGCTAGCGCATCAATAGCCACGGGAAACGGGGTGGGCTTGTACCCAAACTTTGCCTCGAAGGCATCCATTTCCTTGCCCTTCATTTTTCGGGACATGGGCCCCAATTGAGCCGTGCCTTCAATCAAGGCTGGGGGTGCCGTACTGGACCCTTTGCCTTCAATCTGAATCTTCACGTTCGGATATTGTTTTCGAAAGCCCTCAGCCCAAAGGGTCATAAGATTATTTAATGTATCTGATCCAATACTATTGATATTTCCTGAGACACCGCTCACTCGGGTATAGCCTTTCCAGTTTGGGTCATCCATCGACTCTTTGGCCCACGCCATTGACGAATCAAACCCACTGACTCCATGCCACCCTAACAACAGGCCTACCATGACGGCCCAAATCCCCATAAACTTTTCTCTCGACGCTGTTTTCATAAACATTTCCTCCGTGTATTAAGTAAAAAATTGTACATTTTTGAGATTTCTCTTATGTAACAGGCATGTTACGAACGTGTTACAAGCCGACAAATTGTCTAGATTGAACATTTTCAGACAACCTCATACGTTTGTTCTTTTATTCGCACTTCAAGAATCATATCTACCTGATGTACGGTCACTAAACCTTCCCGTCGGAGTCTTCCCAAGATCGAAAACAGATCGCCCCATCGAATCCATGGAAACTTTTCTACGATCATTTCAAGCGTGACAACTTGTTCCTCCGCAATAAAATTCAAGACCCTTTGCTCATGTTGCCCCTCAAAAATTGATTTGGCCCACAGTCTTTCTTTGATTGAAACCATCTCCCACCTCCAGGGTTCATCGTGCTTGGTCCAGAGTCAATTCAACGCTATATCGAAGCTGTCGTAACCATCCTACTCACAGCATGTTGCTATCCGGTTGGGATCAGGTTACAGCTCTGTAACGTTTAAGGGCATGTAGAAAAGACCGGCAGCCGCGTTCCCGACTTTGAGTGGCAGGCTCGTACTGCCTGAAGGTCAGGGCACCCCAATCCGCCCATTCCCCCATTTTCAATTGTAGAAATGAAGCAAAATTAGGTTCAGGAGTCGAACTTAGGTCTCCACCATTTTTGGTCGATATATGGAGAAGAAGGAGGAGTGGGATGTCAGCCTTAGAATACCCTATTAAACAGCTGGTATAGGCCTCAGGGTTTTAGGAAATTGCTCTCTTCGGCACTTACTCGTCCATGAAACCTTTCCTTCCATTTTGCAACAACAAAACATGACCAGCCTTCCCATGCATTTGGGCCTCATACTTATGGCGGCCGAGACTTCCCCTGAGGTGGAAATGCTCGTGCAAAGCTTCTCGGCCTATGGCTTTGAACTCACCCTCGTTCCTGATGGCGAAACAGCAATCGCCTCTAGTCAAGACATCAAACCGGAC
>Ga0209165_10000766_pt1 | contig 10862 bp, 8 predicted proteins | sample tdAd001_FD_187122 | JGI IMG/M metagenome (GOLD analysis project Ga0209165, IMG submission 187122) | Marine sediment microbial communities from the Atlantic coast under amendment with organic carbon and nitrate - tdAd00.1 (SPAdes)... | ecosystem: Environmental > Aquatic > Marine > Coastal >... | reverse complement strand
TTGGATCCCCATATGCAGCTATCAGGGGGCATGCTCCAATACTCACACTGGGTTTTTGATCCACTGGCCCGCTGGACACAGGAAGGAACCTTTGAATCGCGTTTGGCCACAAAATGGGAACGCACCAATGATTTGACCATGCGCTTTTACCTACGCAAGGGAGTTAAGTTTCACAGCGGTAACGACTTCACCGCCAAAGACGTCTTGTGGACATTTGAAAGAGTGAGAGAGAGTATCGACTTTAAAGGCCTGTTCGAGCCATTCGTAGGGGTTAAAATCATCGACGACTATACCATAGATATCGTCACTAAAAAACCATATGCGCTGCTCCTGAACATGGCTACCTATATCTTTCCCATGGACAGTAAATTTTATACCGGAACGGATGAAACCGGCCAGCCCAAGGATGCAATAGTAAAAATCGGCCCTTCTTTTGCGCTCAAAAATGAATCTGGAACAGGACCCTATAAGGTGACATACCGGGAACAGGGTGTGAAGACCATTTTCGAGAGGTTTGCAGACTATTGGGATAAGAAATCTCCCGGTAATGCAGACAAGATCATACTCACGCCTATCAAGGAAGATGCCACCCGCGTAGCAGCTTTGCTGTCCGGAGACGTGGATTTTATTTCACCGGTACCGCCTCAGGATTTTCCCAGAGTCAAAAAAGATTCCAAACTCCACTTGGTCACTTATTCCGGAGGGCGGATTATCACGATCCAGTTGAATCAGAAACGCCGAGCGGAGTTCAAGGATGTGCGGGTTCGTCAGGCCATTGTGTATGCCATCAACAATAAGGGTATTGTCAATAAAATCATGAAGGGTACTGCCACCGTTGCCGGCCAGCAGGGGCCAAAGGGTTATGCCGGGTATAACTCTAAGCTGGTTCCCCGCTACGATCTGAAAAAGGCAAAGGCCCTGATGAAGGAAGCCGGCCTGGCAAAGGGTTTCGAGTGTACCATGATCGCCCCGAACAATCGTTACGTAAACGATGAAAAAATTGCAGAAGCTGTTGTCTCAATGCTGGCTAAAATAAACATCAAAGTGAATCTCAAGACGATGCCTAAGGCCCAATACTGGGATGAATTCGACGCCCAAGTAGCAGATATCCAGTTGATCGGCTGGCACTCAGATACTGAAGATTCTGGTAATTTCAGTGAATTTTTGACCATGTGTCCGAATAAGGAAACCGGTTATGGGCAGTATAATAGCGGCAATTACTGCAACCCCAAGATAGACGAGCTAACCATGGCAGCCCAGTCCGAAACCGATCTGAATAAGCGAGCCAAAATGCTTCAGGAAATTGAACAGATCCTTTATGATGATGCGGCCTATGTCCCGTTCCACTGGCAGAACCATTCCTATGCAGGTAAGAAGAACATAGATATCGCCCCCATCGTTAACACACAGAACTTTCCTTACTTAGGTGATCTTGTAATAAAGTAGCAGGATATTAAGTACTGGAAAGCAATAATTAAGGGGCAGGCATCTGTTATTGAGAGTAACGGACCTGCCCCAAAATTATTGCATTTGAAGAAAGTATAAATCTTATCATATGTTTGCATTTATTTTACGACGAATAGCCCAGGCCATTTTTGTTATGCTGATTATCAGCCTAATTGGCTTTTCAATTAAAAGCAAGATTGGTGACCCGGTCCGGGATTTAGTCGGAGAGAGAGTTACCCCGGCAGAACGAGAAGAACTGCGCGAAGAACTGGGCTTAAACGACCCGTTTTTGATTCAATACTTTCGATTTGTGAAAAATGCCGCCCATGGAGATCTCGGACTTTCTTTTTTTCATAAAAAACCAGCCCTTAATGTGATCATTTCCAAGGCACCGGCCACACTTGAGCTTGTTATTGCTACCACTTTTATCATTATATTTCTTTCCCTTCCGGTCGGCATTTTTTCTGCCATTTACCCCAGGAATTGGTTTTCCAGATTTACAATGAGTTTCAGCACATTAGGAGTGTCTGTACCGGTATTTCTGACGGCTATTCTGCTTATTTATCTCTTTTCGGTGGAACTGAACTGGTTGCCTTCCTATGGACGAGGAGAAACTATCAACATATGGGGATGGGAGACTGGATTTCTTACTATAGATGGATTAATACACCTGTTTTTGCCGAGTATATCGCTTGCATCGATAATGCTGCCATTGTTTATACGTCTCATTCGCAGCGAAATGATGGAAGTGCTTGAAACGGAATACATTAAATTTGCGTGGGCCAAAGGTCTTCATCAACGACGTATCTGGCTTATTCATGCATTCAAGAATACGCTGCTTCCTGTGATTACTGTTTTTGGGGTTCAAATAGGAGTTATGTTTGCATTTACTATCTTAACGGAAACCGTTTTCCAGTGGCAGGGAATGGGTTTTATGTTTCTGGAAGCAGTTGAACGGTCCGATATATCCCTTTTGGTTGCTTACCTTGTTGTCGTGGGAGCGATTTTTGTATTCATCAATACAGTGGTTGATATAATCTATGGACTGGTCAATCCTACGGTAAGGATAGCTGTAAGAAAATGAAACAGAAGTGGGATCGCTTTAAAAAATCTTATCTGCTTTATAGTTTCAAGCGAGACCGGGTTGCCATTGCCAGTTTTATCGTACTGGTGATGCTCATTTTGCTAAGTATCTTAGCCCCTGTCATTTCACCCTATGATCCTTATAATGCCATGAACATTGATATTATGAACTCTGAAATCCCTCCAGCATGGATTGAAGAGGGTAGTAAGGATTTTATTTTTGGGACCGATATCCAGGGCAGGGATCTTCTGAGCACAATGATTTATGGATTACGGCTATCCATTACTATTGGATGTGGTGCTGTGTTGCTCCAAGCTTTCCTCGGAATTATTATCGGTCTGGTTTCCGGATATTTTGGAGGTAAGGTTGATGCGGTGTTGATGCGTATAGCGGATATACAGCTTTCGTTCCCTTACCTGATGGTTGCGATTTTTATTAGCGCCATCTTCCAGGTTGTTTTTGGAATCGGTCGATTTGAAGAACTGGCAGTGCCGCTGCTGATAGTAATAATAGGTATTTCCGAGTGGCCTCAAATTGCCCGAACGGTGAGGGCTTCTGTGATGAGGGAAAAAAGTAAAGAGTATGTGGAAGCTGCCCGTGTTATCGGTTTGAGTCCAAAGTTAATTATGATACGACATATTCTACCTAATACCATGACCGCTGTCCTCGTAATTTCCACGATCCAGGTAGCTAATGCTATTATGAGCGAAGCAGCCCTTTCCTTTCTTGGTTTGGGGATGCCTATTACTAAACCGTCATTGGGTTCTTTGATTAAATCCGGTTTCGAGTACATTTTTAGTGGAACTTGGTGGATCACCTTATTCCCAGGCATTATTTTGGTTGTTCTCGTACTGGTGATCAATCTTTTAGGAGACTGGCTTAGAGATGTCTTAAATCCAAAATTATATAAAGGTTAATGATACACTGGTTAACCCGTTGGCCCATTTCCCGGTTTGCCCGTTTTAGTTCCTTAGTTGTAAAATCTTTGCATTTTGTGACAAAAAAATAATTAGTATACTTTATCTATCTTGAACAATTGAATATTTTCGATTGAATATTGAAAAATGAAAATTTAAGGAATTTTGTCAATTTTAAATAACTGAGACAAATAAAACCACAGATATTTAATATACAATCTTCAATTCTTAATGGGCGAAGCGATTCAACAAATATTCAATCTTCAATAATCAATAGTCAATCAGGTTCCGGCTCGTCCAGGTTAGGTTTAAAATGGCTCATTTATTGGAAATTAGAGATCTGGAAGTAAAGTTTGCTCTAAGATTCGGAGAATTAACCGCTATTAATGGTGTTAGTTTCACTCTCGACAAAGGAGAGAGGCTTGGGCTTGTAGGGGAAAGCGGTGCCGGAAAATCTGTGACCGGTTTTGCGATTATTAACCTTATAAGCAAGCCAGGCTATATTTCAGATGGCTGTGTATTATTTGAAGGCGTAGAGTTGAACAGACTGTCTGCTGAAAAGATGCGCAACATCCGTGGAAACCGCATCAGTATGATTTTTCAGGATCCAATGATGACACTTAACCCTGTGCTTACTATCGGCACCCAGATGGTAGAGACCCTTCAGGCTCACCAGAATATCTCCAAAAAAGCAGCTGAGGAGGTTGCGCTGGAAAAGCTTCAAAAGGTTCAGATGCCTTCCCCGGGAAAACGCCTTAAGCAATACCCTCATGAGTTTTCAGGAGGCATGCGCCAGCGGATTGTTATTGCCATTGCTTTCCTGACAAATCCTGCCTTAATAATCGCAGATGAACCCTCAACAGCACTGGATGTGACTATCCAGGCAGAGATCATGGACCTGCTTCTGGAATTATGTGAATCTGAAGAAATGGGGCTTATTCTAATCACCCATGATCTGGCAGTAGTATCCCAGGTGACCGAGAAGATCTCAGTTATGTATGCCGGAAAAATAGTGGAATCAGGGTTAACTCAAGACATTATCAGCGACCCGAAACATCCATATACTCAAGGACTTATTAAAGCCCTCCCAGGCAGTCTTCAACCCGGAACACGGTTAAATCAGATTCCAGGGATGATGCCGACTCTTACAGATATTCCTCCGGGTTGTGCTTTCCATCCCCGTTGCAACATCTGTAGTTCGGTTTGCCGGATAGAAGTGCCTTCGCTTACCAGTTTGGACGATCATGGCAGAATGGCTGCCTGCCATATGGTAGAAAAAGAAATCAAGGAGGCTAAAGCAAGGCCAGAGTAAAACAGGAATTAAATTTCACCGACTAAAACCACCAATAATTAAAATATGAATAATAACAGGCTACTAACCTTAAAGAATCTTGTAAAACACTTTGATATTTCCGGAGGACTACTGGATCAACTCTCCCTTGAAAAAAGAAGAGTTATTCGAAGACGAACCACGGTAAAGGCTGTCAATGATATCAGTTTGACTATTTATCCCGGTGAAACATTCAGTATTGTTGGCGAAAGCGGCTGCGGCAAATCTACTCTGGCACGAACCACAATCGGTCTTTATCCCCCGGATAGCGGAGAAATTTATTATCGCAATGACAGAATCGACACTTTAACCCCTCAGCAGTTACTTCCCTATCGTGCCCGCATGCAGATGATCTTTCAGGACCCTTATGCATCATTAAACCCGCGCAAGACTGTACGGCAGACGTTAGAGGAGCCCGTTATCTTTCATAACCCATCCATATCTACAAAAGAGGTCAAGAACAAGGTTGCCGGCGTCATGGAACAAGTTGGAGTGGACCCTCAATGGGTTGATCGTTACCCCCATGAATTTTCTGGTGGGCAGAGACAGCGAATCAGCATTGCCCGGGCTTTGATGGTGGACCCGGAATTCATCATAGCTGATGAGCCGGTTTCAGCGCTTGACATATCGATCCAAGCTCAGATCCTTAATCTGCTTATGGAAGCTCAACACAAGCGAGGGTTGACCTACATGTTTATCACTCATGACTTGTCAGTAGTTCAACATATCAGCACACGAGTCGCTGTCATGTACCTTGGAACACTATGTGAGCTGGCGTCAGCAAGGGAATTGTTCGAATCACCTTGCCACCCATACACTCAGGCCCTGCTTAGTGCTATCCCGAATCTAGGACAACACAAAAAGAAGCACGTCAAACTCAAAGGCGAAGTCCCAACCCCCATTAAACTTCCTTCTGGCTGCGTCTTCCACGGTCGCTGTCTCTTTGCGGATGGACGTTGTATTCGTGAAATTCCCCGCCTTTCGCGCCTCGATTCAGGGACCTTTGTCGCTTGCCATGGTATTGAAGAGGGACGGCTTTAGATAGACTGCTGAATACTAAAACGCGAAAAGTTGAAAAATCTTTCTTTCTTGCTTATCCCATAGCTTGAATTTACTACGAATCTGACCTCTACTTTATATTTTTTGACAGACAGAAAAGTTTCTGATAATGGTTAATAGATTAATTTGGCAAAGAGATGTTGTATGCAAGAAAACACTAATTAAGGAACATACGAAAAAGGAGGGATCTATATGTTAAGAAAAATAGTGTTATTATCGGTCGTATTCGTATTTCTTTTCACAGGATCAATGGTAGCTGCAGCACCCAAAAGCGGGGGCACGCTGATCTTTGGTCGCGGCGGTGACAGTGTGGGGCTTGACATGGCTTATGAGACAGATGGCAACTCTTTTATGATCGGTGACAACATTTTTGAGGCGCTGGTAGCCTATAAGGATGAATCTACGGCCCTTGAACCAGGACTGGCCAAGTCCTGGGATGTCTCATCGGACGGCAAGACGTACACCTTTCATTTGAGAAAGGGCGTTAAATTTCACGACGGAACACCTTTTAATGCCGACGCCGCTGTTTTTTCCATCGGCCGTATGATGAAAGAACGAAATGTTAAATTCCACGGTAAGGGATGGAAAATTCCGGCTCAGGAGCGCACGCCCGAGTACTGGGTGTCCATGGAAATGGATGACACCGTGGGCTCCATTGAGGCAACAGGTGAATACACAGTAGTTTTCAATCTCAAAAGGGTTGAGGCACCGTTTCTGGCCAACATGGGAATGGACTTTGCCTCTATCATAAGTCCGACCGCCTTCATGAAAAACCCGAAAGAGTTCGTGCGCAATCCCGTGGGAACCGGCCCATTCAAGTTAGTCAAATGGATCAAGGACGACCAGATTGTCCTTGATAAAAATAAGGATTACTGGGATAAATCCGGCGGGCCATATCTGGACAAGATTGTTTTTCGCTCTATTCCGGAAAACTCTGTCCGTTTTCTGGAACTTAAAACGGGCAATATCCACATCTGCCAGTTCCCCAATCCAGCCGACATTGAGCTAGCCCGAAAGGATTCAAATTTGATTCTCCCTACCCAGCCGGGTATGAACATCGGTTACCTGTCCTTCAACCACACAAAAGAACCCTGGAAAAGCAATGTTAATCTGCGCAAAGCCGTTGCCCATGCCATCAACAGCAAAGCCATCGTTGACAATATTTACCAAGGCATGGGACAGGTTGCCAAAAACCCCATCCCTCCCACCATGTGGGGGTATAATGAAAAGGTCCCCGGGTTTAAATACGATCCTGCACTGGCCAAGAAATTACTGACCAAAGCCGGTTTCCCCGGAGGCAAAGGACTTGGAGAGATCACTCTCTGGTCCATGCCTGTTCCCAGGCCGTATAATCCCGACGGACAGAAGATTGGCGTGGCAATGTCAGCAGATCTTGCCAAGGTCGGTATTAAAGCAAAAATTGTGAGCTTTGAATGGGGAACCTATCTGAAGCGACAGAGAGAACAACCGGAAGACATGGATCTCTTTCAGTTAGGCTGGACCGGCGACAACGGCGACCCGGATAACTTTCTTGCCGTGCTTTTTGATGGTCTTGCTTCTTCTTCGATCAGGACTCAATGGAAGAATGAAGAATATCACAAGCTTATGCTGCAAGGGAAACAGACCATTGACCAGGCCAAACGAACAGAAATTTACAAAAAGGCTCTGCAGCTGATCTTCGATGAGTGCCCTGTAATCAGTATCGCCCATTCCACGGTCATCTGGCCAGCCCAAAAGAGTGTAATGAATTTTAAGCTTCATCCCACAAGTTCCGTCCGGATGAAAAACGTCTGGTTGAGTAAATAACTGAAATCAGCCAAATCCATCTACAACGGGGGGGGAAGAGATTAATCTCTTCCCCCTTGTCATTTAAAAAGATAACCTTCTATGCTGGCTTACATTATTCGAAGAATCCTGATACTCATCCCCACCCTTTTAGGGGTCTCCATCATTGTCTTCCTTATGCTTCGCTTCACGCCCGGAGATCCGGCCGAGCTGTTGCTTGGAGAGCGAGTCACCGAGGAGGCCCTGTATGAAATCAGGGAACACCTGGGACTCAATGAGCCCTTATACGTTCAATATGGGCTGTTCCTGGGACGTTTAATGAAGGGGGATTTGGGAGAAACCATATGGTCTCGGCAAAAAGTCTGGATTGAAGTTAAGGAGCGTTTTCCCGCAACCATTGAGCTTTCTATTGCCGCCCTGTTCATCAGCTGCTTTTTTGGCATTATATTCGGCATTATCTCCGCCACCCGCCAGTATTCCATTTTTGATTATCTGAGTATGCTCGGAGCACTGATCGGTGTTAGTATGCCCATTTTCTGGTTGGGGTTGGTTTTTATGCTTATTTTTTCACTCAACCTTGGATGGCTTCCCATATCCGGACGGCTAAGTATCGGTGTCGACCTGGAGATCATCACCAACTTTTATATTCTGGATGCCGTGCTTACATGGAACTGGGCGGCCTTGAAAGACGCGCTTTGGCATATCATCATGCCGGCCGTGACCTTAAGTACCATCCCAATGGCTATTGTGGCCCGGATGACGCGTTCATCCATGCTTGAAGTCCTGCGCCAGGATTACATTAAAACGGCCAAGGCCAAGGGCCTCTCGCGTTTTATCGTCACGTTCAAACATGCTCTGCGCAATGCGCTTATCCCGGTGGTGACCACGATTGGATTGCAGTTCGGTGTGGCGCTCGGCGGAGCCATACTTACCGAGACCATTTTTGCCTGGCCCGGCGTCGGAAAATGGATGTTTGACGCTGTCATGAAGCGCGACTACATGGTCATTCAAGGGGGCACGCTGTGCATTGCCGCCCTGTTCGTGTTGATTAACCTGGTGGTGGATGTGCTCTATGCAGTTATCAACCCGAGGATAAATATCCAGTAACTTGGTGTTTTGTTTGATGAAAAAAGGTAATCCAAAGAAAAGTCCTGAAGACCGGCATCCGCTGATGGATCAGCTGAGTCAGCTGTGGCAAAACAAAACAGCAGTGGCTGGCCTGATTGTCGTAGTCTGTTTTGTGCTGATCGCCATTTTTGCTTCGGTGCTCAGCCCTCACGATCCTGTGGAAACCTCACTCTACGATCAGATCAAACCGCCGGTTTGGGCCGATGGCGGCGCAAAAAAAAATATTCTCGGTACTGACGGTTTGGGGCGAGATATCCTTTCACGGATAATTTACGGTGCCCGGGTTTCTCTGATTGTAGCCGTAGTAAGTGTGGGACTGGCTTTTGTATTGGGAACTCTGCTCGGTTCCATTTCCGGTTACTACAAGGGTACTTTGGACAACCTCATTATGCGCATCATGGATATCATTCTGGCCTTTCCTTATCTGCTTCTGGCCATTGTTGTGGTAGCGTATCTTGGCCCCAGCCTGCAAAACGCCATGATGGCCATCGGTATCACCTATGTGCCGAGGTTTGCACGCATTGTTCGCGGTAGTGTGCTGGAGGAATGCGAAAAGGATTATGTAATGGCGGCCAGAGCGGTCGGGGCCAAGGACTGGCGAATTATTTTTATCGCCATTTTACCCAATTGTTTCGGCCCGCTGATTGTTCTAACAACTTTGAGTTTTGCATCTGCTATTTTGGATGCTGCGGCCCTTAGTTTCCTTGGTTTAGGCGCCCAACCACCCACTCCCGAATGGGGTGCCATGATTGCCAAAAGCAGGGCCCTGATTCTCAGGGCTTCCTGGGTGATGACTTTCCCTGGCATTGCCATTTTATTGGCGGTGCTCGGCTTTAACCTCCTGGGTGACGGTCTGCGTGATGCCCTGGACCCGAGATTGAGGGACTGAAGACGGAGATAGGGTGAGCTAGGTCTATATGGACAACAACCTTTTGGATATTCAAAATTTGAGGACTTATTTCGACGTCCATGGGTATGTGGCTAGGGCCGTGGATAATGTAAGTCTGGCCATCGGAAAGGGAAAAACCCTGGGACTGGTGGGAGAATCAGGCTGCGGCAAAAGCGTGACCGCCCATTCTATCATCAAGCTTATTCCCCAACCGCCCGGGCGGATTGTAGGCGGCAAGATTTTTTTCGAAGGCCAGAACCTCCTCGAATTTTCCGAAGCTAAAATGCGCAAGATCAGAGGCAATCGAATATCCATGATCTTCCAGGAGCCGATGACGTCACTGAATCCGGTTTTCTCTGTAGGGGACCAGGTTGGGGAGGTCATTCGCCTGCATCAGAAGCTTTCCCGTAAAGACACTCGGGATCGAGTCATCAAAATGTTCCAACTGGTGGGCATTTCCGAACCGGAAAAGCGATTATCAAATTATCCCCACCAGTTGAGTGGCGGTATGCGCCAGCGCGTGATGATAGCCATGGCTCTCGCGTGTACCCCACGGCTAATGATTGCTGACGAACCCACCACTGCGCTCGACGTAACCATCCAGGCTCAGATTCTGGATCTGATGAACAAGCTTAAAGACGATACCGGTGCCGCCATCCTCTTTATCACCCACGACATGGGTGTTATCGCTGAGATGGCCCAGTTCGTGGTAGTTATGTATGCCGGCAATGTGATGGAATACACTGATGTTAAAACCATTTTTTCTAACCCCAAACACCCTTACACCGTCGGGCTTCTGGATTCGATTCCGGTACTCGGTCGGGAAACCGATGGCGGCCGACTTAAAACCATTGCCGGCATGGTTCCGTCGCTTTTCAACCTTCCGGAAGGCTGTCTCTTCAGCGACAGATGCCCGGATGTCTTTGAAGACTGCTACAATGTAAAACCAGAAGTCTACACCGTAGGGGAAAATCATACCACAAGGTGTTTGAAGTATGCATGATCTTCAAACAGAACCACAGCCCCTTGTTCGGGCCAGCAATTTGGTCAAATATTATCCCATTCGAGGCGGCGTTTTTCTAAAGGAAATTGCTTCGGTCAAGGCTGTCGATGGTGTTAGCATGACAATTCGTCAGGGAGAGACGGTTGGATTGGTTGGGGAATCAGGGTGTGGAAAAACCACATTTGGCAGGGCTATTCTTCGGCTAGAAGAACCGACTTCAG
>Ga0209165_10000764_pt1 | contig 10890 bp, 10 predicted proteins | sample tdAd001_FD_187122 | JGI IMG/M metagenome (GOLD analysis project Ga0209165, IMG submission 187122) | Marine sediment microbial communities from the Atlantic coast under amendment with organic carbon and nitrate - tdAd00.1 (SPAdes)... | ecosystem: Environmental > Aquatic > Marine > Coastal >... | reverse complement strand
TCGATATCTTCAAAGTTAAGGGCCGGCCCTCCGATATGAGCGCCGTCATAACCAAGTCCCTTTAAAACCGCCAGTAGTTTGGCCGCCCGTACAAGCCTGGCCTTTTTGCCTTTATCAGCAGTACGCGCTTCCCATTGGATCTGTTCATAGAGGGAATCGGGGATCAGGCAACCTGGCAGTTTCCCTTCATGCATAAGTTCAACCACCTTGAGGCTTGGGATAAAAATATTGCCGAGGATCGGGATATTGAGCTGGCTCTGCTTCATGTACTGCAGAAGTTCATGAAATTTTCTTATGTCATATCCTAACTGGGTTATGACAAAGTCAGCTCCAGCAGCTACTTTGCGGTGCAGCTTGTAATACTGCATAACCAGCTCGGACTCCAGCATCTTGAACGGTGAGACAACAACGCCTTTGAGAAAAGGGGTGCCTGTCTCTTGCTCGCCACGTTCTTCATTTTTGAGGAAGTCCCTCCCCTTGTTATTCATCCCGGAGAGCATGTCAAGGGCATGAATCGTATCAAGGTCGAATACAGGTTTTGGATAACCGCAGTAACCTTCCTTGGGATAGTCGCCGGCAATAACAAGCAGGTTATGCAAATTATGCCTGTCCCAGCCAAAAAGCAACGACTCCATCTGGTTCCTGTTCTTATCCTTGCAGGAAAGATGGATAATTACTTCGGAGCCCATGGCCAGAATTTCTGTACCAAGAGTTTCTGGAGAGAGGGCGGGTTGTCCTCCGGCATTTTCTGTAATGCTGAGGGCCTGAAAACGCCCGTCTGCAGCAATATCTTTCGCCAGATTGACGATCCTGTTGATTTCCTGTGTCCTGCCTCCCCGTCCTGGGACGAGTTCAAATGTCAGGGTAAATTCATCAGGGTCTTTGAGAGAACGGCGCAGTCTTGAATTATGATCTTCCATAAGAGAATGTTTCGACAGACTCTCCCGGTTTTAAACTTGAACTTGACGCTTGATTCCTGTATTCAGTTCCTACTTGCCTGAAAAGCTGCTCCAGAATTTTTCCAGGTACATTATACGTATATATTAATACTATTTAAGCAAAGATGAAACAGCTACCCAATAAAGGAATATAATTGTCTTGGAATATCTATTATTTGCCTTACTGGTATTGTATCTGGCTGTAGAGGCAGCAGAGCAGTTTCTTGCCATTATCAACCTTAAATATCTTGCTGCGCATGGAGCAGAAGTTCCGCCCGGTTTTGAAAAGCATGTTGATAGTTCAACATTGATGAGAATACGGGACTACACGGTTGAACATGGCCGTGTCGCTCGAATTGCAGCAGTTGTTTCAATGGCTTTCACCGTTTTGTTTCTCTTTGGCGGGCTGCTGAACTGGCTCAACAGTTTTATTGCAGAGCGGGATTGGTCTCCGGTTGTTTCAGGGGTCATATTCTTTATGGTGCTCATATATGGGGAAACTCTTATTAACATACCATTTTCCCTCTATAATACTTTTTCCATTGAAAAACGGTTTGGATTTACGAATCAGACTCCAGCACTCTGGGTGAAGGATCTTATAAAGTCGCTGATTTTGAATACCCTGCTGTTGGGCTTTCTGCTGTATGTGCTGTTGTGGTTGATCCTGGTTTTGCCCGATTTATGGTGGCTGGCAGGTTGGGTTTTCTTTTTGTTCTTCAGTATATTTCTGTTGTACATCTCGCCATATGTTATTGAACCTCTGTTTAATAAGTTCAAGCCCATGGAAGATACAACCCTGGAAGGGCGTATTAAAGAGATCATGGCCGGAACGGGCTTGAAGATTAACAGGGTGTTTTCCATGGATGCATCCAAAAGAAGCAGTCACAGCAATGCCTATTTCACAGGCATAGGCCATGTAAAGAGAATTGTCCTGTTTGATACCTTGCTGGCGAATCATGTGGCTGACGAAATAATAGCCATTCTGGCTCATGAAGCTGGGCATTGGAAGAAGAAACATATTTTTAAAATGCTTGTTTTCAGCCAGACCATAGGACTGCTCGGATTTTATTTATCGTATAAGTTGACAGCAGGAGACGTACTTGCAGATGTTTTTATGCTGGACATCCCAACCATATATGCAAAACTTTTGTTGGTTCTCTTTATCGGCACTCTTGTGTTATTCCCACTCAGGCCTCTCATGGCATATATCTCCCGCCGACATGAGATTGAGGCCGACAATTTTGCCCTGCAGTTAACAGGAGCCCCTGGGCCAATGGCAGATGCCTTAATTAAACTTGGAAAGGACAATTTGGCCAATCTGCATCCGCATCCATTGTATGCAGCGGTTTACTACAGCCATCCACCCCTGGTGCAGAGGGTGAAGAGAATTTTATCTGTAGAGGCAAATAATGCCTGAAAAAAGAGATGTTAGTTATGGACACGATTGCATGACAGAAAAAGAAATTGATAAATATCAGGCCCCACAAGCATTTCATGAGCATACGGAAGAGTATGACAGTTGGTTTGAGGATAGTCTGGTTTATGAGATAGAGGTGACTGCCTTAAGATCTCTGCATGTTGAAATGGATGATCCGAAGGTGGAGATAGGCGTAGGGCCGGGCCGTTTTGCCAAGACCCTGGGGGGTTCCTTTGGTCTCGACCCGGCCTGGGCACCGCTCACGCTTGCTTCCAAAAGGGGGATCAGGTGTTGTCAGGCATTTGGAGAGCAGCTGCCTGTAAGAGACAGGATAATTGGTACGATATATATACTCTTTACCCTGTGTTTTGCGGCTGATCCTCAAAAAATATTACGGGAATGCTCCAGAAGTTTAAAAGATGGTGGGCATCTGATCATCGGTATGATTCCTTCTGAAAGTGCATGGGGCAGAAGCCTGACTGCCAAGAAAAAGGCAGATCATCCCCTTTATAAATATGCCCGGTTTTATACTATAGAAACTTTACGTAAGTGGTTGGCCGATGCAAATATGAGTATTGTGAAGTACAGGTCAACTTTATACCAGGCCCCTGGGTGCGTAGAGCAAAATGAACCCCCCAAGGATATTCTTGATGAACATGCAGGGTTTGCAGTTATCGTAGTGCGGAAGAATCAGGCATAGAATTATCACCCCGCTCAAGGCACAATGGTTCGCCTTTCAGGTTTTCACAGGTGAATTTCTTATTGATTAGAGGCGAAAGAAACGTCAGGACTGGGCTGCGCATGGTTGGGTGTGGCGCAACGGTTAATGAAGCCCCTTAACAGGAATAACTGATTCGGGTTCAGCCCGACAAATTGAATGCCGCACTGTCTCAAGTCGTCAGCTGCTAAAAAATCTTCGGTCTCAACAGACCGGTCCCAGGCATTGCTGCAAGGAATTGCCTCGACAAAACGGTCATCAGAAATGAGGTCGACTTTAAGTTTGGAATAATCAACGTCTCTGTTTATGGGATCATGGTAGGTGATTTTAGCGCCACCTAAAGAGATATCACTGACTGTACCGATGATTTCTGGGCTGGATGTAATAAGGACAGCAATCACACCGCTTGATATTGGGGATCGATGATGGAGACGGCGCTCATTATATTTAGAGCTTTCAGCCATTATGTTACTCCTGAAGAATTCTTTATACATAAATAATAATTCATAATTGTCGATATGTCTATATTATTTTATACTGCCGGTATGGTCAAAAATGCATAGAAAGATGATACAGGGGCCATAAATTGTCGTGGTTGTAAGGCTGAGATGGAGAGTTGTGAGAAACCCGGGAGAGCTGTCTCTAAAAATATTTAAAAACAAAAAAGGCCGAACACCTGTTGTGTCCGGCCCTTATAAATAATTATTAAAATCTGATTTACTTTTTGGTCTTTTCTTCTTCCGGTTCAGGGATTCGACCTTCTGTTAAATCCCGGCCTTCCAGGTAGCGGATGATGGATTCTGCCGCCTCTTTGCCCTGGTAGGCAGCCTTGGCAGCAGTCTGGGGACCAAGCACGGCGTCGCCGCCGGCAAAGATCCAGTCAACCGATGACTGCATGGTAACCTCATCCACCACGAAGGTGCTCCACCGTGAAAGTTCAATCTCGATTTGCGGATTTTCTATATGTTGCACATCCTGGCTGATTGCCGGGATTATGGCATCAGCTTCGATCATGAAATTGGAATCAGCAACCGGCACCGGCCTGCAGCGCCCGGATGCATCACATTCGCCCAGTTTCATGCGGATACATTCAATTTTTGTGAGCTTGCCGTTTTCACCATGAATTTTCACCGGGGCAGCGAGGAATTCAACTTTTACCCCTTCTTCCTCCAGGTGATGGATCTCAGCCTGTGAGGCGGGCATTTCCTTCTTGGTGCGGCGGTAAAGGATAAAAACCTTGTCAGAGCCTGTTCGCAGAGCTGTCCTTGCTACGTCAATGGCGACGTTACCGCCCCCGACCACCACAACATTATGCCCCAGGTTAAGAGATTCCCCCAGGTTCACCCTTCGCAGGTAATCCACTCCGTGCATGACACCTTCAAGGTCCTCTCCCTCAACTCCCAGTTTGCGGCTGGCATGGGCGCCGATAGCGACAAATACTGCACCAAAACCCTCATCTTTTAGTTCCTGCAGGGTCTTGTCCTTGCCTATGGTAAAATTATTGACGATTTCCACACCGCAGTTTACCAGGGCAGCAAACTCCGCATTGATTATATCACGGGGCAGCCGGTAAGCTGGTATGCCTACAGTTAACATGCCGCCGAAGGCAGGCAAGCTTTCATATATTGTGGAATGATAGCCTGCGTGGGCCAGGTAGAAAGCGCAGGCCATGCCGGCAGGGCCGGAGCCGACGATGGCAACTTTTTTGTCCTTTGGCATGGCGCAGGGCTTGAGCATGTTTTTATTGTTTGCCACCATCCAGTCCACCAGGTAGCGCTCCAGCATGCCAATGGCCACGGGATCGCCCTTTTTACCCCTGATGCAGGAGCCCTCGCACTGAAATTCGTGGGGACACACCCTGGAACAGACTGCGGGTATGGAATTGGTCTCCCGGTCAACCCAGTAACCTTCTTCGAACTTCCCTTCGCGTAGTAACTTGATGAACCCTGGAATATCGTTATGAATAGGACAGCCGTCTCTGCATTTTGGTTTTTTGCACTGCAGGCAGCGGTTGGCTTCCTTGATTGCGGTTTCTTCATCAAAACCGAAGGTCACCTCGTTAAAATTGGTAACCCGGTCTGCAACGGATAGTTCTTTGGGGTACTGCCGTGGGATTGCTAGTCGTTCTTTTGGTTTCATGTATTCCTCCTCTGGTGTTCCCTCCATTAGTACAACAACGCAAAAAAAGGCCGTCCCTAAGGACGGCCTCTATTTAAAATCTCTGTACATGCAATTGCAAGTTTATTTTGCCATTACTGACGTTGGGCAATTTTCAGTCTGGCCAAGGCTCTCTGCATGGCAGCCTCAGCACGGGTTATGTCAAATTTTTCCTGCTGTTGCCTTGCCTGCAGTAGTCTTTTCTCTGCCCTTTCTTTAGCCTGGAGTGCACGGTCAACATCTATCTCATGGCCGCGTTCTGCAGATTCGACAAGAAAGGTGATCTTATTATTTGAAACCTCACAAAAACCGCCACTGACCATTAGCTCATTTTCAGTGCCGTCTTTTTTATAGCGAAGAGTGCCAATTTTAATGGTGCTCAGGAATGGGGCATGATTGGCCAGAACACCAAATTCACCGGCAAAACCTGGAGCTGTTACAATATCAACTTCCTCGCTGACAATCGCTCCTTTAGGTGTAACCACTTCTAGATTAATTTTTTCAGCCATATTTTTTTACCTTATATCCACATTATCTATATAAGTTGCACATTAGGCGGCTTCTTTAGTCTTTGCCGCAGCTGCCTTTTCAACAGCCTCTTCAATGGTGCCTACCATATAAAAAGCATTTTCAGGCAGTTCATCATGTTTGCCTTCGAGAATTTCCTTGAAGCCGCGGACAGTATCTTCAACTTTTACATAACTACCAGCCATGCCTGTGAATACTTCGGCAACTGTAAATGGCTGCGACAGGAATCGCTGCATCTTACGGGCCCGGGTAACGGTGACCTGATCTTCCTCAGAAAGTTCATCCATACCGAGAATAGCGATAATATCCTGCAGCTCTTTATATTTCTGCAGGGTAACCTGAACACCGCGGGATACCGTGTAATGCTCTTCACCAAGTACGTTTGGATCAAGAATCCTGGAAGTGGAATCCAGAGGATCCACTGCAGGATAGATTCCCAATTCAACAAGCTGCCTGGAAAGAACAACAGTTCCGTCGAGGTGGGCAAAGGTTGTAGCTGGTGCCGGATCTGTCAAGTCATCGGCAGGAACGTAAACACACTGGACAGCGGTAATGGAACCTTTTGTTGTTGAGGTAATGCGTTCCTGCAACCCACCAAGGTCTGTACCAAGAGTCGGCTGATAACCAACAGCTGAAGGAATACGACCGAGAAGAGCGGAAACCTCGGAGCCAGCCTGGGTGAAACGGAAAATGTTATCAACAAAGAAGAGAACATCCTGGCCCTCTTCATCACGAAAGTACTCTGCTGCACTCAAGCCGGTCAGGGCAACTCTGGTACGAGCTCCTGGGGGCTCAGTCATCTGGCCATAGACCAGAGCAGCTTTTGGCAGAACGCCTGATTCCTTCATTTCGTGATACAGATCGTTGCCCTCACGGGTACGCTCACCAACACCGCAGAACACGGAGATACCACCATGATGCATGGCGATATTGTTAACCATTTCCATCATAACAACGGTCTTACCGCAACCAGCACCACCGAAGAGTCCCATTTTCCCACCACGTGGAAAGGGAACGAGCAGGTCAATAACCTTGATACCTGTTTCCAGAACATTAACCTCGGTATCCTGGTCAGTAAAAGCAGGTGCCGGTTTGTGAATCGGCCGCATCTTGTCAGACTCGATCGGACCCAGACCATCAACCGGACGCCCAACAACGTTCATGATCCGCCCCAGGGCATTCGGGCCGACGGGAATCATTATGGAGTCTCCTGTGTCCTTGGCAGCCATGCCTCGCACCAGGCCGTCGGTCTGGTCCATGGCAATACAGCGGACAACATTGTCGCCAAGATGGAGAGCAACTTCAATAACCAGGTTCCCCTCATCGTCGTTGATTGCCGGATTGCTGACCGAAAGAGCGTTCATGATGTTAGGAAGGTTGGCGGGTTCAAATTCGACATCCACAACCGGACCGATTACCTGTACTATTTTTCCAACTGCTTGTTCTGCGCTCATGTGAAATAAGCCTCCTCAGGGTGTATTTTTTGCCAAGAATTCTCTTCTCGGTTTTATTCTTATCCTTTCAGGGCCTCTGCCCCACCAACAATATCCATAAGCTCGGCAGTAATGCCCGCTTGTCTCGCTTTATTATAAAGAAGGGTCAATTCATCTATCATGTCCTTACAGGCGCGGGTTGCATTATCCATGGCAGTCATCCTGGCTGCCTGTTCACTTGCTCCTGTTTCCAGCATGGCATGGTATGTCATAACGTTCATATATAATGGCAGAAGCACATCCATGATTTCTGTGGGGCTTGGCTCATAGATGTAATCTCCGGCAGCAGCGCCTGCATCAGTTGCAACATCTTCTGATTCACTTACCTCAGGCTGCACAGGCAGAAGTACTTCCATTTGAGGCCGCTGAACGGCAACGCTCATGAATTTGCCATAAATTACATGAACCTTGTCTGCTTCACCTGCCAGGAAATTAGCGGCAACATCCTGGGCAATCGCCCGAGCATTGAACATCTGGAAACTTCCCATGATAGCTGTATAGGACTGCCTGACCTTGCCTGTTTTCTTGAAGTAGGCATGGCCTTTTTTACCGACACAGACCAGGGAGACTTTTTTTCCTTCAGATTCATATTGGGCGATGAGCTTTTCCGCAGCCTTGAAAATGTTTGAGTTGAAACTGCCGCATAAACCACGGTCAGACGTTACAAGTACAATTTCAACCGTCTGGACCTCGCGAACTTCCATGAGCGGGAACTGACCACTTTCCATGTTTGCGGAAAGACTGGACATTGCCTGATTGAATTTTTCAGTATAGGGACGGAAATCTTCCATCTTCTGCTGAGCACCGCGCAGCTTGGAAGCTGCAACCATATTCATGGCGCTGGTGATCTGTGCCGTTTTCTTCACACCACCAATTTTTGTTTGTACTTCTTTAAGAGTTGCCATTGCTTTGCCTTATACCTGTGCGTATTAGTTGAGGCCTTTCGAACTCGCAAACGCTTCACCGAATGCAGTCAGGGTACTTTTCATCAACTCTTCGAGTTCGCTGTCAATTTCCTGTTTCTCTTTTAAACCATCGAAAACTGCTGGCGCGCTCTGTTCAACATGGGCGTAGAGCTCTTTCTCGTAATCTGCCAGCATGTTTACCGGAATCGGGTCAAGGAATCCCCTGGCACCTGCCCAAAGAATAGTTACCTGTTTTTCCATGGGCAATGGTTGATATTGTGGCTGTTTGAGAACCTCAACAAGCCTTTCTCCACGATTCAGCAACTGCTGGGTTGCCTTATCAAGATCAGATCCAAACTGGGCAAATGCTGCCAGTTCACGATACTGGGCCAGATCAAGGCGTAGCGAACCAGCAACCTGTTTCATGGCTTTTACCTGGGCAGCGCCACCTACCCTGGAAACCGAGAGACCGACGTTAATGGCAGGTCGGATACCGGCGAAGAACAGGTTCGGCTCCAGGTATACCTGGCCATCGGTAATGGAAATAACATTTGTTGGAATATAGGCGGAAACGTCACCGGCCTGGGTTTCAATGATCGGCAGAGCAGTGAGTGAACCGGCGCCTAACTCGTCGTTTACCTTGGAGGAACGCTCCAGCAAACGTGAATGGTTAAAGAAAATATCACCGGGATAGGCTTCACGTCCTGGCGGACGGCGCAGAAGCAGGGAAAGCTGGCGATAGGCAACCGCCTGTTTGGAAAGATCATCATAGATGATCAGGGCGTGCTGGCCATTATCCCTGAAGTATTCACCCATTGAGCATCCTGCATAGGCAGCAATGTACTGCAGCGGAGCAGGATCGGAAGCGCAGGCTGCAACAACTGTGGTATATTCCATGGCACCATGCTTTCGCAAGGCTTCAACCACCAGGGCAACCGTTGATTTTTTCTGGCCGATAGCAACGTAGATACAATGCATATCAGTTTCTTTCTGGGCAATGATCGCATCAACACAGAGAGCAGTTTTGCCGATCTGGCGGTCACCGATGATGAGCTCGCGCTGACCACGGCCCACAGGTGTCATGGCGTCAACAGCCTTGCTGCCGGTGTAGCAGGGTTCATGAACACCCTTTCTGGCGATAACACCGGGAGCAATGACTTCGATCTTCCGGGTTTCTGTGGTTTCAATCGGACCCAGACCGTCAATCGCCATTCCAACACCATCAACAACACGGCCTTCCATTGCCGGCCCAACTGGAACCTCGGCAATTTTGCCTGTACGTTTAACGGTGTCACCTTCTTTGATGTGTTCTACATCACCAAGGATTGCGCAACCAACGTTGTCTGATTCAAGGTTAAGTGCCAGGCCCAGGATACCCCCTGGAAATTCCAGGAGCTCCATGGCCATACAGTTTCCAACACCATACACACGGGCAATACCGTCACCTACCGAGATAACCGTTCCTGTTTCGCTCAGATCAACCTTGCTTTCGTATTCCTTGATCTGCCCCTTAATAATTTGACTGATTTCTTCGGCTTTGATCTGCATTTTGCCTATTCACTCCCCTTTATGGATTCATTCAAACCCGCAAGTTGTGTTTTGATACTCCCGTCCATAACAAGATCACCAACCTTGGCAACAATGCCGCCAATGATTGATGGGTCAATGTCAGACGCGAGAATCACCTTTTTACCTGTAATATTCTCCAGGGTAGACTGCACCTTTGCCTGCAGTTCGCCTGATATTTCTGTAGCAGAGATAACGGTGCCGCGGCTTATATTCTGGTCGGCATCGACCAGAACCTGAAATTCAGTTGCTATTTCAGGTAATATGTCGGCACGTTTTTTCTGGATAACCAGATTGAAAAAATTTGCTATTAACTGATTGGCCTGCAGTTCACTGATTAACTGCGCCATAACTTTTTCACGCAGTTCCATGGGATATAAAGGGTTGGTCAGCCCATCCATGGCCTCGGGATAAGTATTCAGGAAATCACCGAGGACATTGAGGGTTTCCCTGAAGGACTCACTCAGCCCTTCTTCCTGGCCCACAGCAAAGAGGGCCTTGGCATACCGTTTTGCTAGTATTGTCTGTCTCACTGGACTGTCCCTACTTTTGCAAGATAATCTTCAATCAATTTCACCTGGTCAGCTTCCTGCAGGTTTTTCTTGATCAGTTCCTCAGCCATGACGACAGCCTGATTGGCTACTTCTTCACGCAGCTGAAGTTTTGCTTCAGCCAGTTCGTGCTGGATCGCCATTTCAGCCTGTCTCTTTATGTCTTCTGCAGCTCTGCTCGCTTCATCAATAATGCGAGATTTTTCTGTTTCGCCCTGGGCAATTGCGGATTGAATAATATCACTTACTTCCTGGTCTATGGATGCCAGTTTCTCTTCATAGGTCTGATAAGCACTGTCGGCTTCCACTTTGCGTTCTTCCAGGTCAGTGAATTGTTCCTTGATTGACTGCTGGCGGGCGCGAAGGCCGTTGGCTATGGGCTTTGTCAGTACCTTGATCAGGACTATCAATAAAACGGCAAAGTTAAGAGTCCGCCAGAGAAGATCCCACCATTTAGCAGTCGGGACTCCCCAGAAGGTAGGGCCGGCTTCAGCACCGCTGGAAGCATATACAAGGTTGGATGTAGCTATCAGGGCTATTACGGCAAGAGATATACAAACAATTTTTGACCATTTACAATTGCTGTTCATTTCTAGATGGACCTCCCCAATATTTTT
>Ga0209165_10000761_pt1 | contig 10929 bp, 9 predicted proteins | sample tdAd001_FD_187122 | JGI IMG/M metagenome (GOLD analysis project Ga0209165, IMG submission 187122) | Marine sediment microbial communities from the Atlantic coast under amendment with organic carbon and nitrate - tdAd00.1 (SPAdes)... | ecosystem: Environmental > Aquatic > Marine > Coastal >... | reverse complement strand
GTTGCTGATAGCGCCGCCACGGTTGCCGCAACTCCCAGTCATCTTTGCTATCGATCTCCGCCGCATCCAGCTGCTGGTCAAAACGGGTTTTGGCCTGGACTCTCAGGGCACTCAGGCGCCGAACCTCCGCTACATCCCCCTGCCTGTGCGCCAGGCCAAGGCAGGCCTGGTAAAACTGGTTTTGGGTGCGAGCCAGTTCGGTGGCAGCGGCGTTGAACGCGCTAATGCTGCGGCTGGGCCAGAGAAAAATCGCCACCAGGCTGTATACCAGGATACCCAGTCCGGTCTGCTGGGCACGCAACACCGCGGTATCGAAAGCGTTAACCGGATCCGGTCCCGCGTCAAAACAGATTATCAGGACTACGAAGCAGGACACATGCCAGAAATACGCATGCTTGCTGCCACTCATCATGTAGCAGCAAAAACCGGCGTAAATAGAAAGGGTCAATATGAAAGCCCAACGCTCCTGCGCGAACAGTGCGATAAACGTCAACGCCACCACCACCGCCACCAGCGTGCCGAACATGCGCAAGGCGGCCTTGTTCATCGATTGCCCGATCGATGCCAGGCTGACAAATGCAACAGCGAATCCGGCCCAGTAGGGTCTGTCCCAGTCCTGAGACAGCGAAATGCCGTAGGCGATGGTCATTGCCAGCCCGACCTTGATCGATTCTTTCGCTTTTCTGGATAGCATTATGGTTGGCAGTTCAGCTGTATGATGTTTTCTTGCAACAATGTATCCTGCCTGGAAAACAGCAGGCTACGGCTTCGAACAAGGTTCCTGCGTATCGGTCTCAAGTCCAATGAAGGCCAGCATGCGTTGCTCCTGGTAAGAGTAGAAGGGATTGTAGCGCAAGCGCAACATGTCGGTTGCCGGAATCCGCAACACTCCTCTCTCCCCCCGCAACGCCATGCTACCCAGCCTGACACCCGGGCTGGGGCCTGCTGCATCACCTCCATAGACGGGATCATCGGGTCGAAACGGTAAGGCGACGTGCGCCAGCGAGTAAACTCCTCTGGGCCATGTCATATCCGTGTCACACACTTCGATGACAGAAGATCCCGGCATTCGGCTGGCCGCTATCATGGACTTATCCGTTTCTTCCTTGTTGCTTATCAATGTAAGCATAAATGTATGGTTCAATCCCTCGCGCATGGGTTCGATCCAGGCGGACGGATTTTCCACCAGTATCGGTTCGATATCGGCATAGCGGTTGATGTCAAACAACACCAGTTGGTGGATATTCTGTTGTATAGCATCACCCGGTGGAAGCGCGGGTAAGCGTTCAAACAGGTTATTGACCAGCGCAGGGGCCGTCACGGTAGCGTCGACAACCGACTGGAAGGCCAGAATGGGCGGCATGCGATCCAGCGTACCCGCCTTCGCCTGGGCGCCGATCTGTTGTTGAATTTGCTGCGTGATCCGATGAGCTTCCTTGCCGGCATTCAACGCAAACGACCCATACTTCCAGGGGTCGTACTCGGGCAACAAACTGCTCCAGGCAAGTTTTTCGTATCCCAGAAGACTGCCCAGACGCAGTTGCCATTGAGCCAACACGGCAAGCTTGCTGATACCAATTTCCGGTGACATCAGAATCAGGCCATCAACCGCTGTGAGGCTGCTGTCAGCCACGGAATCCAGCGCGTACTGCACCGCCAGCGCACCGCCATTGGAATAGCCAACGATGTACAAGGAGTGGTTATCGGATTTCTCCCGTAACTCAATCATGGCGAGCTGCACCGCGGCGGCCATATCCTCCCATTCCACATGGAGCAGCCCGGAAGGAGCCTGCCCGTGCCCGGGAACCCTGAGGCCGATCACGTAACCGCCACGGCTGTGCAGTAACTGACCGATGCTGCGCATACTGTAAGGCGAATCGGACATGCCATGTAGCAACAACACGCCGAATTCCGGCTTGTCTGCCGACAGCACAAAACTGCGGTTCCAGTTGGTTGGCCATCGTCCGGGGTCGGCACGACTGCCCCGGTGGTAACGATTAAAAGCACGCTGATCCCTGCTTTCGATTTTCTGGTAAATTTCCTCGTCAAGCTGCTCGAACAGGCGCCCTTCCAGTTCGAGGTATTGCGCAAAATTTTCCAGCCCGGAATCAACACTGAATTCCTGGTCGAGTACCGTGGTATGCCAGACACTGAGATCGGGCCGGTTGTTAAGCTCGATTTCGACCAGAACCACCGCAAGAACAACCGCTCCGAGTAAACTCGACAACAGAACCCGAATCAACCGGCGAGCCTTTGTAAGGAGTAGCTTTATCATTTCACCCTCGTCAAACTTGTTATCAGAACTGGCCCAACTGTCCCATCGATACTGTACAGATGCAAGTCCTGCCGCGAGAGTGAGAGTGAGATCGAGACGTTGAAACCAGACAGTCGAGGTTCGATCTGATAAACACGCAAGGATTACGCTAAACTACCGAACTAACCCCTGCCAATCCGAGTCATATGACTATGCGCCTACATCTCTCAACCATTTTTCTGCTGTTGCTGGTGGCTGGTTGCTCCACACGCACACCGATCGTACCACCGGTCAATCCCGGCTTCAGGGTACAGGTAAACTCACAATTTGACGCTTTGCCCAATGCGACGCGACTTCAGTTTCAGGGTGGAGAACTCATCCAGCAGGGTAATCTGGATAAATGGACCACCTATTGCCGCCTGTTTGTATACAACCCCAATCAAAAAGCCGACTACGTTACCGCGGTGTCGCCAGGTAATTTCGAAGTCACCAGGGTGGTAACAAAGTACACTTCCAGTAACGACCTTTCTGCCAGCCGTTTCTGGAGAGTTCGAGATATACCTGCCTACTATCTATACCAGGTTCGCATGCAGCTGACCTCACCTGACCAGCCCGATATCAGGTCGCTGAATTGTTTCAAGAAATGGGCGACTCCGCGCGCAAATCAATACCCGACGTTAGCAGAAATTCGCCAGGCGCTGGGTAAGCTGATTGAGCTCAGACCATCTTAGATGACCTCGAACCTCGAAAGCGACCCGGTCTCAAATCTGTGAAAAACACCGTCATGCCGGCGCAGGCCGGTATCCAGAAAACGAAACCAACCGAGGTGGAATCTGGATCCCGGCCTGCGCCGGGATGACAAATATTTATCGATAAATCAGAGATTCTCTAGATATGGTACTGCAAGTAAAGTGAGGGGTAGTTGCTACCACCCTTGATACGTCCAAAGGTTGAATTCGATTCAAAGATGGATGAACGGTGATGTACTCCAATACCAAAATACAATTCCTTCATTTCCTTGTTATTGAAGGTATCTCCCAAACTGAAATCCATAGTGACATCCAGATAGTTCATAAATTTACTTGAGCGATAGCCTTTACGGTCCATCTCCCGTTGTTCGATATTACTGACATCTTCTATATATGAGATACCTTCGGCAAAACCGAGCCGCCAGTGCACCGGCCATCGGAGGTTGTAATAGGCCTTAAGGCCGAGTACATATTCCCGGGTCGGCTGGCTGTCATAAGAAATCGTGCAAGGAGAAACGCCATCACAAGAACCACCAAGATCTCTATCTTTATTGGTATTTATGCCTTTACCGGGGTCAAGTGTTTGCTGATAGGAGTCCGAGCCGTGGTGGTAGACAAAGCCAAGCGTCATGTAAAGATCGATTTCTTCGATACCAAACACGCTGTCAGCCACTGGATGACCGTAAAAGATGGAGGTTAACTCGTTGTCCTGCTGATCATTCTCCGAGTCGAGTAGAAAAATATCAGCTATGTTCGACGGTGTTGCCCAGCCATGGGCGAGACGAAAATAGGGCTTCGCCTTGAGAGCGCGGGATTTCGGGCTGGTTTTGTCATTGAAGAAGGCAACGCCTACATAAATTTCACCGTAGGTCTCATCCTCAATAGTTGGCGAATCACCGGTATCATTATCCAGCGTTGTAATCTGGGCGCGGCCCAGCAGGTAAAGGTTGCTAAAGACGTGGTAACGTACTTCACTGCCAATGGTAAGGTCGACACCGCTGCCGATCTCGTTATCAATGTCTTCCGCTACATTGTCCGGATTGGTGAATCCATCCAGTCCATAATAACGATCGTTAAAGTCTGCAGTTTTAAACCGCAACCTGGCGTATGGGAATAATTCCCAGGAACCTGATTCCCAGAGATAACGTGTCGCTAGCGCGGAATAATAACGATCGTCTTCGTCGACCATTATTTCAAAGCTTGCTTGAAGATTCTCACTGACGCGGTACATTAATTCGACCCCCTTATCAAAAGAGTTGCCTTGCACCCGGTTTTGATATTCCTCGGGAATATCAAAATAACGATACCGACCAAGCAGGCTGAACTGCCATGCGCCCTCGTTATATAGCCTGGCACCACCGGTTAAGCCGCGAACAAAAAATATATCTCCGTCGTAAAACAACAGGGGAATAAAATCATCGACATCATCATCTTTGGCCGGATAAGGGATCTGTGCAAGCCTGTAACCAATAGCGATGCCCCAGTCTCGTTCAACTGTGGTGTCGGCCGATGCTGTAAACGCGAGCATTAAAAAAAATAAAGTGACGGGAATTTTTTTCGCGAAGTGCATATTGGTTTCTACTTTCAAAATTCAGTGCTCATGTTCGGGGCGTTCTAACTATAGTTCTTGCCAGCAGGTTGAGACCACTCTTGCAATCCCATTGTGGCTGACATCTCGCGCCACTCCCCCACCGGCGCAAAAGTTGGCGAGGAAAATAAGGCCAACGACCCGTGAAAACTTACTTTGCATACAGAGATGTCTGGATTTAACCCCGGAAATCAGCGAACAACAACAGCAAGCCCGCCACAATGGGCAATATCGTATAACCGAACAGGTGAATGGAGTGCCCCATTTTCTCACCATTACGCTCTATCATCGATTGCAGTTTTTCGATTTTTTCAGGCGCCGTCTTTCTCTGGATGAAGCAATACAGGCCATAAACAATCGCCAGCACCCCGAGAATAAAATTGATACTGATATTCATAACTCAACCATAGTAACTCAGCTTAATGGTGAACAATACCGCGAAATCGAAGATGAATCGACGTGAAAGCAAGCAATTCTGTACGCAACATTAGCAAAGCCAGGTTAACCGGGTTGCTCCTCCAGCCAACCTTGTAGTAAATTCTCGCAAGTGTCGGCACTCGTCGGCAATATCCCAACGGCAGGACAGAGCGTGCGCGAGAAACTTGGTGAACTTTCCCCACTGATGGCGGCTTCGTTTCTGGTTCAGGCCTCGAACGCCGCGATCACCACAATGATCGCCATTGTGATTGCACAGCGCGGTGGCGAGCAGTCGGATGTCTCCCTGATTGCGGCATGCTACGCACTTGGATTCATGCTTGGTTGTTTTGTTGCCCCAGCCCAGGTTTTCCGCGTGGGCCTGATCCGGGCCTACGCTGCCGCGGCGGCAGTAGTGACGATGGCCATCGTTGGCCTGGAATTGCTGGAAGGCACTGGCCTTTGGGCGTTTTTGCGTTTTATGATGGGGGCTTCGATTGCGGCGGTGCTTGCCATTTCTGATACGTGGATGAATAGCAACACGCCGGGCAATCTTCGAGGTCGAGTAATTGCCATCTATTCGATTGTAATGGGCGTGGGTTCGCTCGCTAGTCAAATGATATTCCTGGTAGCCGATGCCGAGACGGACGATCTGGTCTTGATGTTCGCTGTTGTCATGAATTTTGCCGTGGTGCTGGTTTCACTCACCTCATCCAGCCCACCGACAATCGAGCCGCCACCCAAAAGGCAATTTCGCATCCTCACAATCACCTCCAAAACTGCCAGCATGGCGGCATTTGTGTCCGGCTTTGCAACCGTCAGTATCATTTCGATACTTCCCTTTTACCTGACGGAGCATGCGGTAGCTGGCGAATTGGTTGCGATGTCGCTCGCGGCTCTCTATCTGGGCCGGCTAGTATTTCAGTGGCCGATCGGATCGCTTTCGGATCGCCTGGATCGTCGAACCATACTAGTTGCATTATCCGCAGTTTTAGCTGCGGCGATGGTAGGGATGATTCTGGTAGGTGCCAGGGATGGTGAAGCTTACAGCGGCGCTCTTGGGCCCCTGATCCAGGGAGGCGTTTTCCTCTATACTTTGCTACTTGGAGGCATACTGTTTCCAATCTATTCAGTTGCTTCCGCGCTCGCTTTTGATCGAGCAGAGGGAAAATCAATGATTGATATCTCAACCTCACTGCTGGTAATTTACTCGCTTGGGTCTATTGCCGGGCCTTTCACAGTCATGGCCATGAGTGAGATCATAGAGGGCCCCGCTCTTCCAGTCAGCATTCTCGTTGCCTGTGCACTGATTATCGGCACTGGTCTTTTCAGAAAAATATCGGTCGCAGTGCCAACCGAACATATGGCCGCAACCGTGATTTTTCCTGAGAGCAGCGTTGAGATGGTGCAGGCGGCAGCCGCAGTAATCGAAGAGCAAGCGAACGATCATCAGGAGGAGGTTTAAATTATGTTCATAAAGAGGCTAGCTACCTATTGGCTTGTATTGACCATGGCATTGTTATCCGGCTGTGCGAGTATCTCGAAGGGCATTACGCAGGCCTATCTGGAGCAGAAAACCGAAGATACCCGTCAGTGCTGGATTACCGGTCGCTCGTTTGACGGACTCGATAGCCTGATTCAGGCTGATAATGAGCCCGCTTCGGGAACGAGTGATTCGGACAAGCTCAAGGTTTTGATGGTGCACGGGATTGGCAACCATGCACCCGGTTATTCACGCCGCTTGCAGGATGGGCTGGTCGAAGAGTTTGGTTTCGAAAGTATGGATGAAACCATAAAGACGATAGCGTTGAGTCATCCATCATACCCGGATAGCCTGGGCGTACTAAGAGTTCATCGCTACATGGATCTTCAGAGTTCGCAGGAAATGCTGTTTTTTGAACTGACCTGGGATTCGATCGTTGATAAAGAAAAGCAGATATTGAGTTTTGACTACTCGACCGAGGCATCGGTCAAACGCGCCCCATTCAACCACACCTTGAAAACCTTCATCAACAACACGGTACCCGACGCCTTGATGTACAACACCAAATACCGGGCGCCGATTCAATTATCGGTCGTACAGGCTATTTGCTGGATCTTAAGTGAAAATTGGGAAAATTTACCGAACAACCAGAAAAGCCAATGCGACGTAAACGATTCAAACTACCTGTCCGAGTTTGACCAGAGTAATTTCGCCATTATCAGTCACAGCCTGGGCAGCCGCATCAGCCTGGACGCCCTGCAGGAGTCGATGCGGATAACATCAGAGCAGCCAGGCTATGAGAACGTTATCGAAATGTTTAAAAACAAACCCATGTATCTTTACATGCTGTCCAATCAACTGCCATTGTTACAACTTGGACAGAAGTTACCGCAAGTGCACGGCCAGACGAGATCTATTTGTACAGCAGAAGGTGATAAATACGATGAGCGGTTTTTTGAAAAACTGCAGATTGTAGCTTTTAGCGACCCGAATGACCTCTTCAGCTATGCCGTTAGCCCGGATTATGCTAGCAGGTATATTGACTCTCGATTATGCCCGGCCGTGTCCAACGTGACTATTCAGATTGCCGAGGTCAGGAATTTCCTCCTTGGTACAAGCGAGGTTGCCAACCCCCTGGTGGCTCATTCCGGTTACGAAATAGACAGCCGGGTTCTGAAAATGCTGGTTTCGGGATTCGGCAAAGATCATGGACAGGAAGAAGTGGAATCACGTTGCGAGTTTATCGAATCGATCCCTGATTACTAAAATCAGCAGCCATCCATGCACTTCAGTATCCAGCTTTCAGCCTATTACCCGGATAAATCCTACGGTGGTGAACGGGTCTACCGGGACATGCTCGAACAGGCGCGTTGTGCTGATAAATTTAGCTATGAATCGGTAAGCATTACCGAACATCACCTGATCAACATACTGATGATGCCGGCACCGCTGCAGTTTGCGGTCAAGATCGCCAGTCAGACGCAGAAGGTTAAAATTATCACCGCGGTTTCGGTGCTGCCGCTGCACGATATGCGCATCCACGCTGGTGAACTGGTGTGCGCCGATATATTTACCGATCATCGCCTCATGCTTGGCGTCGGACGCGGTGCCTTCGGCTTTGAAATGGATCGGCTGGGCGTAGCGCTCGAATCCAGCCGCGAGAAATTCGACGAATCCCTGGCTGTACTACAGGCGCTGCTCACCGAAGAAGAGGTTTCCTGGGATGGCAAGTACTACAAGTTCGATCCACTGACGATAATGCCGCGTCCGACAGGCAATATACCGATCATGATGGCGGTATTGGCGCCCGAAGCCATTTATCACTGCACCAAACGCGGTTTCCATATTCAAACCACGCCGCTTTCGGGAGACCATCAACACATGTTGGACCAGGTCGACGCGTTCAACCGCGCTAAAGCAGAACTTGGCGATGCCGGTGCGCAGCAAACGCTGTCATTGTCCCGGGTTGCTTTTCTGTCGCATAGCGACGTCGACCGTAATCGGAAAATTCAGCTGGCGCACGACTACTACAGCCGCTTCGATAATGTATTTACCGGGCCGGGAATCGTCGAGAACGGAATGATCAAGCCCCTGCCGCGCAAAATGACCGTTGAGCAGACTGCTGAGAACCTGACTATTTGCACCCCTGCCGAAATGATCGACAAACTCTCGCCCTATGCCGAAGCCGGGGTCGATCGCTTTATCATGAACGTCAATTTCGGTGTCGAACAGACCGAGATACTGGAATCGATCCAGTGCTTCGCCGAAGAAGTAATGCCACATTTTGATGCTCCGCCTACCCCGCACGCGAAGGCGTCGTAAGCAAGCATTATGGCAGCAATTGACGTCAGTTATCGTATCGAGGGCCAGGGTCCGGCACTTTACCTGGTACATGGCATCGGTTCACGTAAAACCACCTGGGATAGAATCATCACCGGCCTGAAGGACCGTTTTACCTGCGTCAGCTACGACCTGCGCGGACATGGCGACAGTCCTGTTGCACCGACTCCTTATACGCTCGATGACCTGGTCGATGATCTCGAAGCGTTACGTCAGAAACTCGGACACGACAGGATTCATGTTGCCGGGCACTCGCTCGGCGGCATGATCGGCCCGGCTTATGCTCACGCCTATCCCAGGCAAACGCTCAGTGTCGGCCTGCTCAGCACCGCCGCCGGACGTAGCGAGGATGACCGTGACAAATTAAAGGCGGTTGGCAATGCGATGGAGCAAAACGGCATCGCCGAGACTCTGGGTACTTTTGTTTCTCGCTGGTTCACCGATGCCTTTATTGCAGCTCACCCGGAACTGATCGAGGCGCGTCTGCAACAGGTCAAGGATACGCCCGCGGACGTATTTCTGAGCGTATTCTGGATTTACGCCACCACTGAAATGGCGCCCTGGTTGCACCAGCTCAAATGCCCCTGCCTGGTGCTGACCGGTGAATTCGATGGCGGCTGTAATCCGCGCCTGAATGAATTCATGCATGGTGAGCTATCCGATTCACGCCTGGTCATCCTCGAGGGGCTCAAACACGCGCTGATGATAGAAGCGAGTGATAAAGTTCTGCCGCCACTGCGAGAATTTCTACTCGAACAAAGCTGAGCCTGTTACTCTCCGCCACGTGGAACTGAACAACTTCAAGGCAGCCTTTTTCGTGGTCATCGCGATGTCGATGATTACCACCAATGACGCTATCGTAAAGCATATCACCCAGGTTTTTGGCGTCGGCCAAATCATGTTTTTACGCGGTGCACTAATCTGTATTATCTTTGCCGGCGTGATGCGCCTGCGCAAACAACCGGTGTTCAATCGCCAGACCCTGCATCGCTGGAACCTGTTACGCGGCCTGTTCGAGCTCGCCGCAACCCTGACCTTCCTCACCGGATTGTCGATGTTGCCAATCGCGGTGGCATCGACTCTGGGTTTCGCCTCACCCATCTTCCTGGCATTGCTGGCGGCGCTCATCCTCAAGGAAAAAGTCAGCCTGGACCGCTGGTTAGTCATCCTGGCCGGATTCGGCGGGGTGATGCTGATTACCAATCCATTTTCAGGTAGCGCCTCATGGGCGGTTATATTTCCAATCGTGTGCGCTTTCTTTGTCGCTTTGCGCGATATCGCGATTCGTTATGTACCGAACGATATTCCCTCGTCACAGGTTGCCTTCACCAACGCCTGGATCGTCATGCTCGGGGGTGGGCTGTATTCGCTTTACCAGGGCTGGGGGGAAGCCGATCTGCAATGGTACCTGTGGTTCATCGGCCTCGGCGGGGTGCTTTATTGCGGTTACCTGTTTTTAATCATGGGCAGCCGCCTTGGCGAACTTTCCTTCATCAGCCCGTTCAAATACATCAGTATTATCATCGCGATAATCTATGGCTACCTGATCTGGGGCGACCAACCAACCCTGACGATGCTTGCCGGGGCGATCATTATCGTGCTTTCGGGTATTATCCTGGTATCGACTGAAAAACGCAGGAACCGCATCAAAACACTGGCACCCCAGGGGCAATAGTTCATGTCATCTCAGCAACCACTCCAAACTGCGGGCTGTGCCAGCGATGCCGTAATCGACTGGATATTTTCCGCGGGTCGTCGTATCGAGAGCACCAATAAGTTCGTGCACCAACTCGCGCATCAGTTGAATGACCATGGCGCGTCGATCGACCGCCTGATGCTGTCGCTACTGACACTCAACCCGCAACTGATAGGCACCTCGGAAACCTGGCTGAAGTCGACCGACACGACGACACCCGTCAATGCATCTCACGGCGTACGCGACACCGAACGATTCATCGGCAGTCCGTTACAGGTGATTTACGAAACCCATAAACGCGTGCACCGGCGACTGGATAATCTGCCGGAGGACGCGCATCGTGCCTATACCGAACTGGCGGAAGATGGTTTTACCGATTATCTGGCATTACCGGTGCTGTTCGGC
>Ga0209165_10000760_pt1 | contig 10930 bp, 11 predicted proteins | sample tdAd001_FD_187122 | JGI IMG/M metagenome (GOLD analysis project Ga0209165, IMG submission 187122) | Marine sediment microbial communities from the Atlantic coast under amendment with organic carbon and nitrate - tdAd00.1 (SPAdes)... | ecosystem: Environmental > Aquatic > Marine > Coastal >... | reverse complement strand
GATATCCCTTTCGTATCTGTAAAATTGCCAAAGTTTGCATATTCTCAATGTGTATCTGCAATCGCCGGATGCTTGCTTTCTTGACAAGATTTGAAATTTTGACCCTTCATTTCTTAATTGCAAAGTGCCGGTTGTTAGTTTTAGCAAAAATAGAAATTTCCGGTTGGTAAGTGATGCCAAGCTGAAGCCGGCTAACACATCACATTGCACGTTATCCAGAAAACTATTAACGCTAATAGCCAAGAAAAAAGACGATACAATTACTTGTTAGACCACATCCTTCTTAGGAGGAAACGACATGGCGAGTGAACTCGATCCGGAAGGAGTAGAGTCCCGTACACTCTTGCAGGCCGCGGATTTCAACAATGCACGAGTACTGGAGGTCGGCTCTGGGGACGGTCGCCTCGCCTTCCGCTATGCGAACGCGTCGGCGTACGTCGTGGGCATCGAGCCGCAAGCCAAGGAGCTATCCTCGGCCCTGGAGGCCTGCCCATCCCACCTTCGGCAACGTGTTAGCTTTCTGCAGGCCACTGCCTTGGCGTTGCCATTCCGCAACGGGAGCTTCGACATCGCCGTCCTAGCGTGGTCCTTATGATGACTACCACATGAGGGCATGGTCCATGCTCTGCACGAAATCTGGCGGGTTCTTGTCGGTAACGGGTTCCTTGTGGATCTACGTCCCCTCTCGTGTCAATGTCCGATAGAACTTGTAACGCCCAGCGGAGTGGTCCACGTCGGAGAGGCCGATGCAATCGGGATGGCTGCCGACGACGACGCCTCCGACCGCGCCATTCGGGGCATTGTCGAACAAGGGCGTTTTGTGCCTCGCGAGGATATGCAGTTCGACTTCGACTTTTATTGGGACAGCGTCCAGGAGTTGACATCGTTTATAGAAGCTAGCACCCGCATGAAACACGTCCGTCCGTCGTATGCCGACTTGGAGAAGGTCTATCGCGAAGTGAGTGCTGGAGGGCGTGAAGGGGCGCGCGTTCGATGCCGCAGGCGCACCATGCTCAAAGCATATCAGAAGGCAATGGTTTGGACCCACTGATCCCCGAAAAGGTGCGGCCCAACCTGCGGCTCAAGCTGACGGCCGCAGCTATGAGGTGTCCTATAATTGACATTGAACCCTAATTACGATATTTCCCGTAAATCCTGAATAGTTTCTTCATCATTATTCAAACTGCTTAAAATTTAAAATGGAGGGCATAGAAATGAAATGCCCAAAATGCGAGTTTGAAAACCCTGAAACGATGCAATTTTGCGGTAAATGTGGCGCAAAATTAGAAAACATCTGCCCACAATGTCATTCTTCAAACCCATCTGATTTTCGGTTTTGCGGTAAATGTGGACATGATCTAACACAGCCGAAAGAAGCCCTCGCTGTTGACTATTGCGAACCCCAATCCTACACTCCCAAGTTTTTAGCAGACAAGATCCTCACCACCAGAAGCTCCATCGAAGGGGAGCGGAAGTTGGTGACGGTGCTCTTTGCAGATGTTGCTAACTTCACTTCCATAGCTGAAAAGCTCGACCCTGAGGAGATCCACCAAATCATGGATGGGTGTTTTAAGATCCTTATGGATGAAATCCATAAATATGAAGGAACAATCAATCAGTTCACTGGCGATGGAGTTATGGCTCTCTTTGGTGCCCCGGTTGCTCATGAGGATTACGCCCAAAGAGCCTGCCATGCCGCTTTGTTCATTCAGAAAGCCATTGGAGAATATAGCGCAAAGATAGAAAAGGACTGTGGAGTCGAGTTCAAGATGCGGATCGGCTTGAACTCCGGCCCAGTGATTGTGGGTTCTATCGGAGATGATCTCCGGATGGACTACACGGCCGTTGGGGACACCACTAATTTAGCGGCCAGGATGGAAAGCATGGCCAGCCCAGGCACTATCTTCGTATCGGGAGCAACCCATAGACTTGTCAAGGATTTTTTTGAATTGAAGTCCATGGGAAAAGTTGAAGTTAAAGGAAAACAGGAGTCGCAGAAGGCTTTTAAACTCATGAAAGCAGGCGAGGTGGAGACTCGCATTGAGGCCGCAGCGGCCAAAGGACTTACCAGGTTTGTTGGACGAAAAAACTTTATGGCCGCCATTATGGAGGCATATGAAAAGGCCCAATTAGGATCCGGCCAGGTGGTGGGGATAGTGGGTGAGGCAGGGGTTGGGAAATCCAGAATTCTACTTGAATTCAAGAACCTGCTGCCTCAGAATGAATACACTTATCTCGAAGGTCGTTGCCTCCATTTCGGCGGCTCTATGAGTTACTTGCCCTTTCTGGATATCTTAAGGTCTTTCTTTGATATAAAAGAGGGAGACCAGGAGTTCATCATCAAGAAGAAAATGGCGGATAAGATAGCAGCGCTTGATGAGAAACTTGAAAACGCCCTTCCACCATTTATGGAGCTTTTATCTCTCAAAGTCGAAGACGAAGATTTTATCAAGCTAGAACCTCAGCAAAAGAGGGAAAAGATATTTGAGGCTATCCGGAATTTGCTTATTCGAGTGAGTCAAGCATGCCCCCTCGTTTTAGCAGTCGAAGACCTGCACTGGATCGACAATACCTCGGAGGAGTTTTTAAATTATCTGATCGGATCGTTGGCCGGCACCCATATCCTGTTGGTTCTTGTTTATCGACCGGAATATACCCATCAATGGGGCAGTAAGACCTATTATCGCAAGATCGGGCTGAATCAACTAACCGTCAAATCCAGCGCTGAACTGGTGCAGGACATTTTGGAGGGAGGCAAAGTCAGTCCCGAGATCAGAGAACTCATCCTCAATCGAACATCTGGAAATCCCTTGTATATGGAAGAGCTCACCCACAGCCTGCTGGAAAACGGTTCTATCCAGAAAAAAGATCATCAGTTTGTATTGAGCGGCACGGCCTCTGACACTCAAATCCCGGATACCATCCAGGGGATCATCGCCGCCCGGATGGATCGGTTGGAGGATAACCTCAAACGGACCATGCAAGTCGCATCCGTGATTGGTAGGGACTTTGCATTTCGTATCCTGCAAACGATCACCGGCATGCGAGAAGAACTTAAAGCCTACCTGCTCAATCTTCAGGGATTGGAGTTCATCTTTGAGAAGAGCCTTTTCCCAGAGCTGGAATACATCTTCAAACATGCCCTTACACAAGAGGTGGCGTATAATAGCCTGCTTCTCAAAAGGAGAAAGGAGATTCACGGCAAGATAGGGCAGGCCATAGAGCAGATCTACGCGGAGAGGTTGGAAGAGTTCTACGAGATGCTGGCTTATCATTTCGTTCAGGGGGAGGTCTGGGACAAGGCTGTAACCTACCTGCGTCAGGCTGGAGGGCGAGCGATGAAGAAGTCAGCCTATGTGGAAGCAATGGCGCACCTCAGGAAAGGGCTGGAGTTACTCCAGACACTGCCGGAGACGGCCGAACGTGCCGAACTCGAACTGGCGCTTCAATTTGATCTCGCCACATCGCTGATCGTGTCCAAGGGCTTTATTGCTCCCGATGTGGAACAGGCCTATGCCCGGGCATATGAGCTCTGTCGGGAGGCGGGGGAGACCCCGACGTTCATTCCCGTGTTGCAAGGGCTGCGGCTGGTGTATGCGATGCGGGGTGATCGGGGTGACGCACAGCGGGCACTGGAGTTGGGAGAGCAGCTTCTTACTCTGGCCCAACGTCAGAATGACACCCGGTTGTTGCAGGAAGCCCATTGGGCCAATGGACAGACGCTGTACTATCTCGGAGAGCTGAACTCTGCTCGCACGTACCTGGAGCAAGGTAGTGCATCTTATACGCCCCAATCGCTTAGTTCCCAGGCAAGCCGTGACGCGGCCGGTACCCAGATAGCATGCCTTTTATATACGGGCTTTATCTTGTGGGCGCTTGGCTACCCTGACCAGGCACTCGAGACCAGCGACGAAGCGCTGTCTCTGGCCCACGAGCTTTCACACCCGTTTACTCTGGCGTTTGCCTTCTGGGGAATGGCGCAGCTCAATCAATTCAGACGGAAAGTGCAGGCAACTCTTGAGCAGGCAGAAGCCACGATTGCCCTTTCCAACGAGCAGGGCTTTCCTGTGATGGTGGATTATGGAACTCCACTACGTGCCTGGACGCTGGTCATGCAAGGGAACACAGAAGAGGGGATAGCCCAGATACGGCAGATTATGGCAAACAAGCCAGCTGGCATCGACAAATCCGAATGGCCGATGTATTATGCCTTACTTGTCGAGGCGTATGGGGCAGCAGGACAGACCGAGGAGGGGCTAGATATGGTGGCCGAAGCGCTGGCTCTGGTGGAGAAAACTGGCTTTCGTTTCTACGAAGCAGAGCTACGTCGGCTTCAAGGCGAACTGCTGCTGAAGCAGGCTGCCCCTGACAGCCGCCAGGCTGAATCCTGTTTGCATCGCGCCCTCGACCTCGCTCGCAGTCAGAAAGCAAAATCGATAGAACTCCGGGCCGCGATGAGCCTGAGCCGCCTATGGCACCAGCATGGTAAGAAAGAAGAAGCGTACCGTTTGTTAAAAGAGATTTATGGTTGGTTCACCGAGGGGTTTGATACACCAGATCTTCAGGAAGCCAAGGCTTTATTGGAAGAGCTGATGTAAAATTGAGACATGGAATGGCATACCTAAAATATAGTATAGAATCTATCAGCTTTATTTATATTATAGATTGCATATTAGGTATGCGCAACCCACAATTTTACCAGATTGTGGATGTCGGCTATGAACCCATCATCACAATAATTTTCACCTTTCTTCAGCACACCTAACAAATTTTAAGTCTCGCCAAATTTTACTTGAGGCACGAAACCTATCAAAAATAAAGGCTCAAAAAAGAATGGATTGGTCATTGCCTAATCTGCAAAATTATATGCCTGAACTGAAACAGGGATATTTTGGTCAGGTCTTTATTCTATTGTTTGGAGGCTCTGCTTCAAAAATATGAATTTTTTCCATATTCACTGTCAATTGGATTTCCTGATGACATTCGGCCTTTGTCCTGGGATCAACCCGGGTGACCAGATTGTGGTTCCCGCTGACCACATCGAGTTGTACCTCAGATCCTAAAGTTTCCACAACTTCAACTATGGCGGTAAACGTTTCGGTGACAACACTGTTGTCTTCAAATACGGCGTCCTCGAGGTGTTCAGGGCGGATACCTAGAATCACTTTACGATCCGTATGGTTCTGGAGGAATGAAGCTTTTTTGTGAGGTATGAGCAGCTGAAAGCTTCCTAAATCAACATAGAGTTTTGCGTTCTCTGAAACAATCTTTGCGGACAGAAAGTTCATGCCGGGATTGCCAATGAAACCGCCGACAAATTTATTGATAGGATAGTCATAAATCTCCATGGGAGAACCGACCTGTTGGACAACTCCATCGTTCATGATGACGATTTTGGTGCCCATGGTCATGGCTTCCATCTGGTCGTGGGTTACGTAGATAATTGTGGTATTTAATTGGTCATGAAGTTTGGAGAGCTCTGCCCGCATCTGTCCCCGTAGTTTTGCATCTAGGTTGCTCAATGGTTCATCAAAAAGAAATACATCTGGTTTGCGGACGATGGCGCGTCCCACCGCAACCCGTTGACGCTGACCTCCAGAGAGTTCTTTAGGCCTTCTTGCCAAAAGATCATGGATGCCTAAGATGTCAGCGGCCTCTTTGACCCGTTGATCGATTTCATCTTTCGGATATTTCCTGAGCTTCAGTCCGAAGGCCATATTTTGATATACGGTCATATGGGGGTACAATGCATAGTCCTGGAAGACCATGGCGATGTTGCGATCACGGGGAGGTATATCATTGACCCGCTTTTCGCCAATGTAAATGTTACCGTCGGTCAGCTCTTCCAATCCGGCGATCATGCGCAACGTCGTTGACTTGCCGCACCCTGAGGGTCCGAGCAGAATTAAAAATTCCTTATCTTCCACATCCAGATGGAAACATGAAACCGCCTCAACGCTACCAAAGTTCTTACATACATTTTGTAGTGATACATTCGCCATAGTTTACCTCCAAGAACAATGGAGTTATTATTTAATTGATCCTCTGGTCAGTCCGGCAATGTAATAATCTATGAGGAAGTCGCACAGGACAACCACCGGCACCGATGCCAGTAAGGCACCTCCCATGAGTCCCCCTGAAGAAGACAAGATGTTCTCTCAGCGAGAAAGTGAGTTGATTCAGAAGTATCTCCAGGAGCATGGAGAAATGCCAGGGGTGGTTCGGATGATCTGGATGACCTCTTCTAAAAACTGTTTTTTAATCTTATCTATTACCTGACGGCTGCGCTGTTCGCTTAACCTAACTCTTGCAAGCATTTAATTGCCGGGCCAAAGACTGGGAATCTGTAAACAGAATTGAAGTTATGCGCAGTTTCTTTGCCGCAGAAACATTTTCCGCGATATCATCCACAAAAATCGCATCTCCGGGCTCAATTCCCTCATTGTTAAGAATGTACCTGTAAAAATCTGGATGGGGTTTTGAGACACCCATTTTATTAGAAGCGAAAACGGCATCGAAAATATCGTAACAGCCGCGGCTCATGAGATAGTCGTAATGAGGGTCAAACGTATTTGTGCCGCAGACAACTCTCGAATCGACTTTGAGCTGCTTAATAATTTCTATCACCCCTTGATCTAAAGCAGGGTTGAAGAATTTACCGAATAATTCTTCGTCCACGTTTTTGCCGTATCTGGCGGAGAAACTGCTCCAAAATTCATCAGCGGTCACTTTGCCCGTAAACAGCTTTTGCAGGTCTTGACCGGCAAAAGTTAAGAATTGTTCGCAGGTGACATCGAGGTAAGCGAATACCGCCGGGAAAACATCCGTATTGTAGGCAACAACACCTCCCATATCAAAAATATAGACCGTCATACCGATTATCCCTTTCTGGCTGAAAATACGGCTGCGCCCCCGATAAAGTATTTGGATAGTTTTAAAAACAGGATCAAGATGGGAATACTCGCTATGGCAGCAACCGCCATCATGGCACCTTCGTCTGTATGTTTTTCGGCGGTGAACCTGACAATGTAAAGGGGTATGGTTTTCATTTCTTCACTCTGAGCCACTAGCAGAGGCCAGAGTAGATTATCCCACTGGCTCTTAAATGTCAGAACCGCAAGGGTGGCTATGGCCGGCACACTGTTGGGAAGAATGATCTTTGTGAAAATCATCAGTTCGCTGGCCCCATCGATGCGTGCGGCATCCAGAATTTCATCAGGGAAGGTGATATAATACTGTCGCATGAGAAAAACACCGAAAGCGTTAACCAGAAAAGGTGTTATCAATCCCTGGTATGAATTCTGAAATCCTAATTTGGTGATAATGAGATAAAGGGGTATCATGATCACTTCAAAAGGGATCATCATTGTGGCCAAAATCATCATGAAGACGAAGTATCGGCCTTTAAAATGGTATTTTGCCAGACCGAAACCGGTAAACGCCGAAAGGATTACGGTTGACATGGTTACGCCGGAGGCCACAATGAGCGAATTTAGTATATTTCTAAGATATATAAAACTTCCGTCATTTCCCCTGATCCCCTGCCAGTAGTTTTGCCAGTGGAAACCTTTTGGTATCCATCGGTAGGGCATTTTCATGATGTCGTTTGCGGGCATTGATGAGGCAGTGAACATGAATACAAAGGGCCCAAGAATAAATACGGCCGCGATAATCAGAAATGCCCAGATGAAAAGATCTGTGATAAATGACTGGCCCGAAGTCTTCTTCTTTTTTCTTTTCAGGTATTGTGTCATAACCAAAGCCCTTCTCAATAACTGACCTCGTCGGAGCGTGACCCTTTGAATTGCAACCACGTAAAAAAGAGCATGATGCAAAAGAGTATAATACTCATGGCGCTGGCTAGACCGATTCTGTGATCTCTAATCGCCGTGTGATATAAATTCAGGGTGATTACGTTAATGGGCTCCGTGGGAGCCCCGCCCTGGGTGAAGAGATACTGGGTGCTGAAGGTTTTTAGACACTGGAGCATTGACATAATGGAAACCAGAATGGTTGTGGGTTTCAAAAGGGGAAATGTTATATGCCAGAAGCCGGTCCAGGTGTTGACCCCATCTATCTTCGCGGCCTCATGGATACTTTGGGGAATGGATGCCAACCCAACCAGAAATATGATGGTGAAGTAGCCCACATATTTCCAGAAGTAAACCAGCATGGTTGAAATTTGCACCATCGCAGAATTCGCCAGCCACTTGTGATCTATGCCCGGCGTGTTCAAAATAAAGTTTATCAATTGATTGCTCAATCCACGTGGATCGAAAATTAAAAGCCAAATGGCCGCAACCACAACCGATGACAAAACAGCGGGAGAATAATAGGCCATCTGGAAGAACTTCTGGAACCTCTTTCTGGAAATAATAAAATTGGCCAATATCAGGCTGAAAATAACCATCGGGATGAATGTTCCGATGGTAAACACCACCGTGGCTCTAATCGAGTTCCAGAATTCTGGGGAGTTGAACAGGTAAATATAATTGTCAAATCCGATGAATTTAGGGGATTTCAAGGATAGCAGTTTTTTCCTGAACAGGCTCGTATATAGGGCATTAAAAATGGGATAGAAGTTAAATAGTGCAAAAAAGACAAGCGATGGAAGAATAAATACCCATCCCCAGCGTGCCTTTTTATGTTCGATGCCGGGGCTAAAAATACGTCCGGTCATAGGTAACACTCCCTAAAAAAAGAAAACAGGGATGGGTCGCCGCCCCATTCCTGTTTTCTTACCGAATCATCATTATTTTTCATGAAGTGTCTCTTGCGCTTTTCTTCTTAGATTTTTCAAGGCTTTTTCCGGTGAGGATCCGGCCAGCATCACTGACTCCACTGCCTCTCTGACGTGTTGCTGAATTTTGGCGCTGTTTCCTGCATAATACACGATTTGACCTCTTTCCATATCACTTTTGAACACACTCGAGTAAGGCATATCCTTGAATGTTTGAGATCCCATGAGCTTAACGGTGGGCTGTATGAGGCCGACTTTTGAAAGATACTCTTCAGCATGGCTGAGCATATACCCGATAAACTTCCACGTCATCTCCTGGTTCTTCTTGGGCTTCTGAGCATTGACGACGAAGTAATGTCCGTAATAGGCGCTGGCTGCATCCTTTACGGCAGCTGCAAATTTCGGAAATGGAACCACCCGCCATTCTCCGCTATTATAGAATTCAGGATTGTCTTTTCTAATTCTTCCCGCCTGGTAGAGGCCGGAAAGACACATACCCATGTCATTGTTGTCTTTGTTGAATAGCTTTCTGGCATTTGTGTAGGTAGGGGAACCGAGGTTTTTGCCATTGGGGCCCCAGGCCTGCATGAATTTAAGAAATTGGATCCAAGCCTTGTCATTGATGATCGCCGTTTTGCCATCATCACTGATGAGCTTGCCGCCGAACTGCTCGACCATCGGAATCATGGAAACCAAATAATACGGATACCTGAAATCAAATCCCCTGCGCTTGATGATTTCTCCCTCGCGAATGGCGATTTTTTCTGATACCGCAACCATTTCTTCCCATGTCTTGGGATAATCCTTATCAGGATTAAGCCCGGCATCTTTAAAGACTCTATCATTAATGTAGAGACACCAATTTGTCAGTTCCAAGGGCAGCCCGTATAGCTTCCCCTCATAGGTAACCGGATCCAGCACTTTGGGAAGATACGCATCATAAATAGCGTTAACACTGGGATAACCGGCAGCCTTGTAGTCGATGGGTGCAAGACGGTCATTTACGATGTAGGCATATTCATCTTCAATCTGCAGATTGAACATATCAGGCCCCTGATTGGCCGCAAAAGCAGTAAGAACGCGTTCCGCCATTTTTTTCGAGGGACTCGTTACGCGTTTGATGGTGACCTCCGGATTTGCTTTTTCGAACTCTTCGATATATCTGTTTTCAATCTCGGTTCGATTTGGATCTTCATGGGTCCAGTATAAAATCTCAGTTTTTGATTCAGCAGCATTTACTGCCACGGTTAAGAAAAACGCACAGGCGAGGAGAATACATAGTCTTTTCATGATATAACCTCCCATAATGTTAATGATGCTGGTGGTAAATTAAAGGTGTCACTCCTGCGTAAGTTTTGTGCTTTGCCTCCTTTCTTCAAATATTTAGCCTTTCGGCAAATCCATAGCGTGCACAGGCGAATCTTTAAAATTTAATGAAAAGAAGCCAAAAATACAAAAGCCTCCGTGAGGTATGAAGACCTCCAGAGGCGATGCATTGATATTTTTCGGAAACATCTTATCATAACCCACCTGGACGGCTTAGAGTTATGTTGTCGATTAATTTACCGATCTATGGAAGTTAATTATTTTCTGTCTAACCTATTAGTGACATGATTGTCAAACAAGATTTAAAAGTCCTATTGATAAACGTTGGGTTTAATACGTTTTCCCAACGAGAAGAGGCCATACACAATATATTTTGGAAAAGTCTAAAACTATGTTTAAAGAGATGGATCTCCAGTGGGATCTTGATGAAGTAGCCAAATTGAATTGATTCCATACAATAAGTTTTTGGAGGTTAAATTGCCCCCAACTATTGATATTTCAATCCCACATATTGTGGTTAAGCGGATTTTAACAAATTGCATGTATATCTATATATCAGCAATGAACTCAGGCCTTCAATTTCTTTGATACCGCCAAGTGCGCCACGAGCGTACTTTTAATATAAAGTGTGCGTAACTGCACGGAAGATGAGGGCGGGCCCCTCGGAGTCGGCTTGCAGGAGCAGGCTTCAAACCACCTTAAGCTGCATCGGTAAAGAGCCGATGTGGTGAGCGTTAAGGGAAAGGCATGGCCAAGACCGTGTCCGGTAGGGATCAAGGAGATGAGCACAAGCGAACCATTGATGAGGTGTCGAAATATCTGAGATGGGGTCAAAACTGCGGGTACTTGGAGGCCTGCAGGATA
>Ga0209165_10000759_pt1 | contig 10931 bp, 9 predicted proteins | sample tdAd001_FD_187122 | JGI IMG/M metagenome (GOLD analysis project Ga0209165, IMG submission 187122) | Marine sediment microbial communities from the Atlantic coast under amendment with organic carbon and nitrate - tdAd00.1 (SPAdes)... | ecosystem: Environmental > Aquatic > Marine > Coastal >... | reverse complement strand
TAATCTGGTCGTTGAGACGGACCTGGATATTACAGTCGCGCAGGTGGTGAATCAGTTCATCGACAATTTCGCGGTCGACGAAGCCGAGGATGTACTCGTTGGTCTCGAGCACCGTGACTTCGATATCCAGTGCTTTGAAAATAGTTGCGTACTCGAGACCAATTACCCCGCCACCGACTACCAGCATCTTCTTCGGAATGCGATTAAGCTCCAGAATTTCATCGCTATCCATGATGGCATCGCCATCGAAAGGTACGTTATCCGGCCGCCGCGTTCTGGTGCCGACACAAATCACGATGTAGTCGGCGGTAAAGTCATTTACGTTGCCATCATGGTCTTCGACACTGACGGTATGTTCATCGGTAAAGCGCGCGTGTCCATACTGGATGTCGACGTTATTACGCATCAACTGATGCTGGATGATTTCTATTTCATGGCCGAGCGTCGCGGTCAGCCGCTGCTTGAGATCGTCCGCGGTTATATTATCTTTGACTTTGTAACTGCGCCCGTAAATGCCACGCTGACGCCAGCCGGAGAGAAACAATACGGTTTCGCGCAATGTTTTGCTGGGGATCGTCCCGGTGTGCACTGTAACACCGCCCACGACTTCATTTTTTTCCACCAGCAACACACTTTTGCCGATCTTGGAAGCCTGGATTGCGGCGCGTTTACCGGCCGGCCCACTGCCAATCACTATCATGTCGTAATGTAAATGCAAACCGTATCTCCGTAGCTTGCCGAAATATAACTAACTTTCAGCCTCGAGTCGTCGAATTTCCTGCAGAATCCCGCCGACACTGCGCGGGATCGGCGAGATCTTCCTGAGCACCTCGGGTAGATCGTCTTTCGCCTTCAAGGCCGCCTTGCGGCTGGCATACTCGCCATAGAAAACGCTGTAGACCTTGGCGCCACCGGTGTAAGTCTTGAAAATTCGTAATTGAGTGGTATCGACCTGCTTGCGTGCCAGCGAATCGACATACTCATAGTAAACTGCTTCATCGAAGGTTTTAAAACTGAGCATCATTATCTGCATGGTGCCGATAGACTCCGCCTTGCTGGTAATCCAGTCGTGAGACATTTTTAGCTCACGCTGAAACCGGCCTGTATTCGATGGCACGGGCTGACCCTGTTCGCTTATTGGCGTCGCATCGGCAAGCGCCGTTTCCTGCTTACTGGAATCAGCTGCCTCGACTAATACTGCATCCGTATCGGAAGCAGTACCCGGTTCCGCAGTCACCGTGTCCTGCGCCGCGGATTCGGTGACGGTATCGGTCTCGAGCACAGTGACGCTTGCTGCTTCGAGTCCGGGCACAGGCTCGGCTTCGAGTTCAGCACTTGTCAGCTGCTCGCCGGCGACCTCGGGTTCTGCCCCTGTCAGCTGCTCAGCGGCGGCTTCTGCTTCGTCCGCGGCAACCTCTTCGCTGGCAGGTTCGACTTCAACTTGCGTTACAATCCCGGCATCAGCCTCTGGCTCAACCTCGGCCTCAACCTCTGGCTCGACAATCGCCATCGGTTCGGATTCGATCGCGACTACCTCCGCCTCGGTCTCGACTGTTCTGGATTGATTCCCCAGGTAAAACCAGCCGGCCCCAATCGCGAGCACGAATAAAACCAGAACTGTAACCGTAATCCTTATGCCCCGGCGCATCGCACCGGTATCGGCCATCGATGAAGACCCGATCTGGGCACCGTCGCGCGCAAGGATTTCGATTATCTTGCCCACTGCACCCCCGGTGGCAGCAAGTTGCTTGCGCAATGTTGCCGGAATCGAAAGCTTGCCCATGGGGTGTTCGGGGAAAAGATAAAAGCCGACAAAGGCATTCACTTCGTCGGCACTGAATGGCATTTGCTGGAAACTCTGCACCGTGACCTGGTATTGCTGCGACAATTGGCGCAGTTCGTTAAAACCCTCGGTACTGCTGGCAATGATCAGGTTGAGCCGCTTGTCGACACCATCGATCGACCAGCTCAGAAATAACTGGTGACGGGCTTTCTTGAGCGACAATTCGAAATGGTCGGCAATGATAATGTCACCCTGCTGTGCGCTCGCAAAGACTGCTTCGACCTCCCTGGCATGATCGTGCATGCTGTCGACGCTGTCGTTATCCTTGTTTAAATCGAACCAGTGGACGCGACGGTCTGCAAGCCGGTTTTGACTCAATTCCTGCAACAGACGCGTCTTACCGACATCGCTTTCGCCGTAGAGCAAAAACAGTGCCGCGCCCGCTTTTAACTCGCGCGTGAAGTCTTCCATCAGGTTTGCACTCTGACGGGTGAGAAAGAAAGGGCTGGTCACGATTTTAATTATACTATTTGTTCAGGCAAAATGACTGCTGTCGTTTATACTGCTTAGCAGAACACGATTCAAATTTTAATTCGATACGCGGAGCTTTTTTTTGTCCCTGGATAACTACGATTACGACGACCTGGTAGCAATACAGGAGATTATCCGCAGTGCAGCCGCGAACAGCCTCGCAATTTACTACGCGCGATCCACCGCCGATTACAAGGCCGACGGCTCAATTGTCACCGAGGCCGATCTGGCAATGCAACTGGCGCTGACGACGGCACTCGCCGAACGCTACCCCACGGTGGCTATGCTGGGGGAGGAAGTGAGTGAAGCGATGCAGCTCGAAGTCATCAATAGCAGCGACGATTACTGGTGTCTCGACCCGGTTGACGGCACCACCAATTTTCATGCCACCGTGCCATTGTTCTCTGTATCATTGGGTATGATCAGCGATGGCGAAATCAAACTCGGCATCGTCTATGACCCCAACCGCGACGAGTTTTTCGGCGCCATCAAGGGCCAGGGATTCTGGATAAACGGCGCACGGGTAACACGACCCGATCAGCCCCGGGGACTGGGCAGCTGTATTGCTTTCATCGATTTTAAACGGCTAAGCGATGAAGTCAGCACCAGCCTGGTGCTCGACACCCCATACAAATCGCAACGCAATATCGGTACCTGCGCGCTCGAGTGGGCCTGGCTTGCCGCCGGCCGCGTCAACTTGCTACTGCATGGCCGTGAACGCATCTGGGATTATTCCGCTGGCGTGTTACTGGCCCAGGAAGCCGGCGGTCAATGCGAAACTTTTGACGCCGAGCCAGTCTTCAAACAGACACTGGTGCCGCGCTCGGTAATCGCGGCGAGCACCCCCGAACTATTCGAACTATGGGCTACCCGGATTCGCGCCGTCATTTAAGTGGGCTGTCATGCCGAATTCTGATCCTGCTGCTGGTGTTGACAGCACCCGCGGTAAATGCCGAATCACTGCGCGTACTCAGCCAGAATATGAACCGCCTGTTCGATGATGTCGATGACGGTAACAACGAGAAAATTCTATCCCGGGGTCGCTTTCAACAGCGGATCAAAAATGCGGCCGGGAAATTCGGCGACGATTTCGGGTTACCGCATATCATCGCGCTACAGGAAGTCGAGAACCTCAACGTGTTGCGGCAAATCGCAACAGAAATCAGGCGGCGCTACAGTGCAGGCTATCGCCCGGTATTGCTGCCGGGGCAGGATGTATCTGGCATCAACCTCGCCTTCCTGGTGCGATACGATGTCAAAATCAAAAACATCGAGCAACTGTTTCGCGATGCGAAATTCAGGCTGACCGGCAATCCGTTGTTTTCGCGGCCGCCGTTGCACCTCGAAGCCTGCATGATCGAAAATTGTATTTCGCTACTCAATGTACACCTGCGTTCGATGCGGGGCATCGATAGCATCCGCGACGGCAAACGCGTGACCGGCAAACGTCTGCGCCAGGCAGAAACCGTCGCCGCCTGGAGCAACGAATTTCAGGGCTCCCGGGCCGGGGCATCGTTACTGATACTCGGGGATTTCAATGCGCTCACCCCGAGCGACGAGCATGTCGATGTCGCCGGTATCATCCGTGGCAAACCGGATAACACGACTGCGGGCTTGCCCGGGCGCGACCTGGTAGATCCCGACCTGGTCGATATTACCGAACTGATACCGCCGGCAAAGCGCTATTCGTTTATCTTCCGGCGTAACCGGCAGCAACTCGACTACATGTTTATCAATCAATCATTTGCCGCTGAGGTTAAAGCGATAGACTTCAGCCGCATCGACTACCGTTTCTCCGATCACGCCGGTCTGCTCGCTCGGTTCGAATTGTATTAACCCGGCGACGCCGGGTTAATAAGCGCGGTTATTGCTGGCTGTGGGCCAGCGCGAGGTATTCCTGCGACTGCATTTCGATCAACCGGCTCGCGGTCCGCTCGAACTCGAAACTGAGCCGCTTGCCGAGGTAGAGCTGGTCGGGGCTGACAGCGGCACTGCAGATCAATTTGACATGGTGGTCGTATAACACATCGATGAGGAGCACGAAACGTCGCGCGACATCGTCGTCCAGGCGGTCCATCTGGCGGATTTCGGTCAGGATCAGGGTATTGAAAAACCGCGCCAGTTCGAGGTAATCGCTTTGACTGCGCGTGGTTTCACAAAGCTCGACAAAGCTGAACCAGACCGTATCCTCGGCGCAATATTGATGCGCGAGGGCGCGCCCGTTGATACTCAATTCCGCCTGCTCAGCCTGCACGGGTGCTACGTGCTGGGACAGGTAATCGCGAATCGCCGCTTCGGTCTCACTATCGTGTGGTACCGAATACAGATCGGTTTGCTGCAGGAAGCGCAGGCGATAATCGAGCTGGCCATCAAGGTTGACGACCTTACAGTGGCGGCCAAGCATCTCGATTGCCGGCATAAACCGGGCACGCTGCAAGCCATCATGGTAGAGCCTGTCTGGTGGCGCATTTGACGTCGTCACCAGCACTACACCCTCGGCAAACAACGCCTCCAGCAACCCCACCATGATCATTGCGTCGCCAATATCAATAATTACAAATTCGTCGAGGCACAACACCTGGACCCGGGACGCAATATCCTGCGCTGCCCGTTGCAAGGGATTTTCAATATTGCCGTGCTGCTGCAAAGACGCGTGAACGCGGTTCATGAAACTATGAAAGTGCGTGCGCTCACGCTTGATTTGAGCGGGTAACGACTGGTAAAACAAATCCATCAGCATGGTCTTGCCACGGCCGACACCCCCCCAGAAATAAAGGCCGGTTATTGTTGGCCATTTACCCCGCCGCGAAAACAGGCCCTGCCACCAGCGCCCGGGATGAGCATCCACAAGACGCGCGAACAGGTCATCGAGTAACACAACCGAATGCTGTTGCGCCGCATCGACGATAAATCCGGGTTGCTCCATCAATAGCTGGTAATTTTGCGACGGCTTCATGGATTCACCGCGTTACCGACAGAGCTACTTTGCAAACCGGCAAGACAGCTGGTTTGCAAAGTATGTTGCAAATAAATATATCTGTTTTTCAACATCTTAACGTGTATTTTTAATGTTATTTGCTAGTATAAGGGAAGGTGCGGCCCGATCTATTGAATAAAATATCAATCAGGATATACTTTTTCAGTCGAAAAAATGGGCAAAATGGATTGATTTTAAGGCTTTTTTAAATCATATCGGCTTAATAAAACAGGAAATTAACAACGTATCTATAGTAATGGCAGTAGATAACCGAGTCATCAACCCCGCCCTGGCGCAACAATTGTTCCGCAAGAGCGAAATGCTCAAGCGCAAGCGTGCCGGTGAGCCCGCGGCAATCGAATCCTTTCCGCGGGTGGTGAAAACTATCACCGGATTGTGGCGTTATTCGGAAGGCAAAAGCTACCTCGAGGAATTGATCATGGTCGAAGGCGGTAGGCGCCGTGCCGGGTTTCCGGTCGATGCCCAGGAAGAACTGATGTTCCTGTACCAGCTGCTGCTGGATCAGCACCGCATCCTGAACCTGCGCGGGCAAAAAATTACCACCAAAAGGCCACCTGGCACCAAGTTCACGATGGGCACCAAGGACTGACAATCCTGCCGTCCTCACGGCCTCCTGCAAGATTTCCATGTATTCAAGATTCCGACTTGCGCGGCACTGGCGGTATCCAGTGGCTGCTGGATCCCGCGGTCGAGCCGCGGGATGACAATATCAGGCGATGGTGACTACTACGCAGCAGCAATACCCGCCGTCATACCGCGGCTTCACCATGAACCCCCTCTTACTGTCATACCGCGGCTTCACCATGAACCCCCTCTTACTGTCATACCGCGGCTTGACCGCGGTATCCAGGGTCTTCGCAGGTCTCTGGACTCCGTCGAACAGACCCATCGGGTCGAGCCACGGGATGATATTGACGGGATGGCTAGAGCTCCTTGCCGGCCCGCCATTCCTTGAAGCGGATTACGCTGCGCGCACCGAGGGTCATCAATGGTTCCGGATACAGTCGTTGTGGCCGTGGTTGTGGACGATAATCAGGCACCAGGCTGGTGGCGCTGTTCTCACTGGCCATTTCCGCAGCCACGATGCCCGCGATCGTGCCGCGCGTCGTGCCCAGCCCGTTTTGACAACAGGCACTGAATAATCCCGTCTCGAGTTCAGCCAAAGCCCAGACCTCATTACGGCTAAGGCATAGCCGTCCGGACCAGCAATACTCCATTTCGACCTGTTTCAGCATCGGGAATCGCGCATAGAACGTGCGTTCGTGATCGCGCGCGATACTCTGCAGACGGTTATCCGGCAAGCACAGCGAGGCTTCGTAGGTACAACGGTTGCGAATCACCAGGCGCGGCCCACCGCTGCCATCGATTCGACGTACGGTCGAGCCGATTGGATCGGACGGCGTAAACCCCCAACGCTCAATGCCACCGAGTGCATCGACTTCTGCGCTGGTGAGTTCGCGCGTCATCGAGGCATAGAGGTTTATATGCATCAAGCGATGGCGATAAAAGCCAAAGCTTTCGATCAATCCGTTAACCGCAAGAATTACCCGACTCGCAGTCACCGATCCGGTGGCGGTTTTTGCCACCCAGCGTTCGCCTTTGCGGGATAGCTCCTGTAACGCCGAGTTTTCATACAACTGACAACCCGCCTGCTCTACCAGCGCATCGGCAAAGCTGCGTATGTACAACGCGGGTTGCAATACCGCTGTCCCCGGCGTGTGCAGTCCTCCGCAGTAGTAGTCACTGCCGCAGATAGCCTGCATCGCGCCGGCATCGAGTAACTCGTAAGGCTCCCCCAGCGAATCGAGATGACGCGCATAGTTCGTATTGTGCTCACTGCCGAGGTGGCTGGCGGCGACGTTGGTTTTGCCGCAGGGATCGAAGGCTTCATCGGGGAAGTCGAAGTCCTGCACAGCTTGCGCTGCAAACGCGATGGCGGCGCGATTCATTCTGATATTGCGCAAATCATGCGAGTCTTCGCCACCGTAGCTACCGGTCGCGAGCGCGTGGGGTAAATCGATCATGAAACCGGAATTACGTCCGGCAGGACCGGAAGCAACCTGCTCGGCTTCGAGTATGACGATACTTGCCTGCGCTTCGAGCTGCCTTAAGCGACGCCCCGCGGACAAGCCGGCGAAACCGGCGCCAACCACGAGATAATCGCAGTCTATATCCTGTGCCAGCGCAGGTTGTACCGTGCGCGGTGACAGGATGGCGCTCCAGCCACTCTCGCCGAGATCGGTCGGTTTACTATCAACACGAATCATCGGAGCGACTAATCCACCGCTTCGCCGGCGTTACGATCACTCAGGTCGATCCAGATGGTTTTCAGTTCGGTGTACTGATCATGCGCATGCAGTGAGTTGTCGCGCCCGCCGAAGCCTGATTGCTTGTAGCCTCCGAACGGGGTGGTGATATCACCTTCGCCGTAGCAGTTAACCGTCACCGTGCCGGCCCTGATCTGGCGCGCGGCGCGCAGTGCCTGCTTGCCATTGGCGCTGAATACACTGGCGGCAAGCCCGTAATCAGTATCGTTAGCAATCGCGATTGCTTCTTCGGTCGAACGTACCGTAATTACTGCCAGCACGGGGCCGAAAACTTCTTCGCGGGCCAGCTTATCGGTAGCTTTGACCTCGTCGATAATGGTGGGCAGCACGTAGCGCCCCTGTTCGGTCTTACCACCGATCACGGTCTTGCCTTTTTTCAGATAGGCAGAAACTTTTTTGAAGTGCTCTTTATCGACCAACGCGCCGAGATGGTGTCGTGGATCGAGCGGATCGCCGGTTTTCCAGTTGCGCGTGCGCGCGATGATCCGTTTCATCAGTTTTTCCTTGACCGCCTCGTGCACAATCAGTCGCGAACTTGCCGAGCAGTTTTCACCCATATTCCAGAAGGCGCCATTGACCACGTGCTCGGCGACCAGGTCCAGGTCTTCGGCATCCTCAAGCACAATCGCCGGATTTTTACCGCCGCACTCGAGCACGATTTTCTTCAGGTTCGATGCCGCCGAATACTGCAGAAAGCGGCGGCCGGTTTCGGTTGACCCGGTGAACGACAGCATATCGATGTCCGCGTGTCGCCCCATCGGTTCGCCGACATCGGGGCCCATTCCGGGGACAACGTTTAACACCCCGCGCGGCAATCCCGCCTCGAGCGCGAGTTCGGCAATGCGCAGTGCACTGAGGCTGGTTTGCTCGGCCGGTTTTAACACCACCGAATTACCCGCCGCCAGCGCCGGCGCAATCTTCCACGCCATCATCAACATCGGGAAGTTCCACGGCAGCACGCAACCAACCACGCCAACCGGTTCGCGTACCACGATCGCCATGGCATCCTCGCCCACCGGCGCCGACTGGTCATAAATCTTGTCGGTCGCCTCGGCGTGCCAGATCAGGCAATTGATAGTCTCCTCCAGATCGATGGTCTGACAGTCGCGCACGGGTTTACCGGAGTCGATAGACTCGAGTACGGCGAGTTCATGGCGGTTACGCCGCATCAGTTTGGCGAGTCGAATCAGTATCGCCTTGCGTTCGCTCGGGTGGAGCCTGCTCCAGCGACCATCGTCAAAGGCTTCGCGTGCTTTTTTGACTGCAAAATTCACGTCTTTGGCATCACAGGCGGCGATTTTGGCAATCACCTTGCCGGTTGCCGGATTGACCGAGGCAAAGGTTTTCCTGGATCTGGCAGCCTGGAATTTACCGTCGATAAATGCGTTGCAAGCCAGGTTCAGGTCTTGCGCGATAGCCTGGTACTCGGCATGGGTGAGTAAATCGGACATTAGACTTTACCCTCTTGGATGTCTGCAAAAGTTGTATTCATGACACGGATCACCTGTTCGAGTGAACGCTTGTCGTCTTTGTTCAGTGGCTGCAACGGCTTGCGCGGTGGCCCCGCGGGCAGGTTGCGGCCGGTCATACCGTGCTTGACGCACTGGATAAACTTGCCGCCCTGCTCGAGCACCCCCATCAACGGCATCATCGCCGACATGATTCGGCGTCCCTTGTCAAAATCGCCTTCGAGCGCACAGGCCCGGTAAAGCGCGAGGTGAATCTCGGGGGCGAAATTCGATCCGGCGCAAACCCAGGAGCGCGCGCCCCAGGCAAAAAACTCCAGCGCCTGGTCGTCCATGCCGCAGGACAGTTGAATATGCGGGTAATCCCGCGCCAACAGATGCACCCGGTTCGGACTGCCTGAACTTTCCTTGATCGCGCAAAAGTTGGGGGAACGGCCGACGCGATCGAGATATTCCTCGCCCATGTGCGCGCCCATGCGATCCGGAAAGTTGTAAAGCAGAATCGGCAGATTGGCGACCCGATCGATGGCGAGTGCGTGCAGCGCATTTTCGCGTTCGGTCGGAATTGCATAGGGCGGCGTCGCGACGAGTATCGCATCGGCGCCGACCTCGACCGCGCCCCTGGCATATTCGAGCGAATCCTCGGTACGAATCGCACCGGTACCGACAATGTAACTGGTCCGCCCCTTTATCTGTTGCTTGATAAACTTCATCAGGTCGAAGCGTTCCTGCATGCTTTGCGCGTAGTATTCGCCGGTGGTGCCGGCAGAGATGATACCGTGCACCCCGGTTTCGATAAGGAAATCGACGGTTTCGGCAAGCCGTTCATAGTCGATACTAAAGTCGTCCCGATAAGGCGTAATCACCGGGGTATAAATACCTTCAAATTTCATTGATAAAATCCTGCACTATGAATTTTCCGCCACCATGTCGAAGGCTAGCGGATCGGGTTTAACAAAATATTCGATCAGGTCGCGCGACAGTTCCCAGTGTTCGACGATGATATCGACAACGCGCTGGCTGTCACCCGCTTCGATCGCTACGATCATTGCATCGTGCTGTTCGAGCGCGCTAAACATACGCCCCTGCATTGCCTGGTCGCGCGGGCGGTAGAAGGTTTGGCTGATACGGGCGTGGTCGATCAGCAGGCGATCGTAGCTTGGTTTCAGGTAGGGGTTATCCGCCATCTCCCCCATCAATGCATGAAAGCACTGGTTCCAGTAAACCATGTCAGAACTCGATTTGATCGCGATTGCGACGCGGAATTTTTCCTGGATTTCACGGATATTTTGAATTTGCTCGGGCTTTGCATGTTGTGCGGCCAGGCGGCCGATCGCCGAGTAAATCATTGGCGCGGTGAGAAAAAAATCACGTAACACTTTATGATCCATGGAGGATACGTAGGCACCGCGGTTATTTACAATTTCGACACAGCCCTCACCTGCCAGGCCACGCAGAATTTCGCGCAACGGGGTACGCGAAATGGCATAACGCGCGCAGAGGCTGGCTTCATCAAGCGCGGTACCCGGTTCGAGTTGCAAGGTCAGGATCTGCTTCTTGATGTCGTCGTATATGGCCTGTTTATCCATCTTCCAGTCCGTATTTTTAAAGTATACATATTGTATACTTTAAAAACGCCGATGCAAGCACAATGATGAACAAGCAATAAATGTCATTCCCCCTCGTACACAACTGCCCAGAAAAGAACTAGTCGCAGGTTCATTGTCATCATGAGACTACCTCGGGGTTAAGTCAGCAAAAGGCGCTCCCAAACGGCAAAATGCGCCGTTTGGTCCATCCATGGAATCGCTTGGAGCGCGGCGTCC
>Ga0209165_10000756_pt1 | contig 10959 bp, 7 predicted proteins | sample tdAd001_FD_187122 | JGI IMG/M metagenome (GOLD analysis project Ga0209165, IMG submission 187122) | Marine sediment microbial communities from the Atlantic coast under amendment with organic carbon and nitrate - tdAd00.1 (SPAdes)... | ecosystem: Environmental > Aquatic > Marine > Coastal >... | reverse complement strand
AATTGTCCACGATGCCCGTATGATCAAACACCGCTCCGGTGAACGTACGTGTGTTATGACAGACACCGCAATCCTGATTTGTTGCCACATGGCCGTTTGATTTACCTTCGGCGAACTCGCCATTATGACAGGAGCGGCAGTTATCCACGATTCCTGTATGATCAAAAGTTCCCGGTACAAAGCCCGTAGTGACATGGCAGTCACTGCAATCAGCATTGGTTGGCACATGGTTAGGTGGCGGGGTTTTTCCTCTGGCGGTTGCACCATCATGACATGTATCACAGTTATTCACGATACCCTGATGATCAAACCGGGCACCTGCAAAGGCCGTGGTGTTATGGCACAAGGAGCAATCCTGCGTCGTTGTAAGATGGTTCCCTGACTTCACAGTTCCGACTGCCGCATTACCATCGTGGCACGATGCACAGTTATCAACGATACCTACATGACTGAAAACGGCTGTTGCAAAGGTACCGGTTACGTGACAGACACTGCAATCCTGAGTGGTCGTAACGTGGCCGTTATTCTTCCTGGGCCCTTCTGGAGTATCCGTAGGATTATCACCGTGACATGATGAGCAGTTATCCACGATGCCAGTATGATCAAAGGTGCCGTCGAGGAAATTGTTGCCAATTGCATGGCACGCTCCACAATCGGCATTCGTGGCAGGATGCGGATTGGGTGCCTGTGCCTTCCCTAAGGCTCTGACCGCTACATTATTCGGACTGCCATCGTGGCAAGATTCACAATTAGCGGTGATACCCGAGTGATTGAAGATTGATGGTATGAAGGTATCGTTAGTGTGGCAAACGTCACAATCCTGTCCCGTTGGCAAATGGCTTACCTTCTTAACAACATCAGGATTATTGGGAATAAACCGAGCGGTATGACAACCTTCACAGCCACTTGTGAGGCCCGGATGCACCGTCGTCAAAAATGTGGATGATACAAAACCACCTGTATTGGTGTCACTGTGACACTGACTGCATTCAGCCTGTGCCGGGATATGATTAACCTTCTTAGGCGTTGCAATACCCGTGTTATGGCAGGACGCACAGTTATTGCCCACTATATTATTATCATGGAAAAAAGTGCCCGCGAATGTAATAAAGGTGCTGGTACTGTGGCAAGAAGAGCAATCCAGGTTGGTTCGTATCAGATCGGTCTGTACATGACCAATCGACTTGCCACTACTGATCGAGCCATCATGGCAGGACTCGCAATTGCTGCTTATCCCCACGTGGCTAAACGTTGCAGCAGCAAAGTCGGTGGTGTTATGGCAAACGGCGCAATCCTGGTCGTCGGGAGTGGTCGGTATGTGGTTCAGGAGCTTACCCACACTAATCCTGCCGTCGTGGCACGAATTACAGTTAGCGACCTCACCAAAATGGTCATAGGTGCCCGTGCTAAAAGTCCCCAGGGTATGGCAGTCGCCACAATCCTGGTCACTGGCCGTACCAGGATTGTCCGGATTGGTTGGCATGTGCGCATAGAAAGTTGTGGCAAGTGGTTTGCCTGTGGCAGTAACCTGCGGTGGTACCGGGTTGTTATTGCCATGGCATGTCTGGCAGTTATCCACGATGCCGGTATGATTAAAGATAGCGTCAGCGAAACTCACGGTGTTATGGCACACACCACAATCCTCCCCGTTCGTGTCAGGATGATTTGGCGTCAATCCCGGCGCGTTAATACTGGTGCTATCGTTGTGGCAGGAGTCACACGACTGTACCGAGGGATCAACCAGGCTGTGGTTGAAAAGACCACCTGGCATTTTGAAAGTCACGATGCTATGGCATGAAGCACAATCCACGTTTGTTACCGGATGACCGACCGATTGACCCAGCGCCGAACCAGACCCATCTGCAACATGGCAGGAATCACAGGTTATACCCGGACCCACAACGTCAGGGCCGGTGTGGTCAGGGTAGGGATTCAGAAAACTGATCGTGGTATGGCAGTAACCGCATTCTGAGCTGGTGACCGGGTGGGTGCCGGGTGGGCTATCAGCGGGTGTGGGTGTCATACCAGTGGCCACAGCGCCGTTGTGGCAACCGGCGCATGACCTGGAAATATTCGTATGATCAAAGCTGCCATCCGGATTTAGTTCAAGAAAAGCAGTGGTATTGTGGCAATTATCGCATTCGGCGTCGGTTGGCGGATGAAATTCAGACATACCGATGGCCACTTCATTATTGTGACATTGGCTGCAATCTCCAAAAACTTCCTGATGATCAACAGCGGGGATAATGTTAAATCCCTGGGGGGTATGACAGGTCTGGCACACGTTGCTGGCACCGATGTGAACCGGCCCTTTACTCGCAATCGTAATAAAATCATCGTTATGACAATTCACGCAATTTGATGACAAGCCTTGATGATTAAAAGGGCCTGTGAAACGTTCGGGCGGACTGGTGACCACGACAGAGGTAACGGCGCGCTGACTGGAAACGCCTTCAGCACTGACTACCAGTTGTACCGAATAGACACCACGAACATCGGCGACAAAACTGGGAGTCGATGATGTGGCATCTTGCAATTCGGCATTACTGCCAACTGGTTTAAAGGAGAAGGACCAGTTATAGCTCAGAGGTTCGTTTGATACGGCATACGATTTTCTGTCATCCAGTACAACCACATCACCCACTCTGACGCCAACTATGGGTCCGGGAATGGCCTCAATTTCAACAAAATGTTCAGCAGTAGGTGTTGATGTTGTTGCTACGGCTCCATCTCCGGATCCACCTCCGCATCCCGCGACAAAGACAACAAGCATACATGTAAATAAGTAGACAATGAGAGATCTGTACATTTTCTGAGTCACCGTAAGTGAATAACCGCAGCTAGACTGACACGCCCGAAAGCGCATATATTTGTGTAAATCTCAGTGATTTACCGGGTGATTTGGATCATTTATGGGCTGAGATTCCCAGATACAGGACTTCAGCGGATTTTTTAAACATTTAAGAAAATGTTGTAAGTGTCTGAAATAATTTAACTAATCAGACATTTCCGTCTGCTTACAGGCCATTTTCATATGAGGCGAGTTAAATATAGAGCGAAACGTTAAAGAAATCAACACAAAATGACAACTTTTCCGACAGGATGTGTAAAGAATTTCGAATGGGTGTTGTTTTGAATAATCGTTATCGAATTGCCCGAATGGTTGAATTCAGGCGCTAGCCCGCATATCTCACCAGGGGGCAACGACATTGATGAGTTGGTGATGGATTAAGTCCGCAAATAAACGCAAATGAACGCAAATTAATTCCGGTAAGACCAGGTCCCAGACTTCATTGCATCAGGGTACTCACTGATTTAATAAATCCGGAAGAGCGCATAATAATTTATTTTGTTTACCCATCCACAATATTTGCGTTCATTTGCGTTCATTTGCGGACTATTTCTATTCACTTCCCCATCTGGGTTGCAGGCTATGTTCCACACCCAACTGATCAAGAATTTTAGCCACCACAAAATCGACCAGGTCGTCCACTGATTCAGGCGTATTGTAAAAGCCCGGATTGGCATCAACGATAACGGCATCCATGCGTGACAGTTTAAGCATATTCTCCAGGTGAATGTCCGAATATGGCGTTTCGCGGGGCACCAGCACCAGTTTCTTGCGCTCTTTCAGCATCACATCGGCCGCACGTTCCAGTAGATTATTACTCGCGCCATGCGCAATCGCAGACAGTGCCCCCATGGAACAGGGGCACACGACCATGGCATTAACATCATTACTGCCACTGGCAACGGGTGCGGTCCATTCATCTTCACCGAATACCCGCAGCTGATTCTCCCCGGCATTAAATTTTTCACTCAGGACTTTCTGGATGTCACCGCTACGGCCTGGCAGCGAAATATCTGTTTCCATGCCAATGACGACCTGGGCGGCCTTGCTGATCATCAGCTGAACACGATGATCAGCAGCGAGCAGGTTTCGCAACAGACAAAAGCCATATTGGGCGCCGGATGCCCCGGTCATGCCCAATGCTATTGTCCGCTTGCGCGAGTCGGTTGCCGGCATATTCAGGCTGCCTTTTTCTCCAGTGCCTGTAGCAGCCTTGTATGGATTGATTCAAACCCACCATTACTCATGATAACAACATGGTCTCCAGGCTGCGCCTGCCTGATAACATCATTGATAATTTCGGCCACATCATCATATACACCGGCTGTTACTGATGAGTGCCGCGCCAGGTCAGCGAGATTCCAGTCAATGTTTTCTGGCTGAAAAAGATAAATATTGTCAGCCTGTTGCAGCGAATCCAGCAATTGTTTCTTATGCACACCCATTCGCATCGTATTTGATCGTGGTTCCAGCACAGCCAGTATACGGCCGTCAGCTGACACTTCTTTAACTGCTGACAATGTTTCGATTATCGCCGTCGGGTGATGGGCAAAATCATCGTACACGGTGATGCCGCCAACTTGCCCCAGCAACTCCAGTCGCCGTTTAATACCCTCGAACTTGCCAAGCGCATTGCAGGCCTGCTCCACCGGGACACCCGCATGTCTTGCTGCAGCAATTGCTGCCAGTGCATTCAACCTGTTATGTGCGCCATGCATGGTCCAGTTCACCCGCGCCGCAATTTTACCGTCAACAAAAACCTCAAATTGATTGCCATCTTCAGAACACGAGCCAATAGACCAGTATTCGCCGGCGACTGAGAACTTCTCGATGGGTGACCAGCAACCCATGTCGATGACATCATCCAGGTTCGGGTCCCCGCCGTTTACGATCAGCTTGCCTTCACCGGGTACCGTACGCACCAGGTGATTAAACTGTTTTTTTATCGCACCCAGGTCATCGAAAATGTCCGCATGATCGAATTCAAGATTATTCAGCACACAGGTGCGTGGCTGGTAATGTACAAACTTGGAACGCTTATCAAAGAAAGCAGTATCGTATTCATCGGCTTCGACCACGAAGAACGGGTAATCGCCGTAACGGGCCGATAAGCCAAAATTTGCTGGTACACCGCCAATCAGAAAGCCCGGATTCAGGCCTGCGTACTCCAGGATCCATGCAAGCATGCTCGATGTTGTAGTTTTTCCATGCGTGCCGGCAACAGCCAGAACCCAGTGATTACTCAGTACATTCTCCGACAGCCATTGTGGCCCCGAGGTATACGGTAAATTATTATTCAGCACGTATTCGATCATCGGGTTGCCGCGCGACATCGCATTACCGATGACAACCTGGTCAACTTCCTCAGTAATATCGTCGGGGTTATAGCCTTCACATAAGCTAATGCCCGCCAGCTCGAGTTGTGTGCTCATCGGTGGATAGACATTCTGGTCCGATCCACTGACCGTGTGGCCGGCCTGCCTTGCAAGCAAGGCCACTCCACCCATGAAGGTTCCGCAGATTCCTAGTATATGGATATGCATAGTAGTTTTAACTTCCCGGTAATATGGCTTCAGCTGCAGCCATGGATAAAAACAGATAACCAAATGATAGTGCAAGTGCACGCATCATACTCATTTGCATCGCATGACGAAATACATGTGCAAATACAAGCACCTGCCAGCTGATCAACAAAAGCATCAGCAAAGCAGAGATTTTAGCGCCTTGTTCCTGCGGCTGCATATTGTGAATCTGGAGAAATAAAGGCCAGGCGAGCAAATGAAACACAATTCCTGTTCCAGCCAATGCAGACACCATTTGCACAAATCGAGCCTTGTAACTTAACAGTGACAGGCAGATATAGCTGAAGGAACAAAGTACAGCAACATCCAGCACCATGTTTGCAGCAGACTGGCCAGTACTCATTGATGTAGTCAGTACCAGCACGCCGCTTGCCAGGTACAGCAAGATCAATGTTACGAGTAACTGCACTGAATATGGCAGTTGCTGTGGCCCTGCCTTGAGCAGCATAATCGCCAGAAGACGCAGAGGCACGGGCATTACAGATGACCTCGAACAATATTAGATGGCAACATTATTATTCCTTATTGCTTTATGCGACACACTGCATGGTACATAATACAAGCCAGCATGACGATCGAAAGCATAACTATCACCCGCCCTGATGACTGGCACCTCCATTTACGTGATGGCGATGTACTTAATAGTGTAGCTCCATTTACCGCAAAACAGTTTCAGCGCGCAATTGTTATGCCAAATCTGAAACCCGCTGTGACAACTGTCAAGCAGGCAGTTGATTACCTGGATCGAGTTCTCGCTGCAGTTGAAGGTAACGACTTTGAGCCGTTAATGACGCTTTACCTGACAGACAACACCTCAGCCGAAGAGATCATGGCAGCCCATAATAGCTGTTTTATCAAGGGCGTGAAATTATATCCGGCAGGTGCTACGACAAACTCGGATGAGGGTGTAACAGATATCCGCAAGTGTAATGCAGCGCTGGAAGAAATGCAGCGTGCCGGCCTTCCATTACTGGTTCATGGCGAAGTTACTGACAGCTCGGTTGATGTGTTCGATCGCGAAAAAGTCTTCATTGACCGCGTATTGATGCCATTGATGAAGCGTTTTCCGGAACTCAAAATCGTATTCGAGCACATCACCACTACAGATGCTGTCGATTTTGTTCAGGATATGGGCCCGCACATTGGCGCCACTATCACGGTCCACCATTTAATGTATAACCGCAATGCCATGTTCGAGGGTGGAATTCGGCCGCACAATTACTGCCTGCCCGTACTCAAACGCGAAAGCCATCGGCAGACACTGCTGCACGCGATAGCTTCGGGCAATCCGAAATTTTTTCTTGGCACGGACAGCGCACCTCATGCCAGAAACCTGAAAGAGTCCAGCTGTGGCTGCGCCGGAATCTTCAGCGCGCATGCTGCCATCGAACTGTATACAACGGTATTTGATTTAATTGGCGCCATGGACAAACTTGAAGCCTTTGCCAGTTTTTATGGCCCGGACTTCTATGGCCTGCCCAGAAACAGCAGCACAATTACACTGGAAAAATCTGAGCAAACAATACCTGAAAGCTACCCGGTGGCGGACCATACCGTTGTTCCACTGATGGCCGGGCAAACCATTCCATGGAAAATCAGGTCAGAAAATGTCTGACGAATCCACCAAGCCACTGATGTCAAAGCGCTTCCGCGGATTTTTGCCGGTGGTCGTTGACGTTGAAACCGGTGGCTTCAATGCAAAAAAAGATGCACTGCTTGAAATTGGTGCACTTACGCTGAAAATTGATGAAGATGGCCATATTGATATAAATGATACCTTTGCCTGTCACATAGAGCCTTTTCCGAATGCCAACATGGATCCAAAATCACTTGAGGTAAACGGCATTGACCCGTTTCATCCATTTCGCATGGCCAAGCCTGAAGACAGCGCAATTCGCGAATTTTTCAAGTTCATCAGTACCGATATGAAACAGAATGGATGCACACGTGCAATTATGATCGGTCACAATACAATGATGGACCTCAATTTCATCAATGCTGCTGCATATCGCAACAATATTACAAAAAATCCATTTCATCCTTTCAGCACCTTTGATACTGTAAGCCTTGCAGGACTGGCTTATGGCCAGACAGTATTGTCACGCGCTGTTGAAGCTGCTGGCATTGAATGGCATAGCGATAAAGCCCACTCAGCACTGTACGACGCCACCAAAACAGCTGAACTGTTCTGCAAAATCGTCAATCGATGGCGTGATGCTGCTGGAGCGGTATGGATCTAAACTTTAAATTTCCCGCCCTGCAGCCCAAACAGACTATTTATTGTCTATATTTTATACGTATATACTAATCGGAATGAATTCCGACACAGCCAGGGATAGCAGCGTAAGCACTTACCAATCCGCATGAATAACAAAGACCTGTCAATCATCATTGTCGACGATCTGCAATTCAGCAGAATCGTCGTCAAAACCGCGTTGAAAAAAGCTGGTTACGATGGTGTTCGACTTGCTGATAGTGCAACCCAGGCACTTGGCATGCTGAATGAAAAGCCCGCTGACGTGGTTCTTGCGGACTGGATGATGCCTGAAATGGATGGTCTTGAGCTCACCGATCGTATTCGTCATCGAGACGAAGAGGCCGGAACCTACACCGCCATTATCCTGTTCACTGCCAATGAGGGTGTCGAGCTGCTAGTGGAAGCATTTGAACATGGCGTTGACGATTACTTGCGCAAACCACCCAATCCACATGAACTGGCCGCACGTGTAAACGCTGCAGCACGAATTGCAGTGATGCAGAACGACCTGCTGGAAACTTCAAGACAGATGGAAGACACCATCAAGCACCTTGAAGAAGTTGCAATGATCGACCCCCTGACCGGCGCCGGCAACAGGCGTTTCCTGATGTCACAGCTAAAATCACAGTTACTGGAAGCTTCATCGCGAAACGGTGGTGTTTGTGTTGCCATTCTGGAAATTGACCAACTCAAGAAAATACGCAGCCAGGACGGAATCGATATAGCGAATGAAATCTTGATCGGCATGCAGCGTCGATTGCGCAGGTCTATAAGGCCTACAGATGCTATAACAAGACTTGATGGTGACATTTTTGCTGTATTGATGATTTACACCAATTTTGACAACTATAAAGAATCATCAATAGAAAGATTACGTGAAGGCATCAATCAGCGTCCATTCAAAACATCTGTTGACGATAAAAGAATATCGGCATCGATCGGTGTTAAATATTATCGAGGCGACGAAGAAATTATTTCGGCCAACGAGATAGTTAAGCAGGCGATGAAAAAACTTGACGATGCCATTGCCAAGGGTAATGACAGCATTGCGTTTTAATGGCAATGAATAATGAATAATGAATAATGAATAATTATCAGAAACCAGCTTACTTTCCTGCACAAGCAAAATAAAACAACTGATTTATAAGATATAAAAAAACCGTCCATAGGACGGCTTTTTTATACTGTATACTGTTAACTATTCACTGTTAACTATTCACTACTAGCTATCCTGTTGCTTCATCAATCAGTTTCTTTAACTCGCCCTTTTCATGCATTTCCAGCATGATATCGTGACCGCCGACCAGCTCACCGTTTACATACAGTTGTGGAAAAGTTGGCCAGTCAGCATAGCGAGGCAGGTTCTGGAAAACCTCCATATCTGCTATCACATTAAAATAGGCAAACTCCTTTCCACAGGATTTGAGCATTTCAGCTGCGCGGCTTGAAAAGCCACATTGTGGTAATTGCGGTGTACCTTTCATGAATATCATTACCGCATTATTATTGACGTGCTCGTCAATCCGATCCATTACATCTGCCATTTAAATCACCTGCTACGTATATATTAATGTGGAGATTTTACTCCCTGTACATCTACCAATAACCCCACTTAATCTCCGGTATCGGAAATCAGTTAACAGTGAACAGTAGTAGGCCAGGATAAGGCTTTGCCGTTCCTGGCAAGATGAATTGCCTGCAACGCTTCGCTTATACAGGCCTACAATAACTGAAATCCGGCGAATTCACTATTCACTATTCACTATTCACTATTCACTATTCACTGTTTTTCATCAATGTTTTGCTGCAACCACAGTTCGAGTGCTGCCAGGTGCCACAACTTGCTACCCTGCAGACGGGTCAGGTAGGACTCCGGTTCAGCCATGAGTTTTTCGACATACGCCGGGTTGTATAAACCGCGGTTTTTTGCGGTGTCGCACAACAGGACCTGTTTCATGAACTCTAGAAAATCGCCGCGAACATACTTTAATGACGGCATCGGGAAATAGCCCTTTTTGCGGTCGATTACACTGTCCGGCAACAGGCCGCGCGAAATTTGCTTGAGCACATGCTTGCCGCCACTGGCCAGCTTGAGCTCAGGTGGCATGGTTGCCGCCAGTTCAATCAGCTCCTGATCCAGGAAGGGCACACGTGCTTCCAGCCCCCAGGCCATGGTCATGTTATCGACCCGCTTTACCGGATCATCAACGATCAGGGTAGTGACATCAACCGCCAGCACGCGGTCAAGGTATTCATCCGCCTCCACACCGTTCAGCAGTTCCTGCATAAGATGCGAGCTGACGTCATCTCCATGGTAGCGACCATCAGCTGTTTCAAGAAACTCATCATGATCACGGTCAAAGTAATGCTCGCTGAATCTTCGCACCCCTGGCGTGATTGAATGCTGCATTCGTGGATACCAGAAATAGCCGCCAAACACCTCATCCGCACCCTGCCCGCTTTGCACCACCTTGACTTCTTTTGATACCACTTCTGAAAGCAGGTAAAACGCGACCGCATCCTGCGCAAACATGGGCTCGGTCATATGCTGGAACGCTTCTGGCAATCTTGGTAATACCTGGTCATTGGACACAAGGAAGCGATGGTGTTCTGTAGCGTATTTATCTGCAACCGCATCGGAATATTCAAATTCATTGCCTTTTTCTTCCGGCTGGTCTTCAAAACCAACGGAAAATGTTTTCAGGCTTTTCACGCCCGCCTCACTCAGCAATGCGACGAGCAGGCTCGAATCGATGCCGCCGGACAGCAGTACGCCGACAGGTACATCAGCAATTTTGAGGCGGCGTTCAACGGATCTTCGCAGCGAATCATGAATTGCATTTATCCAGTCGCTTTCATCCATCGCCTTGTCAGGGCGTTTCGCTGCCAGCGTCCAGTAGCGATTCTCTGTTACGCTGCCGTCATCATTAAACACCATGTAATGTGCAGGACGCACTTTGCGTATGCCTTTGAGGATTGTTCGCGGCGCCGGCACCACAGCGTGCAATGAAAACAGGTTGTGCAACGCGAATGCATCTATAGATGTGTCAATTGATGTATCTGCTGCAAGCAATGCCTGTGTGGTCGAGGCAAACAACAGGCGACTGTGATTATGTGAGAAATACAACGGTTTAATACCTACACGGTCGCGCGCGAGTATGAGCTTACCGTTGTTTTTGTCCCGGATAGCAAATGCAAACATGCCATGCAGGCGCTGCAAACAATCGACACCCCATTCGGCATATGCCTTCAAAATGACTTCGGTATCA
>Ga0209165_10000755_pt1 | contig 10965 bp, 7 predicted proteins | sample tdAd001_FD_187122 | JGI IMG/M metagenome (GOLD analysis project Ga0209165, IMG submission 187122) | Marine sediment microbial communities from the Atlantic coast under amendment with organic carbon and nitrate - tdAd00.1 (SPAdes)... | ecosystem: Environmental > Aquatic > Marine > Coastal >... | reverse complement strand
ACCTGCCCTATGTATTCACTGCGAGCGAAGGCTATCCAGAAGACTTCATGCGCAAAATCACCAAGGCGCAGTGGTACGCACAACGGGAAGGCATGGTGTACGGCAAGGTCCTGTCGTTCTGTCCGCTGAACTGGCGCACGCCCGACGACGCCGCGCAGGAAGTACTGCAGACGGCCATCGATTCCTGCTTCTTCCCTCTCTATGAAGTTGAAAAAGGTCATACGACCTTAACTTACGATCCAGATGCGATCGGCAGACGTCGCACTGTTAGTGACTGGCTTGGCCAGATGGGCAAGACCAGACACATCCTGGCGCCGGAACATGCAGATCAGCTTGCCGCAACCGAGGCCGAGGTCAACAAACGCTGGCAACGGCTGAAAATCAAACACGAGCATCCGGAGCTGTAGCGCGATGGCAAAGATTCTCGAGAAACGTTCTCTGACCCCGGTCACGAAGCTGTTTCGCGTCGAGGCACCACTAGTAGCAGCAGCTGCGAGGCCCGGCCAGTTTGTAATTGTGCGAGTCCGTGAAGGTGGCGAACGCATTCCGCTGACGATCGCAGATTACGATCGCGATAACGGCACGCTCACTATCGTCGTACAGGAAGTAGGTACTACGACGCGTCACATGGGCGCACTCGAAGTTGGTGATGACATTCTTGATCTCGTCGGCCCGCTCGGTATGGCACTTGAGATTCCAGCCGAAGGGCACGTTGTCGGTATCGGCGGCGGCTTCGGCGCTGCTGCTTTGCTATGTCTCATGCGTGAGTTGTCGGCGCGCGGCGATCGCACAACGATAATTATAGGTGCACGTGAAGAAGGCCTGCTGATTCTGATCGATGAACTGGCTGAGATTTGTGACAACCTCGAACTCTGTACCGACGACGGTTCGGCCGGATTCAAGGGTTTCGTTACCGAACGGCTCGCGCAACTCATTGATGGTGACGGGCCCGGGATTCCTGACAGCGTCGTGGCGATAGGCCCGATGCCCATGATGCGCGCAGTTACCGAAACGACACGGGACGCTGGCATTCCCACACTGGTCTCGCTGGATCCGTTGATGATCGACGGTACGGGTATGTGTGGCGGCTGCCGCGTTACGGTCAACAATGAAGTCAAATTTGCTTGCGTCGATGGGCCATTCTTCGATGCGCATCAGGTTGATTTCGAAGAGGCAGTTCGGCGCAACAAAATGTACGTCCGGCAGGAACAGGAATCAAAGGAACGTGCAGAATGCCGTTCACTGGCGGTGGGACAAGACTGATGCCGTTAAAGCGCGTAGATAAAACCCCGATGCCAGAACGTGACGCGGTTCTGCGCTCGCATGACTTCGTTGAAGTAAACGAGGGCTACAACATCGCCCGTGCCCGATTTGAAGCAGAGCGTTGCCTGCGTTGCCAGGACCCGGTCTGCATTGACGGTTGCCCGGTACAGATACCGATTCCCGATTTCGTTCATTCTATCGCCGCGGGCGATATGGCTGGTGCAGCAAAGATTTTGCGCTCTGCCAATCCGCTGCCGGCCATATGCGGTCGCGTTTGTCCGCAGGAGTCGCAGTGCGAGGAACAATGCTCACTTGGCACTAGATTCATCCCGGTTGCTATCGGTTACCTTGAGCGCTTCGTTGCAGACTGGGAAATGAGCCAACCCGCGGGCGAAGAACCCGCCCAGCCAACACGACCCGAGAAAGTGGCAGTCATCGGCTCCGGTCCTGCCGGCCTGGTCTGTGCTGGCGAACTCGCACGCCTGGGCCACCCGGTCACAATCTATGAAGGCTTGCACGCACCGGGTGGCGTGCTTCGCTACGGTATTCCGGAGTTCCGGCTGCCGAAAGAGGTTCTCGATTGGGAAATCGACCAGCTGAAACGACTTGGCGTTGAGATCGTCTGTAACGTGATCATCGGCAAGACGGTGTCGCTGGACGATCTGTTCGACGAGATGGGTTACGCAGCCGTATTCGTTGGTACCGGGGCAGGCCTGCCTCAGTTCATGGGTATCCCTGGTGAGAATCTGAACGGTGTCTACTCAGCCAACGAGTTCCTGACGCGCGTCAACCTGATGCACGCCAACGACTTCCCGAACGCGGATACACCGGTCATGGTCGGCAAGAGTGTCGCCGTCATTGGTGCCGGTAACACGGCCATGGATACAGTGCGCACAGCGCTCCGCGTCGGCGCCGAGAGAGGATTGATCGTCTACCGGCGCAGCGACAAGGAAATGACGGCTCGCGTCGAGGAACATCACCACGCTATCGAAGAAGGTGTGGAGTTCCACTGGTTGACGAATCCCGTCGAAGTACTTGGCGACGAAGATGGCTGGGTTACCGGACTCAAGTGCATTTCCATGGAGCTCGGCGAGCCCGATGAGTCGGGTCGCGCACGACCGGTACCGATCGAAGGTTCTGAGTTCGTGATCCCCGTAGACAATGTCGTACTCTCGATTGGCAACAGACCCAATCCGTTACTTTTACAGACGACTATGGGGCTCAAATCCAATAAGTGGGGCTGCCTCGTCGTTGAAGACGAGAGCGCGCAAACTTCACTCCGGCATGTTTTCGCTGGCGGCGACGCCGTCACGGGAGCCGCGACTGTAATCCTCGCGGCAGGCGCTGGTAAAAGTGCCGCAGCGGCGATTCACGAGGATCTTTGCGAGTAAGAGATCCTGGTTCGACCTAGTAATCGAATTCTTGTTTCAGTGCAGTGGCCAGCTCGCACCCGAACTCTTCGGACATGGCCGTCAACGGTGGACGTACATTTGCCCACCGCGCATCACCCGTGCTGATTGCGAGTAAACGTTTTTGCGCCGGGATTGGAGCGAAGTCCTGGATCTTCAGGCGAAATGTTTTTACCGGCTCGTGCAAGTCTCGGGCAGCGTCAATATCCCCCCGACTATAATGATCGATGACATTCGTAACAGCAGCAGCATTGATATTGGCCGTTGCTGTGATACAGCCCGGCGCCCCGAGCTGCAGTGCGTCGAGCAAGGGCAACTCCGAGCCGGGATACACGATCAATCCTTCGATCTCGAGCAACGCCCGGGTATTTTCCCAATCGCCGGAACTGTCTTTGATGCCGACTATTTGCTCCGGAAATTTGGCGTGCAAGCGCTCGGCAAGCGACGGCGGTATGCCGACGACGGCAATCGGCGGTATGTGATAGAGAAATATTCTTGCGTCGGATCCGACTGCGTCGATCAGATTTTCGAAATAGGAATAAAGTCCGTCTTCGCTAACAGCTTTGAAATAGAAAGGCGGCAAGGTCATCACCGCAGCACAACCCATATCGAGACAAGCGCGCGACAAGCGAGCCGTGTCAGCGACGTTTGATAAGCCGGTACCCGGGATCATCAGGGCCGGATCGATGCCACCGTCAATCAGGGCCTGAATCGCGGCAATTCGCTCATCAATGCCAACCGATAAAGCCTCACCCGTCGTGCCGAACGGCGCAATACCAACGCAGCCTTGATCGAACAGCCATTTTGCATGCGCCACATACAGATCCGTCGCCACCGACGAGTCATCATTGAATGGTGTCAATATCGGGGCGACCACTCCGAGAGTTCTTTCCATTGCCATCCCGGCCTCTCTTGGCTGTGCGCTTACGGGATATTCTCCCTGAAGGGGGGCCTGACCTCCGACTCCGGCTCCCATTGGTCACCGTACAGGGACTTGAAAACCTGAACAGATTCTGTAGATCCCTTCACAGTACCGCCTCGCCAAAGATCATAACTAGCATTGGAATAGGTATTGAAGAACTGGGTCAATCTTCTATCCAATTCCGAAACCGCTTCAGCATAGTCGGGATTGCCGTATAGGTTGTTTTCTTGCTTCGGATCCTTCTGTATATCGTAGAGTTCGTTCTTGCCCGTACCTTTCAGCCGTTTCCAATATGAATACTGATTGGTTCGGATTACACGAGTTGCTTCCTGATCCATATACACAGCATCGCTCCATGCTGCGAGTTCGCTCCCTTTCAGATGTTCGGCAAAACTCCGACCAGGGGAATTGGCTATTTCCACATCAATTCCGGCCATATCCAGTATGGTGGGCATGAGGTCGTATTGCCCAACAAACAAATCACTTACCTGTCCTTGCGGAACGACGCCCGGATAGCGAACGATCAACGGTATGTTCATCGCAGTATCGTACAAACTCGCCGGAAATGAGTAATCAGTATGCCCCCACAAACCATGTTGACCGAAAAAATTACCCTGATCGCTGGTGTATATCACCAAAGTGTTTTCTGCGAGACCATTGTCTCTTAGCGCTTCCAACAATCGACCAACACCATCGTCTACTATTGTGTTCTGTGACGCGACATTCGCCATCGTTTCCTGATCGTTATGCATTCGAGCCAAATTTAAATACCATTCTTCCGGGTCGGACACCTTTATCTCTTGAAGTACATTCTCGTTGACCCTGTTTCTGGGGAACGAGGGAAACTCTTTGTCCTCATAATACTCGTAGTGTCTGTTCTTGGCGGCGCCGAGATTTGTTGGCGGGTTCATATAAGGCCCGTTGTAGGTAACCATCAGGAAAAACGGCTTTTGATGATCGTAAGTTTGCAGATACTCTACGGCCTTATCTGAAAAGAAATCGACGCTGTGCTGACCCTCTAATTTGTATTTCTTGGAGTTGTCATTGATTTCATTATTCCAAAAATCGAGGGTATGGCCTAAATTGAATGTCACCCAATGATCGAACCACTCGTCCGGCAGCCGCGGCTGCCCTAAGTGCCATTTGCCGATTAGTGAGGTCTGATACCCTCGATTCTTGAGTGTGTATGGTAGCGTTCTATACTCTCGGATCGCGTTCCAATCACCGGGCCAATTCTTCATCTCTTCGTCATCGAGCCAATCCTGGACCCCATGATGAGACGGCAGGAGCCCTGTCAACAACGTAGCACGTGAAGGTGAACACATCCCGTGTACGGTGAAAGCGCGGGTAAAACGCAATCCTTCATTAGCAAGCCGATCAATATTGGGCGTCTTAACATCCGGGTTCCCATAAGTTCCCAAAATCGAGGCGGGTTGATTATCGACCACTACAAATAAAATATTTGGCTGGGTGCCTTTTGCTTCTGCGGGGGCCACAGAAAGAAGAAGTAATGCAATATACGAATATAACTTCTTACGAATGGTGAACGCACAAATTGTCGCCAACACCGATTCCTTCATGATCACTTTCTCCACCTGTACTGTTCTTCGTAAGTCCTCACCAATTCTCACCGTATCGACCACACTGAGTCAATCTCTGATCTTTCTCAGGCTTTCGGGGACTTTCTGACACTGTCACAGCAATGGAGTCGGCACATTACACATTGGCAAGTGCAATCACTTTTTGGACAACTCGCAATTTAGTGGACAAAGAGGTGAGCTTCTAGTCTTCCCTTAGTGGCCGGATCTCGAGTTCCCAGTCGGCGTGATCATTCGGGCCCGCCGGGCCGATTTTCCCCTCGGCGGACTGCAGTAGCTCTGCTGGGTCGTATGCGATGCCATCTCTGATGACAAACCTGATGTCTCTCGCCACTTTGATGTCGTCGAGGGGGTTGCCACGCACCACGTAAAGATCCGCGTGCTTGCCGGGCTCTATCGAGCCAAGGCGGGCATCGATGCCCAGCGCCCTGGCGCCGTTGATAGTGGCCGCCTTCAGTACGGCAGCTGGCGGTATCCCCGCATAAGTCATCGCGAGCAATTCGCGGTGATAGGCGAAACCGGGCAATAAACTCGTGTATACGGGTTCATCCGTGCCAACGATCAGCAGGTGCGCACCGCCGGCATCGAATAAAGATTTAATTTCGAGCACCCGCTGCGTGAACTCCTCGGCATCTGATTCCGGTTCTGGTTCGCCGCGCTTCTCAAGCAAGGCCTGCGCGTACGGTGTGAAGTACTTCGCTTCGTCGGTCCACAGCATTTCCGAGGCATGTGCGCGACGCTCGTTGATACTGCCGTACATTTGCAGGTTGGCATCGTAGTAAACTTCGTGCGCCAGCATCAGATCAATCATCTGCGGCATCTCAGCACTTTCCGGGCCACCGCTGCCAAGGGTTAGCTGGTGCTCTACACGATCAAGGCCCATGAGAATGGCGTCCCGCAATTCAACATCGTATTCCCAGTCGTAATTTGCAAGGTGAGCGGTCGTCGTCATGCCGCGTTTGTGCGCTTGGTCGATCAGTATCGCCATCTCGCCCGGTGTCGCCTGCTTGATCTTGATACTAATGACACCCTGCTCGGCCCAGATATCAACTTCCCGGCGAACTTCTTCTTCAGTTATGTCATTGGGCCAGCCGATACACTCGTCCGCCGCGACGCCGATGTTGTACTCGCAGCGGAACGCACCGAAGTAAGGGCCAGATGCGAATAGCCGCGGTCCAACAGACTCGCCGGCATCAATGCGATCACGTTGCTCGATGACGCGCTCGGGATAATACTCACCGGCCGACCATGTCGACGTAACCCCGTTCGCCAGAAAGACAATGCCGTTGTAAACGACTTCTTCTACACGGCCTTTATCGACAAGGTCGAGGTTGTAGTGCGCGTGAAGGTCGATCATGCCCGGCAGTATCGTTTCGGTATCGCCCAGTTCGATAACGTTGACTGTGCTCAATACCTGTTGCTGGACTTCGGCATCGACCTCCACGATCTTGCCGTCCTGTATGACGATGCCCGTGTTCAATCGGCGCTCATCACTGACGCTATCAAACAACCAACCGCCACGAATAACCAGCTGCCCTTCCTGCCCCTCGGTCCACTGCGCCAACACCAATTGTGGAGCGAGCAAGCCCAGCACCACCCTGACAACCAACTTCTGGACTCTTCTCATATCGTCACCGCGAGCGTCTGTCGTCACGAATCTTACCTGTATTGTCGGATCTCTGCGAAATACAACACCCGACCTTAATGTGTAACTGAGCTCTTGAAGGCCTATCTTCATCGCTCATGTGTCAAACTATGGCTGCATTCTCTTCAAGGTCTCATATCGTGGATGACAGTTTTCCAGGTCCCAAAACACGCGCAGCACTCGAGCGCGGTATTTCACTTTTCAAGAACGGCTTGAGGTTCGATGCCGAAATGGAGCGAGCCGGGCAACGCGGCTTTCGACCGGTGCGGCAGATTGTTATCGATAAGGCGGAGGGAGACTTCGTCTGGGATCTGGATGGCAAACGCTACATCGATTTCCAGAATGGTTGGGCGACAAACCCGCTCGGCAACTGCCATCCCGAGATTCTCGAGGCTGTAGAGGCAGCCAACCGGCGCTTTGGCTTCCATTATGACCACCCTTTGCGCTACGAGCTGGCTGAAATGCTCGCCAACATCATGCCGGGCAAGGTGCTGCCGCGAACGAATTACGAGGTGTCAGGTACTGAGGCGGCCGAAGCCGCTGTCCACCTGGCGCTCACGCACACGAAGCGGCGCTACATCATTACCTTCAGTTCTTCCTTCCACGGCATGGGCCTCGGCACGAAAATCCTGAGTGGTCTCAATGGCAGCTATGGCACTTATCTCGAAGGCTGGGGCGGCGGAGTTATAAAGGCGCCCTACCCGTACAGCGAGCGAATTCCAGCCGGAATGAGCGAGGATCAGTACACAGACTATTGCCTTTGGTACCTCGACAACCACATTCCCGACAGCATCGCGGCACGTGACAACATCGCCGGCATCCTCGTCGAGCCGGGTCTCGCCGAAGGCGGCAACTGGATTCCGTCAACCCGCTTCTTAAGTGGTATTCGCGAGATCTGTGACAAAAACGACTGGTTAATGATCTCCGACGAAGTCCTGACGGGGCTGGGCCGCACCGGCCGGATGTGGGGTATCGATCACTACGACGTCGTACCCGATATCCTCGTGTACGGAAAGAACCTGTCCGGTGGCATTGCGCCATTGTGCGGAATCTCCGCGCGCGACGAAATCCTGGGCGACAACGAGGATTTCGCGTCCGGCTCGACATTTGCCGGAATGCCTGCGGGCTGTGCGGCGGCGATCAGGACACTACAAATCTTCGAACGGGATCATATCGTTGCGCATGCGAAACGGCTCGGTAATATCGCAGCCGGAATCATGCGCGAATGGGAAACGTACAGCATTGTGCGCCAGGCGCGTGGCAATGGGTTACTGCTCGGCGTGAGTTTCGGCAAGCCCGAATCCTCAGGCGCCGATGAAAAAGACTGGTGGACGGCGCGGGCCGTTCGCGGAAAGATGCTGGAGAACGGCGTATGGGCAATTTCCGATCGCGAAGACACGATTCGCATGTATCCCGCGCTCAATATGGAGGAGTCCGTGCTTCGCGAAGGACTTAAGATTATGGAAGACGCTATCCGGCACGTCGAGAAGCACGGGCACACAGAAGGCGATACGGCAGCGTACCCAAGTGGCGTTTCGGGCTTTTAGATAATGCGGGCGCTGCCCAGCCGGTTTGCACTTGCTGTTGTTGTTGGCGGTGTCATTGGTCTCGGCATCTTGCGCGGCCCCGGTGAAATCGCTGAGGTCGTTCCCGAGCCATCGTTGTATCTTGCCCTGTGGTTTGTTGGTGGCCTGTTCGTATTATTGAGCACCGCTGTCAGCGCTGAGCTGCTTGGCATGACGCCGCGGTCCGGCGGCTCCTACACACTCATTCGCCGCGCATACGGCCCGTACCCTGGATTCGTTATTGGCTGGCTTGACTGGCTGAGCTTCGCTGTAGACCTCGCACTAAAGGCCGTTGTCATCATGGAGTTCGTCGCGATTCTCATTCCTGAATCGGCAGAGTGGAGCACGCCGCTCGCTGTCATCGTGACAACGGTTTTCGCCGCTTTACAGCTGCGCGGAATCAGCCTGGGCGCCCTGATTCAGGAGTTTGCGACGGCGTCGATCGGGCTTGTCATTGTCGGGCTGTCGCTGGTGCTGTTTTTTTTCGAAGCGCCACTAAGCAGTGCGACGGATTTGATACCAACAAATAATGCACTCGGTGACTGGAGCCTGGTAATTGCGGCAATCATATTCACCTACGACGGGTGGCTTTATGCGGCTTACTTTAGCGGCGAAATGAAAGGCGGAGCAGGAGCCGCAGCGCGCTCCTGCATCAAGGGCATGATTATCGTGATCGCTCTATACATGTTGCTGAACGTCGCACTCGTGAAAAGCGTAGGACTGGCTGCGTTGGCAGGCAGTGATCTGGCGCTGGCGCGAGCGCTTGAACTCGCCATCTCCCCGGCAGCAGGCAGCATCGTTGTAATCGCCGCCATTTTGATCCTGCTGGCCCACCAAAACCTGGAATACATGAGTGGACCGCGAATTCTTCAAGCGCTGGCCGAGGATGGCTTTGCGACGCGGCGAGCACAAAAAATCGGGAAGGGAGGTAACCCGGTGTTCGCCATTTTGGTCACCTGGATGCTAGCGGTTGGCCTTATTCTGGTCGGTGAATTTGAATTCCTGTTGCTGCTATCTGTGTTCATATTTATACCGCTGTACCTGTTAGTGATTATCGGCGTTGTTATCCTGCGCAAACGCGAACCTGATGCCGAGCGCCCGTACCGTGCGTGGGGCCACCCTTACAGTACGATCGTGTGCCTGATCGGATGGACGATTATTACTTTGTTCCAGGCATACGTCGAAAGGGGAACCGCAATCTATGCGGTGGCAATGGTGGCCGTGTCCTGGCCCGTGTATCGGTATCTCGTCCGTAAGTGAGGGCCATGCTGACGGCACCCAGGTGCGGGGCAACTAGCCGCTAGATTCTACAAGGAGCAACGTCGTGTCATTCAGGCATCTTTTCACCCCTCATCAAATCCGGGGATTGGAAATCGGCAACCGGATCTACTCAACCGGACATCAAACTATCATGGCCGAGAATGGCGCACCGGGTGAACGCATGGCGGCCTATCATGAAGCCCGTGCCCGTGGTGGAGCGGGACTCATCATCATGGAATCCTCGCGCCCCTACAGCGATGATGTATCCGACGCGTATTACATTGATTCCAGCACCGATGCCTGTATACCCGGCTATAAGATGGTGGCCGATGCGGTTCACAAGCACGGCTGCAGAATTTTTGCCCAGGTTAATCATGGAGGACGTATTGCCTATATGCTCGACGGCATGCGCCAGGTGCCCCATGGACCGTCTCTGGTACCGGACCACCGTTTCCACTGCATGCCGCGGGTCATGAGCACAGAATATGTCCAGACGCTTGTTCGGGCCTTTGCCCAGGCTTCGCGCAGGATGATCGAAGCCGGCCTGGATGGTGTGGAACTGGTTGCCAGCCACGGTATGCTGATGGCGCAATTTCTGAATCCACTCACCAATTTTCGAAACGACCAGTACGGCGGCACCGAAGAAAACCGTTTTCGTTTCATTTCCGAGTGTATATCCGAGACTCGAAAACTGATTGGTTCGAACAAGATCATCGGGATACGGATTTCAGCCGATGAACACGAACCTGATGGCATTGACGCTCCAGCATGGTTGCAGATCTGCAAACGCCTGAACGACGAAACAGAGCTTGATTTCATCGACGTAACCGTCGGCTCCATGATGGGCCCGGGCGGCTCTATCCACGTTGTGCCGCCCATGCAGATAGAACATGCCTACACGGCCCCACAGGCCGGACAGATCAAAGCCGTTGTGGATAAAACCATCATGGTGGCGGGGCGTATTAATCAGCCACAGCTGGCCGAGCAGATTTTAGCCGCCGGTCAGGCTCATATGTGTGGCATGACGCGGGCCATGATCTCTGATCCTGAAATGCCGAATAAAGCCAGGGCCGGAAATCTGGATGATATTCGTGCCTGTATCGGCTGCAACCAGGCCTGCATCGGGCACTACCATATGGGCGTGCCGATCTCCTGTATCCAGAATCCGCTGAGTGGTCGGGAGTTGATACTGGGTAATGTCACCAGAACTGAAACGGCACGCAAGGTGCTTGTCGTTGGTGGCGGTCCCGCGGGAATGAAAGCTGCCAGCATTGCCGCCGAGCGCGGGCACAACGTAACCCTC
>Ga0209165_10000754_pt1 | contig 10974 bp, 21 predicted proteins | sample tdAd001_FD_187122 | JGI IMG/M metagenome (GOLD analysis project Ga0209165, IMG submission 187122) | Marine sediment microbial communities from the Atlantic coast under amendment with organic carbon and nitrate - tdAd00.1 (SPAdes)... | ecosystem: Environmental > Aquatic > Marine > Coastal >... | reverse complement strand
ATTCCAGAACAGTATTAAAAATTCCGGCAACAGACAGACCGCGGTAATGTACATTGCGCCAACCAGGGTCAGGCGGGACATCACCCCGTCAATATAATTCGCTGTCTGGTTGCCTGGACGAATACCCGGAATAAATGCACCGGACTTCTTCAGGTTTTCTGCCGTTTCTTTCGAATTAAACACCAACGCGGTGTAGAAAAAACAAAAGAATATGATCGCGGCAGCATAGAACATGACATACAAGGGCTGTCCCGGGGACAGCGTTGCAGAAATATCCTGTAACCAGCGCATGCCTTCGGCCTGGCCGAACCAGCTACCCATGGTGGCCGGGAATAGAATAATACTGGAAGCGAAAATTGGCGGTATTACACCGGCCATGTTCAACTTCAACGGCAGGTGGCTGCTTTGTGCCGCATACATCTTGCGTCCTTGCTGGCGCTTGGCATAGTTCACGGTAATACGCCGTTGCCCGCGTTCAACGAAAACAACAAAGTAGGTAACCGCCAGTGCGCCGGCAAACAGCGCCAGGATGACCAGCGAATTCAGTTCACCGGTACGTACCAGTTCAAAAGTACCACCGATCGCCGATGGCAATCCAGCGACAATTCCGGCAAAGATAATGACCGAGATACCATTACCGACGCCGCGTTCAGTAATCTGTTCACCGAGCCACATTAAAAACATGGTGCCGGTGACCAGGGTAACCGCCGCGGTAAAAATGAAAGGCGGTCCCGGGTTTACCACCAGCGCCGCACCGCCGCCGCCACTTTGTCCGGACAATGCAATTGAGATACCAATCGCCTGGAAGGTTGCCAGGGCGACCGTACCATAGCGCGTATACTGCGTAATCTTGCGACGACCGGACTCACCTTCCTTCTTCAATTGCTCCAGGGTCGGTACCGAAACCGTCAGCAATTGCATGATAATCGATGCCGAAATATAGGGCATAACACCCAGCGCAAATATCGACATGCGTTCCAGCGCACCACCCGAGAACATGTTGAACATGCCCAGAATTCCTGTCCGCTGTTGCTCAAAAATCTCCCGCATCACGTTGATATCGATTCCCGGGATCGGAATAAAGGTCCCGATACGGAATATGATCAACGCACCAATCACAAAAAAGATGCGCCTGCGCAGCTCGCTTAATGAGCCTCCCGAGAGGCTGCTGGCTAACTGTTGTGCGGAAGGACCGGCCACGATGCGCCTACGCTACCTTGCCGCCGGCGGCTTCTATTGCGGCGCGCGCGCCTTTGGTCACGCCAACGCTGTCGTCAACGCTAACCTTACGCTTCAATTCGCCCGACAGAAAAATCTTGGCCTGACGGGTTTGCGATGGTACCAGGTTGGCTTCGACCAGTGCCTTCAGGCTAATATCATCAAGACCGGAAGTTTCGATTTCGCTCAGACGTACCTCGGCCGAAAATCGAGATATACGCGAGGTAAATCCGAACTTGGGCAAACGCATTTGTAACGGCATTTGTCCGCCTTCGAATCCAGCAGGCACACTACCACCAGAACGAGACTTCTGACCTTTATGGCCTCGTCCAGCAGTTTTTCCCTGGCCGGAACCGATTCCTCGGCCGACACGCTTGGATGCTTTGGTGGAACCCTTCGCAGGTTTCAAACTATTCAGGTACATCACGCTTCCTCGACGTTGAGCATATAGTGGACCTGGTTGATCATACCGCGATTCTCAGGGGTATCGATCACTTGTACGGTCTGATGCATACGACGCAATCCCAGGCCCGCCACGCAAGCCTTGTGCGAGGCCAGGCGATGGTGCTTGCTGCGCACAAGGGTCACGCTCAGCTTTTTGACACCAGAATCCGCTTTTGGTGCGGCCGCTTTTTTAGGCGCAGCTTTCGGTGCAGCTTTCGGTGCAGCTGCCTCGGCGACAACAGCGGTTTCAACCTTCGGCGCCGCTTTCTTGGCGACAGCTTTCTTAGCAACCGCCTTCTTGACCGCAGCCTTTTTGGTCGTAGCTTTCTTTACCGCTGTCTTTTTAGCGGCTTTTTTAACAGTCTTTTCTTCGTCAGCCATCACATTAACCTGTAATTTCTTCGACGGTCTTACCGCGCTTGGCGGCAATATCCTGGGGTGACTTCATGTTTTGCAGGCCACTGATGGTCGCACGCACCAGGTTAATCGGATTACGCGAACCATTACATTTGGCCAGTACATTATGTACACCTACGGCCTCGAAAACCGCGCGCATCGCACCGCCAGCGATAACACCGGTACCTTCCGATGCGGGCTGCATATAAACCTTTGCCGCGCCGTGACGGGCATTCAAGGGATATTGCAAAGTACCGTTGGTAATCGCAACTGTCGTCAGGTTGGCGCGCGCTTTCTCCATCGCTTTCTGGATGGCGAGCGGCACTTCACGCGCTTTACCATATCCAAAACCAACTTTACCGTTACCATCACCGACGACGGTGAGCGCAGTAAAGCCGAATTGACGTCCGCCTTTGACTACCTTGGCCACGCGATTAACCGCGACCAATTTTTCCATCAAATCGTCGCCAGCCTGTGTATTTCTGGGTTCTGCCATTCGAATCTCCCGGTTAGGCGCGCTTAAAACTTCAAACCATTTTCACGAGCGGAGTCGGCCAGGGCCTTGACTCTACCGTGATACTTAAAACCCGAGCGATCGAATGCAACAGACTCGACACCGGCTGCTTTTGCCTTTTCGGCAATAATCTTGCCCACGGCAGTCGCTGCATCGACATTACCCGGGTACTTGATCGCCTTTTTAACATCAGCCGACAGGGTTGATGCCGCGGCAATCACTTTTCCGGTTTCACCGGAGAAGACCTGCGCATAGGTATGACGTGGTGTACGATGCACACACAGGCGATTCACGCCCAGGGATGCAATCTTGCCACGCGTGCGACGCGAACGTCTGATTCGGGATTGTTTCTTATCCATAACCTGGCCTATTTCTTCTTCGCTTCTTTGCGGACGACCTGCTCGTCGGCATATTTAACACCCTTGCCCTTATAAGGCTCGGGTGGTCTGAATGCGCGGATTTCCGCACACACCTGGCCAACCTGCTGCTTATCACAACCGCGTACTATAATTTCGGTTGCCGCCGGGGTTTCTATCTCGATTCCCTCGGGTACCTGGTAATTAACCGGGTGCGACAAGCCCAAAGACAGGTTGAGCTGCTTGCCCTGGGCCTGGGCACGGTAACCAACACCGACCAGCTGTAGTTTCTTTTCGAAACCGTTGACAACACCCTCGACGATATTATTGACCACCGAGCGCATGGTACCGGTAACCGCAAGCGATGACTGGCGCTCGTCCCTGGGCGACAACGTCAGCACGTTATCTTCCTGGGTCAGGTTGACCGCATCATGCAGGGTCAACGTCAGGTAGCCCTTCGGACCCTTGGCGGATACTTCCCTGCCATTGACACTGAATTCAACGCCATTGGGCAATTCGATTGGTTTTTTAGCTATTCTGGACATGTCCTTAACCTAAACCACCGAGCAGATAACTTCACCACCGAACCCTGCGGCACGGGCCTGGCGATCGGTCATAACCCCTTTCGAGGTAGATATGATCGCGATACCGAGCCCACCGTTAATCGACGGTAAGTCATCTTTCGATTTAAAAATGCGCAGGCCGGGGCGACTAATGCGTCGCATTTTTTCGATTACTGGCCTGCCCTGGTAATACTTCAATTCGATAATCAGCTGCTTCAGGTTATCGTCCGAAACCTTGTAATCACTGATATAACCTTCGCCTTTCAGCACCTCAGCAATTCTGGATTTCTGCTTGGACGCGGGCATTTTTACACTAACCTTGTTCGCCTTTTGCGCATTGCGCACGCGAGTCAGCATATCTGCAATTGGATCTTGTAAGCTCATCTCTGTCCTCTTACCAGCTAGCCTTGACCAGACCCGGAATATCGCCACGCATCGCGGCTTCACGGATCTTGTTACGACACAGCCCAAATTTACGGTAAACACCATGGGGTCTTCCGGTAATACGACAGCGGTTTTGCCCACGTACCGCGGATGAATCGCGCGGCAACTTTTGCAACATCTCGACCGCGGCCATCTTTTCGTCGTAGGTCGATTCACTACTGACGATGGTCGCCTTCAGCTCACTGCGCTTTTGGGCGTATTTCGCCACCAGGCGACTCCGCTTTTTTTCACGCTGTACCATGGAATTTTTTGCCATAATCTAAACTCGTCTAACCTCTAAAAGGAAACTGAAAAGCTGCCAGCAACGCGCGTCCTTCATCGTCGTTCCGTGCAGAGGTGGTTATGCTGATATTAAGACCACGCAGCTTGTCAATTTTGTCATAGTCGATTTCCGGGAATGCGATCTGCTCGGTGATCCCCAGGTTATAATTACCCTGCCCATCGAATGCCTTGGGACTAAGACCACGGAAGTCCCGAATTCGCGGTATTGAAAAGTTAACCAGTCGGTCCAGGAATTCGTACATCTTGTCGCGACGCAGCGTTACCTTGCAGCCAATAGGCATTTCTTCACGAATCTTGAAGCCCGCGATCGCTTTGCGGGCAAGGGTAACCACCGGTTTTTGCCCGGCGATCAGCGTCATGTCTTCAACCGCGTGATCGATGATCTTCTTATCCTGCGAGGCTTCCCCGACTCCCATGTTAAGGGTAATCTTGGTGATACGCGGAATTTCCATCGAAGACTTGTAGGAAAACTGCGCCTGCAGATCTTTCGCTACACTGTCCCGGTAATGTTGTTCTAGTCTGGTCATTGCCTGTTCCTAATTAACCCTGTTCTTTATTAACAACATCCTAAATATCCACGACTTCGCCGTTAGATTTGAAGTAACGGACCTTGCGATCGTCTTCCAGGGTTCTGAACCCAACCCGGTCACCTTTCTGGGTGTGCGGATTGAAGAGCATCACGTTGGAAATCTGAATCGGTGATTCCTGATCAAGAATTCCACCGGCATCACCGCTACGCGGGTTACCTTTGACGTGCTTCTTGACCATGTTGACGTTTTCCACCAACAGGCGGTCGTCATCCAGTCGTTTCAGAACATTGCCGCGCTGGCCTTTGCTGCGCCCCGCGATCACAATGATTTCGTCACCTTTTTTTATCTTTTGCATAACTCTTAATCCTGATGACTAAAGCACTTCAGGTGCCAGCGAGATAATTTTCATGAACTTTTCACCACGCAGTTCGCGTGTTACCGGGCCAAAAATACGCGTGCCAATCGGCTGCAGATTAGCGTTCAAGATTACCGCTGCGTTACCGTCGAACTTAATCGCAGACCCGTCTGGGCGTCGCACGCCGTGTGCGGTACGCACCACGACAGCATTGTAAACTTCGCCCTTTTTAACCTTACCGCGCGGGATAGCATCCTTGATACTGACCTTGATGATATCGCCAATTGCGGCATAACGTCGCTTGGAACCGCCGAGCACCTTGATGCACTGTACTTTGCGTGCACCGCTGTTGTCTGCGGCGTTTAAAACTGTTTGCATTTGGATCATAGCTTGCTACCTGCGCGCTCTAGTTTGCCTTCTCAACAATCTTTACCAGTTTCCATGACTTGGTCTTGGAAATCGGGCGACATTCTGAGATCTGAACGGTATCGCCAACGCCGCATTCATTGTTTTCATCATGAATATGGAACTTGCTCGACTTTTTCATGAACTTGCCGTAAATCGGGTGCTTCACTTTGCGCTCGATCATAACCACCGCGGATTTGTCCATTTTGTCGCTGACAACCGAGCCGGTTTGAATTCTTAAAACCTTTTCATTCATGATTCTTTACCACCACGGTTTTCATTCATAACGGTTTTTACGCGCGCAATATCTTTACGCACGCTGGTAATACGATCGCTGCGCACGCCGTCGGGATTTATGCCCTGTTGCATGCGCAGGTTGAACTGCTCGCGCCGTAACGCCAGCAACTCCTCACGTAATTCCTTTTCAGATTTACCACGTAGTTCTGTAGCATTCATTACATTACGGTCCTGGAAACAAATATTGTCTTAAACGGAAGTTTGGCGGCCGCAAGGCGAAACGCTTCACGGGCGGTGCCTTCGTCCACGCCTTCCATTTCATAGAGCATGCGCCCGGGCTGAACCTTGCAAACCCAGAACTCGACGTTGCCCTTACCTTTACCCATGCGCACTTCAAGCGGTTTCTTCGAAACCGGCACGTCCGGGAAAACACGGATCCAGATTTTGCCACCGCGCTTAACATGACGTGTCATCGCACGACGTGCTGCCTCGATCTGGCGTGCGGTAATTCTGCCGCGTTCAACGGCCTTGAGGCCAAATTCACCAAAGCTGACCTTACCGCCAGCAGTCGCGAGGCCACGATTGCGACCTTTAAACTGCTTGCGAAATTTTGTTCTTTTAGGCTGTAACATAACTTGATTCTCTTACTTGGCCGCGGGCTTGCCACCGCCGTCCTTAGTTTCAAGATCGAAAACCTCGCCCTTGTAAATCCAGACCTTTACGCCAAGGATGCCGTAGGTAGTCAGGGCTTCGGCAAAACCGTAATCGACATCTGCGCGCAGGGTATGCAGTGGCACGCGACCTTCGCGATACCATTCACTACGCGCAATTTCCGCACCGTTCAAACGGCCGGCAACATTGATCTTGATGCCCTCGGCGCCAATCCGCATGGCATTGGTGACCGAGCGACGCATCGCCCGACGAAACATCACGCGACGCTCCAGCTGTGAGGCAACACCCTCAGCTACCAACTGGGCATCCAGTTCTGGCTTGCGGATTTCTTCGATATTGATTTTGACATTATTAAGATGTGCCGAAACCAGTGACGCTACTTCAATACGCAGCCTTTCAATATCCTCACCTTTTTTACCGATGATGATGCCTGGACGTGCGGTATGAATCGTTACCGCTACCGATTTGGCCGGACGTGAAATCTGGATACGGCTAACCGCTGCCTGCGCCAGTTTCTTTTTCAGAAATTCACGGATTTTCAAATCTTCAGCGAGAAAATCGGCAAATTGCGCAGTATCCGCATACCATTTCGAGGTCCAGTCGGCGGCAATCCCGAGACGAAACCCTGTTGGATGAACTTTTTGTCCCATGCTGGCCTCTTTAACTGTCCGCAACAGTCACGGTAATGTGACTGGTACGCTTTAAAATTCGATTTCCACGACCCTTGGCACGAGCACGCATGCGTTTCTGGCTGGGTGCCTGGTCTACAAAGATCGACGCAACCTTGAGTTCGTCGATGTCGGCGCCATCATTATGCTCAGCGTTTGCAATGGCTGACTCGAGCACTTTACGCACCAATACCGCGGCTTTCTTGTTGCTGAAAGTCAGCAGGGTCAACGCCTTCTCAACCTGCAATCCACGCACCTGGTCCGCAACCAGGCGGCATTTTTGCGGCGAAATCTTGGCGTGACGATGTTTAGCACTGGTTTCCATGTCCGTTACCTATCTACTTACTTTCTTGTCGACGATATGGCCGCGGTAGGTTCTCGTCATCGAAAACTCGCCGAGTTTGTGGCCGACCATATTCTCGTTTATCAATACCGGCACATGCTGCCGCCCATTATGAATTGCGATGGTCAGACCGACCATCTCGGGCACAATCATGGAACGGCGCGACCAGGTCTTGATCGGACGCTTGTTATTGGTGGCAACCGCTTCAGTCACTTTTTTCATCAGGTGCTGATCGATAAACGGGCCTTTTCTCAGTGAACGTGGCATTTACTATTACCTCTTGTTCCGACGGCGCAGGATAAGATTGTCAGTGCGCTTGTTCGAACGTGTCTTGAATCCCTTGGCCGGCGTGCCCCAGGGTGAAACCGGATGACGACCACCCGAAGTCCGCCCTTCACCACCACCATGCGGGTGATCGACCGGGTTCATCGCCACGCCGCGCACGGTTGGACGAACACCACGCCAACGGGTTGCACCCGCTTTACCCAGTGAACGCAGGCTGTGTTCACCATTACCGACCTCGCCGATTGCGGCACGACAGTCGGCAAGCACTTTACGCATTTCACCCGAACGTAGTCGTAACGTGGCGTAAGCGCCTTCACGCGCAACAAACTGCGCGGAAGTGCCGGCCGAACGCGCCAGTTGGGCGCCCTTGCCAGGCTTAAGCTCGATACAGTGTACGACCGAACCCACCGGGATGCTGCGCAGTGGCAGGCTGTTACCGTTCTTGATGCCCGCATCCTCACCAGAACGCAGTTTTGCGCCCTCGGCAATGCCCTTGGGAGCGATAATGTAGCGGCGTTCGCCGTCCATGTACTTCAGCAGCGCGATATGCGCACTGCGGTTAGGGTCGTATTCGATACGCTCGACGACTGCATCGATTCCATCCTTGTTACGCTTGAAGTCGATAACGCGGTAACGCTGCTTGTGACCACCACCTATGTGACGTGTAGTGATCCGCCCAGCATTGTTACGACCGCCAGTCCTGGATTTCTTTTCGATCAGCCCGGCGAATGGCTTGCCTTTGTGCAAGCCCGGGGTTTTAACCGAGACGACGAAGCGGCGACCCGGAGAGGTTGGTTTTGCTTTAATCAATGCCATGATGCTTAACCACCTATGGATGCCAGGTCAATTTCGTGACCCTGTTCGAGTGAAACATATGCTTTTTTCCAGTCTGAACGCTTGCCGCGTCGCAGGCCCTGTCGCTTGGTTTTGCCTTTCATATTTACCGTCCGCACATTGGCAACCTTGACGTTAAACAATTGTTCGATTGCGGCCTTGATTTCGGCCTTTTTTGCATCGTTCGCGACCTGGAACACCGCCTGATTAGCAGTATCACCCAGCACAGCTGATTTCTCAGAAATGTGCGGAGTTAATAAAATCTGGAAAATTCTTTCCTGGTTCATGACAAACGCTCCTCGAGTTTCTTCAGCGCCGCCTCGTCGATGACAATCTTTTCCTGTCTGACCAGGCTGACCGGATCGACAATCGCGATATCCATCACCAGGATGTTGGGAATATTGCGTGCCGCAAGGTACACCGCTGAATCAAGCCCGTCGGTCAACACCAGCGCGTCATCGACACCCAGTTCCTGGAGACGCGCTTGCATCTGCTTGGTTTTTGGTTCGGTAACGCCGAGTTTGTCGATCAAAATCAGGCGATCCTGACGCACCAGCTCGGACACGAGGCTACGCATGCCGACGCGATACATCTTCTTGTTCAGTTTTTTGCCGTAATCGCGCGGGGTCGCCGCAAACGTGACACCGCCTGAACGCCAAATCGGGCTGCGAATGGTACCGGCACGCGCACGGCCAGTTCCCTTTTGACGCCAGGGTTTGGCACCGCCACCACTGACTTCCGAACGAGTTTTCTGCGCCTTGGTACCGGCACGGCCTGATGCCATATATGACACTACAAGCTGATGCACCAGCGTTTCATTGAAGCTGGCCGCAAAGGCATCGTCAGATACGGATACCTTTTTCTTCGAATTATGAATCGCGATGTCCATTTTATATCTCTATTTCTCTGGCTCTTTAGTGCTGCGTTATTTTTGCTTGGATGCCGGGCGAACAATGACATCGCCAGTTTTCGCACCCGGCACAGCGCCCTTGATTAACAGCAGGTTACGTTCGGTATCAACCCTGACGACTTCCAGGTTCTGGGTGGTAGTATTTTCCGCACCCATGTGGCCCGACATCTTCTTGCCTTTGAAAACACGTCCCGGGGTCTGGTTTTGTCCGATAGAGCCGTTGGCGCGATGTGAAATCGAGTTGCCATGAGTGGCATCCTGCATGGTGAAGTTGTGACGTTTTACGCCACCCTGGAAGCCTTTACCTTTCGAAACACCGGAAACATCAACGATCTGGCCCTGCTCGAACAGGTCAACCTTGAACTCCGAGCCAAGCTCGATCTCATCGACCGAATCGACGCGAAATTCCCAGGCGCCACGTCCAGCTTCCACACCTGCCTTTTTGTAGTGTCCGGCCATCGGCCTGGTCACACGACTGGCACGACGCGTACCCGTTACAACCTGTATCGCAACATAGCCGTCAGTTTCAACTGTTTTGATCTGCGAGACCCGATTGGGCTCAACTTCGATAACCGTTACCGGGACCGAAGCACCATTATCAGAAAAAACTCGGGTCATACCGACTTTTCGTCCTACCAAACCGAGAGACATTGTCAAACCTCAAAAATAATTTAGCGGTCGCATTTGATTAATTCATCCGCGAATTTTCAAATGACGAAAAATATAAGCCTTCTATATTTTTCTTTCGTTTTCAATGACTTGATTGTCATGGGAAACGCCTGTAATTCCCTTTACAGCGGCCGATGTCACAACATCGCCGTATGATTTACTACCCTGCGTTCAAACGCGCGGCCCGATACAGGATATCCGTATCGGGCCGCGAGGGCGCGCACTATACCAGATAAAAATCAGGAAGTTAAGTATTTATCCGATTAAATCTAAAGTCCCTACTTCGCTCTCGAGAATCCGGTGTCATTCCCGCACAAGCGGGAATCTTGAACCGCAAATACCGATTATTGCGCTAGGGTTACAAGATCCCGGATAACCCCTACGGGGTTTCCGGGATGACAACCTCAGGCGTCGTGCCTGAGGTTGTCAGTTAAGCTTAATTTGCACATCGACCCCGGCTGCCAAATCGAGCTTCATCAGCGCGTCAACAGTCTTGTCGGTAGGGTCAACAATATCCATCAGCCGCTTATGCGTTCTAATTTCGTATTGATCGCGTGCATCCTTGTTTACATGGGGTGAAACCAGGATCGTAAAGCGCTCTTTTCGCGTTGGCAAGGGGATTGGACCCTTGACGCGCGCGCCGGTGCGTCTCGCGGTTTCAACAATTTCAGCCGCCGAGCGATCGATCAGACGATGATCAAATGCCTTTAAACGGATACGGATATTTTGATTGGTAGCCATAGTAATTACTCGATAATCTTGGATACGACGCCGGCACCCACGGTACGACCGCCTTCACGGATCGCAAAGCGCAGGCCATCTTCCATCGCAATCGGCGCGATCAGCTGC
>Ga0209165_10000753_pt1 | contig 10984 bp, 9 predicted proteins | sample tdAd001_FD_187122 | JGI IMG/M metagenome (GOLD analysis project Ga0209165, IMG submission 187122) | Marine sediment microbial communities from the Atlantic coast under amendment with organic carbon and nitrate - tdAd00.1 (SPAdes)... | ecosystem: Environmental > Aquatic > Marine > Coastal >... | reverse complement strand
GTTCGTTCGACCGTACATGCTGGAGGTATTTCCACAGCTCGATGATGTGTGCATTGACTATGCATGGGGCGGAACATTGTCGGTCACGGTCAATCGCCTGCCACATTTCGGCCGGCTCGAACCAAACCTGTTCTTCGCGCAGGGGTACTCGGGGCACGGAGTCGCGTTGTCGAACTTCGCAGGCAAGCTCATTGCAGAAGCAATTGCCGGCACGGCAGAAAGATTCGATGTAATGGCGAGTTTGCCGACCTACACGTTCCCTGGTGGTACGATGCTGCGCTACCCGGGCATGGTGCTGGGCATGCTTTACTACTCGTTCAAAGACAAATTCTAGTCCCGGTGGGTCTCCGGGTAGGTCAGATTCAACATGTATTCAGCAGCTTTGGTGACGGTCGCTTCATCCAGCGCCGCGTCACCGCCTTTCGCAGGCATTTCACGGTAGCCTTCTCTGGCGTGCTCAAAAAGCACAGCCTCCCATAACCACGATCTGCTTTCCCAGTCCTCGCGAACCCCGGTTCTGGGGGCGTCGTCGATTCCCTCATCATGACAGCCCGCACAAATTTCGACGTAAGCCTGCTGACCAGCTTGCCAGGCGCTCTCTGTAACCTCCGTCTGGGGGTTGTTCTGGTCAGATTGGCCACAGGCGGCCAGCGTCATGGCAAGCATGAGCGATAAAACACAACGTAGCATTGGACCACCTCCTCAGGCTCCAGTATGTTACTTGCGCGTGGCTTTTTGCAATATCGGAAGCTGCCTACAAGCGGACCCAAAGGAGTATTCGCGGTGACACAAGCAGTCAACAGGCAAGTTCGCCTCGCCAGCCGGCCATCTGGTTGGGTAGATGAAAAGAACTTCGAGGTAACCGATGCAGAAATCGTCAAACCGGGCGAGGGCGAAGTGCTGGTGCGCAACATATTCATGTCGGTCGATCCGTACATGCGCGGCCGCATGAATGATGTGAAGTCCTATATTCCACCATTCCAGGTCGGTGAGGTGTTGCAGGCAGGTGTAGTAGGCCAGGTCGTCGAGAGCCACTTCGACGGGATCGCCGAGGGCGAATACGTCATGGGAATGCTCGGCTGGGAAAACTACTCAGTCAGCGATGGCAGGCTGTTGCGCAAGATCCCGGCTGGTGCAGTACCGCTTTCCTACCACCTTGGCATTCTTGGTATGCCGGGTATGACGGCGTATGTCGGTTTGATGAAAATCGCCGCAGCGCAACCCGGCGACAATGTATTCGTAACAGCGGCGTCAGGCGCGGTTGGTAGCGTAGTTGGGCAACTTGCCAAGATTCACGGCTGCCGCGTGGCGGGCAGCGCCGGGTCAGATGACAAAGTTGCGTTATTGGAGGATGAGTTCGGCTATGACGCGGCATTCAATTACAAGACGAGTGAGTCACTTCCGGCAAGTGTGCAAGCCGCTTGTCCTAAAGGTGTCGATGTGTTGTTTGAAAATGTCGGCGGGGATATCTTCGAGGCAGTGCTCTGGCACATGCGCGACTACGGCCGAATCGCGCTTTGCGGCATGATCGCTGACTATAACCTCGAAGAACCACAGCCCGGACCGCGCGGCATGATGCTGATGATCGGACGGCGGTTGACGATGCGCGGCTTCATTGTCACCGACCATCCCGAGGACTGCGAAGAGTACGTCAGAAAAGCGATCGGCTGGTTGCAGGAAGGCAAGTTGACGTATCGCGAATCCAAAGCCGAGGGCGTTGAGAATGCGCCGCAGGCATTCATCGACCTTTTGCAAGGGCGCAATATCGGTAAACAAATTGTCCAGCTGGCAGACGCGGAATAGGAGCAGTAAGTGATTGCCGACGCAAAGGTCGCGGTTGTAACCGGTGGTGGTCACGGCATCGGGCGTGCTCTTTGCCGGCGCCTCGCACAAGACAACATTAAAGTCGTAGTTGCAGATCTGGACGTCGAGGCGGCGCAAGCTGTTGCGTTCAAGATAGGCGGCATCGCAATGAGTGTCGATGTCGGCGACGAACAAAGTATGACGGCAATGATTGATGCCGTTGAGGACACGGTAGGCCCGATCGATGTGTTTTTCTCGAATGCCGGCGTCGTGTTCGGCGATGGCAAGACGGGCTCGGCGTCGCCAGACGGCGTGCTGGCGCCTGTCGACGACCGCTGGGAAACTTCCTGGCGCGTTAATGTCATGGCGCATGTGTATGCGGCGCGCGTGCTTGTTCCGCGCATGGTCAAGCGCGGCGGAGGCTACATTGTCAGCACCGTTTCTGCGGCAGGCTTATTGTCGTCAATCGGCGATGCCGCTTACTCAGTGACCAAGCACGCTGCTGTCGGCTTCGCTGAGGCCCTCGCTATCAGACACGGCGATGAAGGCATCAAGGTGTCTATGGTGTGCCCGCAGGCCGTCGCAACCCGGATGCTTGAGCTGGCGGTCGGCCCTGGTGCCGAAGAAAACGTGTTCGGTGGCGCCGATGCCGACGGCATCATGACGCCGGAGCAGGTTGCTGATTGCGTCGTCGCCGGTGTGGCCAACGGTCAGTTCCTGATCGTGCCGCACCCTGAAGTTCTGGGCTATTTCCAGCGTAAGGCCGGCGACTACGATCGTTGGATCAGCGGCATGCGGCGTTTTCGACGCAAACTCTCAGGCAACCTCGAATAACGAGGCCGCGCCCTGGCCGCCACCGATACACATCGTACAAACGACGTATTTGGCGCCGCGGCGTTTGCCCTCGATCAGGGCGTGACCAACCATGCGCGCACCGGACATGCCATACGGGTGGCCGATCGAGATCGCGCCGCCGTTGACGTTCAGTTTGTCATTCGGGATGCCCAGTTTGTCGCGGCAGTAGATGACTTGCACCGCGAATGCTTCATTGAGCTCCCACAAGTCGATGTCATCCATCGACAAGCCGTTACGGTCGAGCAATTTAGGCACTGCAAAGATCGGGCCGATACCCATCTCGTCTGGCTCACAACCCGTAACAGCCGTGCCACGATAAATTCCCAAGGGCTCCAGGCCGCGTTTCTCGGCAACACTTGTTTCCATGACAACCGCAGCCGATGCGCCGTCGGATAGCTGGCTTGCATTGCCGGCAGTAATGAAGCCGTTCTCGCGTACCGGCTTGAGGCCGGCAAGGCCCTCCAACGTCGTAGACGGTCGGTTACCTTCGTCTTTTTCGAGCACGACGTCATGAAAGGAGATCTCCTTGGTTTCCTTGTCCATGACGCCCATGTTGGAGGGCAGCGGCACGATCTCATCATCAAGCTTGCCAGCTTCTTGTGCCGCGGCTGTGCGTTGCTGGCTCTGCAGAGCAAATTCGTCTTGTGCCTCGCGACTGACGGAATATCGTTTCGCGACCACCTCGGCCGTGTCGAGCATCGGCATGTAGGTGTGCTCATGTAATTCAAGAAGCCGTGGGTCCTTCATGCGAAACGTATTCATATTCTCATTTTGCACAAGGCTGACCGACTCGAGTCCGCCACCGACCATGATGTCGACGCCATCGGAGATAACCGTTTTAGCCGCAACGGCGATGGCCATCATTCCGGAAGAGCACTGCCGATCGACCGTCATTGCAGCCGTCGTTACGGGCAGACCACTAGCCAGGGCCGAGGTCCTGGCAATATTGACACCCTGACTGCCTTGCGGGATTGCGCAGCCCATGAGGACGTCTTCAACTTCGGCCGGATCCAGTCCCGCGCGTTCCACGGCATGTTTGATCGCATGTCCGCCCAGTGTCGGCGCCTCGGTGTTATTGAATGCACCACGATAGGCTTTGCCGATCGGCGTGCGCGCCGTCGACACGATTACTGCTTCTCTCATCACTTCTCCTTGAGATAGGGTCGCAGCGCATCACGCGCGACAACCATACGGTGTACTTCATCGGGGCCATCAGCAAGCCGCAGCGTACGGGCATGCGTGTACATGGCTGCCAGCGGAAAGTCCTGCGACAGTCCCGCTGCGCCGTGCATTTGTATTGCATCGTCAATGACGTCGATAGCGATGTTCGGTACAACGGCCTTGATCTTCGAAATCCAGACCTGCGCTTCCCGCACGCCAGCCGTGTCGATAATGTGTGCGGTTTGCAGCGTCAGCAGGCGCGCCATGTCGATGTCCATCCTGGCATTGGCGATTCTGTCGTAATTGCCGCCCAGTTTTGCAAGCGGCCTGCCGAACGCCGTTCTCGAAACGGAACGACGGCACATCAGATCGAGTGCTCGCTCGGCCATGCCGATCGCTCGCATGCAATGATGGATACGGCCCGGCCCAAGTCGTCCCTGGGCAATCTCGAAGCCTCGGCCGGGGCCGAGGATGATGTTTGACTCCGGCACACGCACATCCGTAAATTTCATGTGCATGTGGCCATGCGGCGCGCTGTCGGTAGCGAACACCTGCATGCCGCGAATGACCTCGACACCGGGCGTGTCCATCGGAATAAGGATTTGTGAATGTTGTGTATGGCGAGCGTTCTCGGGGTTCGTCTTCGCCATGCATATGAGGATTTTGCAGCGCTCGTCGCCGGCGCCGGAGATATAGGTTTTGTCGCCGTTGATCAGCCACTCGCCATTTTCGAGAACAGCCGATGTTGATATATTCGTCGCATCCGATGAAGCAACATCCGGTTCGGTCATCGCGTAAGCGGAACGAACCTCACCGTTGAGTAGTGGTTCGAGCCAGATCCGTTTCTGTTCGGGTGTCCCGTAACGTTCGAGCACCTCCATGTTGCCCGTATCCGGAGCACTGCAATTGAACGCCTCGGCAGCCAGGTGTGCACGGCCCGTTGCCTCAGCGAGGTATGCATACTCGACTGTTGTCAGGCCGGAACCGCTCGTGCTGTCAGTGAGCCAAAAATTCCATAGCCCCTGTTCACGCGCCCCTGTTTTGAGATCGTCGAGGATCTCTCTCTGTCTTGTGGTTAAGGTCCAGCGGTCGCCGGTTTCCACTTCGGCGAGGAATTCCTCGTCGACCGGAATGACGCGCTCCGTGATAAACGCCTGTACGGCCTCAAGCAGTGGCCGCAGGCGATCTGTGACTCCGAGATTCATGGCGAGAGTATAGTCAGATATGACCCCCGGGGTTACCAATTCGACTAGCCAGCACCTTCCGATAACAGCGATTCGCGTATCTGATCGATCTGCGGTTTGAGTTTCGGCATTGCCTTACCCAGACAATGATTGTCGCGCGGACAACTCGAACTGCGCGGGCAAATAATTGTCGCGTCTTTTTCCGCACCTGCAGAGATCCAGCCGATATTGAGGATCTTACCTATGCTCTCGAGCTGACCACGCGCTTCGTTCGGGATCGGGCCCGAGCCGCCATTGTCATTGCAGCTCTTTTCAATGGCCTCGATGGTGTCCATAGGCTCTATGTTCTGCGCCCGCAGCGCTGGCGCAAGATCCACGCCGGCACACAACACGTGAGGATTCCCAGCGGCATCTTTGCTGCGAATGGACTCACAACAGTAGAGGTGCTTGTCGTCGCCGGCGCGCAGGACTGATATCTGTGCCGATGGTTTGGTCGAGTGCGTATTGAGCATGCGAAACACGGCCCAGTGCTGACAGGGATCCGAGATCAACGACATATTGCCCCATGGCAGCGGGATGCCGTTGCCCCGGTAAACGGCGCGCAGGTTACCCGGCGGATACGCATCGAAGTAATGCCAGAACGGATACGGGCTGACGCTCGGCATGCGCCGCATTACCAGCGTCTTCGTCAGTTCGACCTTATCGCCGGCATCGATCGCGTACGCGTGTTTGGCGAGAAATTGTCGAAACGGCGTTTTTGGCGCGAGCAGCGCAGCGGCAAAGTAACTGCATTCGAAATCACGCCAGGCGAGCAAGATGTTCTTCGCATCGACGTTGACCGACTCTGTTTCATCTCTGCGCCCGGCAACCCGGCCACCAGATATTTGCGGTGCGCGTGCGCCGTCACCATCGTGAAGAATCATATGGGCGATATGATTCGCGACGTCGAATTTCAATCGCTCCGGGGTCTCTTTGAGCATACTGTTTATATAGACCTTGTTCGGCGCATCGAAAAACGAGCGGACGACGGTGTTCAACGGAAAATCCGTGTCGCGACGGTCCTTGAATGGTGACCTGTCGAACCAGTTGATCGACAGGCCGACTTCAGATGCGATATCCAGCACATCGTCTACGCGCAATGGAAACCGCTTCTTGCCAATACTCTCGGCTGCGCGCTCGAGGTCGGGAAATCGATTTTGACTCGATTCCTGATGAGCACGAATGAGGAGGTGTGCAAATTGCCGGCCCGTCGTACCGGTTTGCGCGAGGAGTTCGGGTATCGCGAGTTGCAGCAAATTCTCGGAAAAGAGAAAACCTGGCTCGAGGGGCAGGCCGCTGACGGCGGACCCAGCCGGCGCCGGATCGATCGCCTCGTCCTCGAGCGATTCGTCATAAAACCAGCGGAGATCCTTCTGAAAGATATCGGCGATGATCTTAAGCAGGCGTTCGGACGGTACCCGCTTGCCGTTTTCGATCATTGACAGGTAGGACACGGATGGCCCTGCCTCAGCGTCGATTTGCACGCAACGCACCGATAAGTCCTCTAGTGTCAGATGGTTACGCTTCCTGAGCGATTTGATCTTGGTGCCGGCGAAATGGGCTTTTCGTCGCAGCCCTTGGGTAGGATTCATGACCGGCTCATCTGTGAAATTGACATTGTGAATTTTTCTCTGTGAAATTTCATATCGTGTAACCGTACTATACGCCTCGAAGACCCAATATTCACGCGCCGCTACACCAAGTAAGCAGCAAGGCTGGAGACAAACATGAACCGACGCGAACAGATTGAGAGACTCGAATCCGACTGGGCCAATAGCCCGCGCTGGAAAGGCATTGAGCGCACGTACAGCGCTGAGGATGTCGTAAAACTACGGGGCACAGTCGTAATCGAACATACGCTTGCACGCCTGGGCGCGGAGAAGTTCTGGCGGCTCATCAACCAGGAAGACCCGGTATGCGGTTTGGGCGCTTTGACTGGCAACCAGGCGATCCAGGAAGTGCAAGCCGGTCTTAAAGCAATTTATTGCTCAGGCTGGCAGGTTGCAGGCGACGGCAACAGCGCCGGCGAAATGTATCCCGACCAGAGTTTGTATCCGGTGGACTCGGTACCGAAGATGGTTGAGCGTATTAACAACGCTTTGCAACGCACCGATGAGATTCATGCGCTGAACGATGATTCGAGCATTGACTGGTTCCCACCGATCATCGCTGACGCCGAGGCTGGTTTCGGCGGCAATCTCAACGCCTTTGAACTCATGAAGAGCATGATTCGTGCAGGCGCTGCCGGCGTTCACTTCGAAGACCAACTGTCCTCGGCGAAAAAATGCGGCCATATGGGTGGCAAGGTGCTTGTTCCTACGAGCGAAGCGATCGCGAAGTTAACGGCAGCGCGTCTTGCTGCGGACGTGTGCGGCGTCCCAACGGTGTTGATTGCACGCACAGACGCCGATGCGGCCAATCTGATCACATCCGATTCTGATGAGCGTGACCACGAATTTGTTACAGGCGAACGCACGCCGGAGGGATTCTATCGCACCAATGCCGGCCAGGATCAGGCCATCGCTCGCGGACTGGCCTACGCGCCGAATTGCGACATGCTCTGGTGCGAGACATCAAAGCCCGACCTTGATCAGGCACGGCGTTTCGCCGAGGCCATTCACGCCGAGTTCCCGGATCAACTACTGGCTTATAACTGCTCGCCATCGTTCAACTGGAAAGCGAATCTCGATGACGCCACGATGAAGACCTTCCGTGAGGAGCTGGGCAAGATGGGTTACAAGTTCCAGTTCATCACCCTGGCCGGATGGCATGCATTGAATTTGAGCATGTTCGATCTTAGCCGTGCCTATAAAGCGGAAGGTATGTACGCCTACTCGCAGATGCAGGAACGTGAGTTTGCTGATGAGCAATTTGGCTTCCGTGCTGCCAGACACCAGTCGTTCGTTGGCGCCGGCTATTTCGACGCGGTGCAGAACACAATCATGCATGGACTGTCATCGACAAGCGCGCTTGAAGGTAGCACCGAGGAAGAGCAATTTTTCGATCACAGTGAATCGGCTGCATAGTCAAACCGGGGGATAAGTAATGGTACTTTCGATCTTTAAACGTTCAGCAAGTAAGAATGGAAGAGCAGATTACCTGGATCGTGTTATCCCTCTGGATGGTGCGAGCCACGCGGACGTTGTCGAGTATTCTGTAGACGTGCCGATGCGCTACGCACAGTGCTTTGCCAGGCTGGCTGATGGGCAAACAGTGCGACTAAGAGACACGAGTCAGTTCCTGGGCTGGTCGGGCTGGGACAGCAAGCGCAGCTTGCTGTTTCGTAACGGTCGTCGGTGCATCGAGCTCCAGACAAACACCGGTCGTCCCATCTCGGGTGTAACCAGTTGGCTGAGTGTGACGATCGGCAGGAAAGACTCCCCGGTTCGCCGTCACGAAGCGCGCAAGTTCATTGCCCGGGACGGAAGCCAAATGGTGCTTGCCTAGCTGAGGGCATGTATGCTCACGCGGATCAGACCGCGTGGGAAAATGATGAAACCAAACACAAGTAACGACCTTGTGCCTGCAGGCCGCGAGGCGGTGGGTGCGATGCTCGTCGACACGACTTTCCAGACTTTCATTGGAGACGAACTGCTGCCGGCAATCGGCGTCGATTCGAGTGACTTCTGGACGGGTCTCGAATCCCTGATAGACGATCTCACACCAACCAACCGTGAACTGCTGCGAGTTCGTGACGAGTTGCAGGAAAAAATTGACGACTGGCACAGGTCGAAAGGTGGCCCGTCCTGGGACCATGCCGAGTACGTCGGGTTTCTCAAGGAGATTGGCTATCTGCGAGAGCCGGGCGAGACTTTCCAGATCGGAACCGAAGGTGTTGACGACGAAATAGCAACGATTGCGGGTCCGCAACTCGTGGTCCCTGTTAGCAACGCCCGGTTTGCCCTGAATGCAGCCAATGCACGTTGGGGCAGTCTGTATGACGCACTCTATGGGACCGATGTAATGCCCGACGACGGTGGTCAGGAGAAAGGTTCTTCGTACAACCCGATTCGTGGTGCGGCCGTCATTCGCTATGCTGCGGATTTTCTCGATCGCGCGATCCCACTGAAATCAGGCAGCCATGCCGATCCCAGCGATGCGGCGTATCGGGAATGCGATGCGTTTGTCGCTTTCTCGCAGGCGGGTGAAAAGTGTCGCTATCTGTTTCGCAATAACGGACTGCATATTGAGATTCAGACGGACCCTGGTCACGCGATCGGTCGCGATGCGCCAGGAAACGTCAGCGACGTTGTACTCGAGTCGGCCATAACTACGATTCAGGACTGTGAGGACTCCATCGCGGCCGTTGATGCAGCTGACAAGGTCGGCGTGTACCGAAACTGGCTTGGTCTGATGCAGGGAACGCTAAGCGCTGACTTCGAGAAGGGCGGCCGCACGATGACGCGCCAGCTCAATTCAGATCACAAGTACACGACGGTCGGCGGTGATGAGTTCGTTCTGTCTGGCAGGAGCTTGATGCTCATTCGTAACGTGGGGCACCTGATGACCACGAACATGATAATCGACAAGGATGGCAACGAAGTCTTCGAAGGTCTGCTCGATGCCGTAGTTACGTCTGCTTGCGCGATGGCAAATTCGCGCCAAAAAGAACGCCTGCCAAACAGCAGCAGTGGCAGTGTCTACATCGTCAAACCCAAGATGCACGGACCCGATGAGGTTAAGTTCACAAATACCTTGTTCGGTCGTGTTGAAGATTTGCTGGGGCTCGCTCGAAACTCACTCAAGGTAGGCGTGATGGACGAAGAGCGTCGCACAACCGTGAACCTGCAGGAGTGCATCCGTGCGGTCAAAGATCGGCTCGTGTTCATCAATACCGGATTCCTCGATCGCACGGGCGATGAAATTCACACGAGTATGCAGGCGGGACCGATGCTGCCCAAGGAAACGATCAAAACGCAGCCATGGATAAACGCTTACGAGGACTGGAACGTCGACATCGGTATTCGCTGTGGTTTACCGGGCAGGGCACAGATCGGCAAAGGTATGTGGCCGAAGCCCGATGAAATGAAACAGATGATGGACTCCAAGCAGGCGCACCCGGAGGCAGGTGCCAACTGTGCCTGGGTGCCATCCCCGACGGCGGCGACGCTGCACGCGATGCACTATCATGCTGTTGACGTCAGAAAGGTTCAGGAGAAGCTCAGCTCGAGAGAGCTCGCGAGTCTTGACGATATTCTGACGCCGCCACTCGGTGATCCGACAAAGCTGGACGCGGCAACGATTCAGGACGAGCTTAATAACAATGCGCAGGGCATTCTCGGCTACGTCGTACGCTGGATCGACCAGGGTGTCGGTTGCTCCAAAGTGCCGGACATCAGCGACGTCGGCTTGATGGAAGACCGCGCAACTCTGCGCATATCCAGTCAGCACATCGCCAACTGGTTATTGCATGGCGTGACGACCGCAAAACAAGTCACCGAGACCTTCAGGCGCATGGCTGAAATCGTCGATGAGCAAAACGCCGGCGATCCACTCTATGTACGAATGAGCGATGACTTCGACTCAAGTGTCGCTTTCGAGGCCGCATGTGACCTGGTCTTCAAAGGCTGTCAGCAGCCCAATGGCTACACCGAGCCATTGTTGCACGCGCATCGGCGACGAAAAAAAGTGCTGTAGGAGCCCGCCATGGCGGGCGATACTATGGCCATGCGTTCCTCTCGAATCATCGCCTTGTTGGCAGCGCTGGCACTCGCGCCGGCAGCGCTTGCCGAACCGTTGACGATCGCTGTTGCGAGCAATTTCGCTCGCCCCGCGCAGGAGTTGGCAGCGCGCTACGAGGACACGTCGGGGAATCCCGTGCGGGTTGCGACGGCGTCGACTGGCAAGCTGTACGCGCAGATAGAAAACGGTGCGCCATTCGATATTCTTCTTGCGGCTGACGCGGATCGCCCCAAATTGCTTGAAGACTCCGGCCTGGGCGT
>Ga0209165_10000752_pt1 | contig 10989 bp, 8 predicted proteins | sample tdAd001_FD_187122 | JGI IMG/M metagenome (GOLD analysis project Ga0209165, IMG submission 187122) | Marine sediment microbial communities from the Atlantic coast under amendment with organic carbon and nitrate - tdAd00.1 (SPAdes)... | ecosystem: Environmental > Aquatic > Marine > Coastal >... | reverse complement strand
AATCGCATATTGCTGGAGCATTATTTCTTACCGGGCGATCTCGAAAAGCAGATCGAGGCGTTCGTCGATCACTACAACCACCAGCGATACCATGAGAGCTTGAGGAACCTGACGCCAGCCGATGTTTACTTCGGACGCGGACAATCAATACTGGCCAGCAGAGAAAAGATCAAGAAGAGGACCATCGCGAAACGTCGTTTGCACTATCAACGGCATGCCGCGTAACATGATAACGAGGAACAAAACTCTCCACTAAATAATCGCTACCTCTGTTCCATTTGTTTGAAGACGGACAATCGCTCGTTTCTGATCGCTTTTTCCTGAGCCTCCGAGCAAAAGCACAACTGCCCCGTCTATGTTTGCGAAATAAACTCGGAGCCCGATACGGCCCGCCAGTCGCATTTCGTATAAGCCGCCTCTCAGCGAAGTACAGTCTCCCAGGTGGCCGTGCTCTCAATTACGAGGATGTTTCCAGTCGACCATGTCGATTTCGTCCAAACTAATCTGATCAGACGAAACCCAAAGAACGACACGAAGCCCATCTGTAAAATACGGGTCTCCGGTCAGATTCTGCCGCGGCGTATCGATGGGTGCCGGGACCGTCCCCGCAACGTAACCAAACCTTTGCAGCGCTTGGTGATAGGCGAGATTTTCCAGCAAGTATTCACGCGTTTCGTCGACATCAGGATCAATTTTGTGAGTTGTAATCGTCTTGGACGTGAATCGCACGCCGATGTCCCGACTGATTTGTCCAATCCAGACTGCCTTGCCTTCAAATTTCATTGGTGACATCCATAGACGCAGGTGATTTCGTTCATGGATATTGTCGCGCGCCTTTTGCAGCGCGATGTCTTGTGGTCGACCGTAAACGTACAGGCTGCTGACGGGTGAGTAACGGTATTCACCACCTGAAATAAAGGAGATTGCAGTCTTCAAACCAGACGACGCACCAACCGCCTCGGTCTCGTCCCATCCTGCGCGTATAAATGCATAGTAGACATCCTTCGGATCGCCTACAACAGCTATGTTTAATGGGTCACCATCGTTTTCACCCTTCTTATCTTTGACGCAACATGGCAACGCCTCCAACGCCGCAATCAGTGCGCCCGTATCCACATGCGCGACTTCGTCGACGCTGTACATTGCCGCAAAATCCACATTGTAATGATCTATCTTGAGACCCGGTACCGGTATAAAGAATGTGTAGTGCCAACTGTCATCATCACCAAAGATGTCCACATTAAAAGACTTCGTTCCTTCATCAGGATGTGTAAAAACGAAACCGCTTCGAACCTCTCCTGGCGCGATAGAAAGCTTAGCGCCGTTCGCAAAAAAATACCGTTCCATATCGTTCTTATTTTTCTTGTTTGCATGCATTGATGCTGCTTCCAGCGGTGTGAAATAGTCTGCATCGGTGCTAAGGGGCAGAAACACAACTGCATCCTCCCGATTATTCACGACCTCTATCCAGACTGGCTGGACACCACGTTTGTAAACATTGGCATCAAAAATGGCCTGGCTTTCTGCCTTGCTGGGAACGGCGGCTGTAACCCTTACGCCGTCGTCTTCCTGCGTTTGCGAGCGTTCGAGAAAAGCGGATGTATCAACCGGCATCGGGCTCCAGTCTGATGCGCAAGCGGATAACAGGAGTGCGATGCTGGCCACTGCTGATTGCACTGCACTGCGCGATCTACGGGACAATGTACTTTTTATAATGCTCATGGATTAAATGGGTCGTCCCAATCGAGAAATTCGATGTCCTGAAGGGAGACCGGATCACCGGATAACCACATTGCGACACGAATACCAGAAGTAAAATACGTGCTGCCCTGAAAATCTGTATGAGGCTCGTCTATCGGTGCCGCCTCACCTGACATGATCCAACCGAATTTCAGTAATGTTTCCGAATACCACAGCTTTTGGAACATGTACCACATTGCACTGTCAACATCCAGATCCGGTACCGCATCGATCCAGCGGTGATCAACAAAATGACGCATCTGGCCCATCCAAATAGGTACATCATTTACAACAGCGGGAGACAACCACAACCTGAGTTCATAAAAGCCATCGTCAGCATTGCTGCCCTCGTAACGAAAAATGGTGTCCTGCCGCCTGTCAAGAAAAAAGTAGTCGCCACTCCCGATAACCGTTGATCGATCTCCCCGAGCCGTTTCGCGCCAACCAGATCGTAGCAGTGCGTAGAGTATGTCCTCCCCTTTGGCGATGAGAATCGTATTCAACGGGCTACCGGTTTGCTCGTTGGCGGCGTCAGTTGAATTGATCGGCTGGCTTGCGAGGTAGTCATAAAGGCCATCCATTTCCACACGCCGGATCTCGTCCGGGTCATACAGCCCAGCAAAATCAATTTCCGCATGATCGGGTATAAATCCAGGCGCTGTAACAAAGAAGGTAAAACGTACGTTTTTCTGATCGCCAAACAAATCTACGTTGAATCCCTTTGTGCCGGGATGCAAGTGCGTCAGGATGAATCCGGACGCAGTCTCACCTGGTGCAATGTATCTGGGCATCGCAAGTTCGTAGAAGCGTTTGTCTATCGCTAACCGACCCTCGTCCGACAAGCCGCTGCGGTTCTTGTAGGCGATCTCTAGTGGCGAGAAATATTCGAGATCGGTACCCACTGGCGCGTAACGTAACTGACTGTTAGTCCCGTTCTCTATTTCCAGCCAGACGGCCTGGACCCCTTGTTCATACAGAGGCACTCCGAAAATGATCTGCGACTCGCGCGCATCGGGAATTGCGGCCCGCACCAAAAGATCATTCTCGGATTGCACCGCTGCACGATCACGAATTGCGCTCGCGTCAAATGGTTGAACCTGGTACAGCTTGCCACCGCAGCCGCCAGATAACGCCAGCGCGACGAATAAAAGGTACCGAACAAACCTGAGCAACAGAGACCGTCGGATGTGTGAAGACATTCGCATTGTTCTCGTATTTTAACCCGAAGAGGGCGCGTGTCGTACTGTTCACGTCGTACTAGAACGCGAAATGTACGTTGAGTTCTATCGATTCATCAAAACCAGTCTGCCCGGGTACATTGTTACCGAAGTCGAATCGCTCGATAAACGAATAATCAAAGCTGAGGCCGAATGTTTCTGACAGCATTTTGCCTACAGCGAAGCGATGATTGATAGCCCATTCGCTGCTCTCAAAGTCTCGCGCAAAATACGGAAAATAACTAAACCAAAAACCGTTTTTAGCAACAAATCCCAGGCCGAGGTCAGCGAACGCAAATCGCAGATCGGACCCATCAGCGATCTTGCCGAGGGAATGTGTATAGCCGATTTGTGGGGCAAAGAAGAATCGGTCGGTCAGTGGAATGATCAGACCGAGTTACGGTGAAATAACCCATGCATCTAAGCTTCTACCTTTGCTGGAATTGCCAGTTGGTATCAATACCGCAATACCAGTTCCGACAGTACGCGGCAACCACGGGTTTGCGCCGACCTTGACCGACGGAACATATGAGAACGAAAAAACAGTGTCACCGAATCCACTGTCGCCGGCGACCCCTATATCCGGGTTGAGATAGGGAATAGAAAAATTGACAATGCTATTGCTCGTCAGATTGTAAGTGTAGCCGAGGATTCCGTTGGCAGAGTCGGCAGACAGAGTGTCCAGAAAAACTGCAGTAAGGTCGATTCGGTGCCGGGGAACCGACTTTGTAGATTCGTTTGCAAGGCTGCCTTGAGCTGCGTCGTCAGCGCAGCTCTCCTCATACCAAAGCATGCACACCGCAACAATTATCAGCAGGCTGCGCAGCCGATTAATCCTCACCATCGAACTCCTCGTCACCGTGACACCGGTATCGGTCTGCCCGCCAGTATCGTTCCCCAAATGCCGATGTCCCTGATTTCCTCTTTCGGAACCTCAAATGGATCTTGCTCAAGCACCGTAAAGTCCGCGAATTTCCCAGTGCTGATACTGCCGATCTTATCTTCTACACCGAGCGTGTACGCGGCATCGATGGTAATCATCTTTAGTGCCTGATAAACCGCCACTCGCTCTTCGGCAGCAAGGACCTTTCCGGATTCTCCAAAACGGTTTACGGCAATCCACACCCACTCCAGCGGTAGTGCTGGGCCTACCGGTGTATCGGAATGCATGCTGACGGTAATATCGTCATCGGTCAGCGTCTTGAAACGCGCAGCCAAGTGAGCACGATCCGTTCCAATATGTTTTTCAAATTCTTCGCCCCACTGATACAAGTAGTAGGGATTCACGCTAGCCATTGCGCCCAGCGCGGCCATGCGCTTTGACTGTTCCGAGGTGAATATACCGAGATGTTGAAAGGTGAAGCGATGATCCACGCGCGGTTGAAGTCTCTGCATTTCAGCAAGTGACGCCAAAGTATTTTCCTGGCCGCCGTTCCCATTGGAATGCACGTGTATTTTTATGCCGGCCTTCCAAAAAGGAAGCAGGAGATCAGTGAGCGCCTTTCCTTGGTTAATATAGAGACCTTCATGGCCGTCGATATAGCCTGGATTCTCGATCGCCATTCCCAGCGCTGAAAACGAGTCGTCCGAGAAAGCTTTCACACCTAAGTAAATAAGTGTGTCCGTGCTGCGCGATGCACGGTCACGGTATAAATCAACAGCGTTGTCGCCCGCCGCCGTCAGCAATGCCTTAGCATCGGTAACCACGACTACTCGCATGGGCTTAAACTTATCGAAGTAACTTCGGTAAATTTCGTCCTCGACATCCAGGTTGATGATGCCAGCGACCATCTCATTCTGTGTTGTGATCCCGCCCTGCTGACTTATGGCCACCATAAAGTCGAGAGCCTTTTTGGCTTCGTCGGGAGCCAATAATTTGCTGAGTTCGCCCTTCAAAGCAAACGTCGCCGCCGTTACGCCCAGAAACTGACCATTGAGTTCGCCGTGGGAATCAAGTTGCACACCGTTTATCTCATTCGCCAGATCCGGAGAGAATCCGTACAGTTTAATAAAGGCCGAATTCACATACGCGAAATGCTGAGAGTTATCGAGCACGACTATCGGCCGTACCGAGGAAATGCGATCGAGTTCATCGCGCGTGAGATGGCCCTCGAAACGCACAATGTCGAAGCCAAAGCTGAACAACACTTCGTCTGGATCTGTCATGGTCCGGTGGTACTCGGCCAGCCTGGCGATGGCCGCTTCTCTCGTCTTCACCCCGGTAGTCATTGGCCCGTGCGGGTTTTGTATATCTTTATACGCCGACAGCTTGCGGGTCATCAGAATGCCGCCCAGCAACGGATGGCCGTGCGCCTCGATGAAACCGGGAAGCAGTATCTTGTCGTTGAAGGTCTCGACGATGGTGTGAGGATTGCTGTTCAACCACGGCGCGAGATCACTCAGATCCCGGCCGACCGACAGAATTCTGCCATCGCGTACCGCAACGATCTGGGCCTCGGGAAAAGCAGGGTCCATCGTGATAATTTTCTTCGCGACGTAGACAGTAATGTTGTCAATTAGTCCGTCGTCGGCTACAGAGACTTGACCAATTGTGATCAGCAGCACGGAACAGATAAGCAATCTCATGGGCTCTCTCGTGGTCAAGTAACAGAAGGTTTAATGCTAGGATATAACGACGAATCTAATTGCGCAGCAACCGGATACCAATTGGAAGACCAACGCATATTCACTCGCGCTAGGCGTGCAACCAATTGTAGCATTCTTATTCTGCTGGTCATTATGGGGATGGCCCTCCCGGAAAGTGCCGGAGCGAACGATTCCATGGCGGATGAACAAGAATCTGCCGAAAGCAAATCGCCGTCCGTCTCGTGGCCGCCACGCTATCAAGACCGCCGTTTCAAAGAGGACTGGAAGCCCGCTGATTGGGATAGCCTGGATCGCTCTGCTTTGAAGTGGCACGATCGCATTAAAGTTTTGCCGTTATCATCGGACAAGACAACATGGGCAAGTTTTGGTGGTCAGGTCCGATTTCGTTCCGCGCTTCTGCGCTCTCCCGATTTTGGTAGTTCCACGACGAGTAGTGTGGATGCGGCGATGTTTCGATTTCGCGCTTTTGGGGATTTCCATTTTGGGGAAAAGTTTAGAGTTTTCGCTGAAGGCATTTACTCAGATTCGCTAACAAAGCGGGACGGAGAAACACTACCGGGATTGTCAGTCTCCAACAGTCCGGCGATCCTTAATTTGTTTGGTGAATGGAATCTGGGTTCTGATAGTAGTCGTGATACCGGCATCTGGGTAGGTCGGCGTGAATTGCAGTATGGCCAGCAGCGTATTGTGTCGCCGCAGAGCTGGCTGAACACAAGGCAAAGTTTCGAGGGCGTCGGTGGATGGATAAGAGCCGGGGAGTCCGGATTCAGCGCGTTTCTTGTACAACCGGTGATAGTGGTGCCCGAGGGGCGCAATACGAGGGACGAAGACACCACTTTTTGGGGGCTTGTGTACTCCAATAGGGAGGCGGTCGTCCCGGTGCTCAATGAATTCGCGCGGTCTCTTACGAGGCCCGCTCGCGGCTTCTGGGAGCCCTATGTTTTTGGCATTCACCGCAAGGAGGTTACCGTCCTGCAAGGTACTGAGGCCGAGGACCGTTACAGTGTGGGACTGCTGAGCTATGGCCCGTACGCGAATACGCCCTTCGATGCCGAAGCGGAAGCGACATTTCAGTTTGGGCGATTCGGTAGCAGTGACGTGCGGGCATGGGCGCTGACTTTAATCGGCGGCCTAAGCCCCGGCGACTGGCGATTGAATCCGCGCTTCTGGGCGTCACTGGACTACGCGTCGGGGGATCAGGATCCCAATGATAATAAGCTGCAGACCTACGACCCACTTTATCCGCTAGGCCAGACGTTCTTTGGCGTGCATGGCTTGATCGATCGCCGCAACCTGATATCCGCCAGTATCAATGCGGACATCGTGCCGGCGCAGAAACTGCTGGTACGTGCAAGTATGTTTAGTCTCTGGCGTGCGGAAACGACGGACGCTGTTTATCGTACCAACGGAAGCATTTTGCGGCCGCCGTCAGGGTCAGAGGCGCGGCATATAGGCGTACAAGCCCAAGGCATGGTTGGCTATCAGGCTGGCCGAAACTTGCTGCTAGTTGGTGTATTGACCTGGTTACGGCCCGGGAAATTCATTAAGGAAACACAGGCGAGGCCGACCAGTGATTTCTGGCTGCTTAGCTTTGCATTGCAGTGGACGTTTTAGGCAGCGCCGTTAACTCGTTTCGATCAGAACGTCTTGTGCACCTTTATTCGCAAGCCAGGCACTATCTCAAGATCTTTATCGATGTTATTAATAACCTGAATGTCAGCGGAAAATCTAAACCAGTCCGTCAAGTCGACTTTCCAGTAGCTCTCAATGCCATACTGATCTTCGAAACCCTGAGACCTACGGTATGCGGTCGGTTCGCCGTACATTAATGCGGCACCAATTTGTTGTTTGTCGCGGCCAAACGGCTTGTTCCAGGCGAAGCCGACAAAGCCGCCGTTGTTGAGTGGCAACGCCGCGTCAAACGATTCACTCGTTTTTCCCTCACCGCCGTCGCCGAAAGTGTAGCGGCCAAACACCGCGTAATCAGCGCCAGCCCCACCGAATTCGTGGGTAAAGGCAGCAGTCACTGTTTGCTGGCTCCTAAGCGTTTTTGTAGATGCGGCGTTTGTAATCAGTGCGCTAACGACGGATATGCCGGCGTTCTCCCGGGGCGGCCGGTATCCGACCTCACCATACACCGTCCAATCACCGTTATAAAAGGTGTTGAAATCGAATTCATCGCCCGCGGTAGCGTCCGCAAAACCTCCGGTTACGAACCATTTGTCAGCGTTGTACTGCAACTGCGCACCGAGTCCGATGGTATCGAAATAGCGTCCAGCCATATCATTCGATATTAACCGCGACATAAACGTTTCAGTGTTGCTCGCCGTGTACGGACTTTCGGACACGAAATTTCCGACGAACAATTTGCCTGCGTGAATTGTGACCCTGTCATGCCACAATTGCTGTTGCCAGGCGAACACCCCAAATGCAGTGAAAGACTCACTGACCGCGACGTCATTTGTCGGCCAAAGCAAGCCGGCATTTGCGGCAAAGTCGGCCGTCGACTGCATGTCGCCGAAATTATCCACACTAAACACCCAGTAAACCAGTGAAGCGCTGCCGAGAGTCTGATCATTATCGCGGTCAAGAATTGTTTGCGCGCCGATTAAATCAATTTCGAAATTACCGGTATCTTCACCTGCACGCATGGCGTACTGATAAATTGGCGTCAATGCCACCTCCATGTAATCATTCCCTTCCTCTGCGGCCTCCTCAGCAACATCCAGAAAATCGGCTTGAGCAATCGGCATCAAAAGAGCTAGAAATAGCGCCGCCGTGGGCAGTCGGGTGACGACTTCTGGCAGTATGCTGCGTATCACCGGTCGTCTATTCCTCAGCGGGAATCATCACGCCGAACTCTTCTTGCTCAGGAGCACGATCCACGTCTTCGACAGCATCCGAACCAGGTACCGGGAATGGCGTCGGATCGAGAAAGCGATTTATGACGTTGCGCGTGATGGTCGCGATATCATTGTCAAAGTCGTTCTCGAGCGTTGAGCTAATCCAGACAATCGACCCAGTCGAGAACATCGCACCACCGTTCGGCGTTTCGAAAAACACGATATCGGCCTGGGCCCAGGGGCCGCCTTTTACGGGGTGATAAGCGATAGTCAACGGCATGTTACCGAGCTTAACGTCTTCGACTGTCTCAATCAGTGGCTCCGACGTTGCGAGGACCAGCGCATGCCGCGGTGCACCATTACCGGCAATAAATCGGTCAATCTCAAAGCCTACGGCGCCGCCCTTGACCCGATCGATGCCGTATTCTCCGAAGACGTCACCTTCGGTGGTGCCCTCGAAGATCCAGGTAGCACGCGGATCACTCGCGTCCTCCAGCTTACGGTAAGGGCTTGAGCCGTTGAAGATCATACCGCCCATTTCGTTGCCGAAGATCGGACCGGTGTGCCGTCCCGTCTCGACCATCAGGCCGCCACGTTCTCCACTCGTCAGGTACCGGTCTGCGATATCGTGGAAGTTGCGAGACTCCATGACGCCCGGCAGCACCGGGTGTCCGTCGACAGCCCAGAACCAACCGTTGCCGCCTATGTAGATGAAGCGGCCACCCTGCTCGGTATATTCAGCGACACCGTCGATCATCTCCGACGTGACGTATTCATGGTGCGTCGAACTGATCACGGTGCGATAGCGGTTCAGTACCTCCGTACCCTCGAGATCAACCTGTTCGTCCGAGATGATGTCGTAAGCGATGCCCTCATTCTCGAGAAATGCGGTGATGTGGGTGTCGGCCGGGAAGTTGTAAACATAGCCCGTGGGCTTCATCTGCAAATCCGGCCGCAGGCGACTGCCGTACGCAAAGTACGTACCGTCAATGTGATTGTTGTAAACGCCGCCTGTACCGTAGGTCAGGTTCTCCTGGTAGAACTTAGCATCCACAGGATTGAGGTTCTGCCCGGGATAATTCTGCGGCACTGTGGATGGCAACGTAATGTTGGAGTATGCCAGGTAGTTGTAATCGGACAGCCACACAGCGACATCAGCATTGGCCTGACCGACCGGCGGAACAACCCAGAACGTCACGTATTCTGTCTGGCCACCATCTTCCAGTCGCGCGGCATAGATGCCGCTTGGCATGTCGGCTGGTACTTCGAAGGTGAAGTCTGTCTTCCACTCGGCGTCATACAGGTCGTCCGCATGAAACGTGATTGCATCATAAAGATCCGGGTTTTCTGTCCACACGATTGTGCCACCATCCCAGAATCGACCTCGTACAGCGCGCTCGGCAAGATTGACAACAACACCGTCAACGCCATTGCCCGAAACATCGCTAATATTGAGCGTATCGATGCCCCGGCCGAAGTCCCAGTCCGCGACAATTGAGTCCGCGAGCGATTCAGGAGCCGCCTCGGATGCGAGTGCATCAATTTCGTTCTCGTCCAGTACACGGTTCGCAATGCGAACATCCTGTATGCGACCCGTGAATGCGGCGCCAGGCTTCTCGAGCTTCGCTGCAGCAGCCCCCGGTCCATTTCGCACCGCGGCAATGCGCAATGGCCCAGCATGGGAGATAGAGTCGACGGTACCCGACGCGTAAAGATCTCTTGCGACGAGCTGGTCACCCGGCGCGTAGGGTTTTTCGCGCAGGTGCACTGTCAATGCGCCGTTATCGGCGTCATAGCTCGCCGCAACGTAGGCCCAATCCCAGTCCTTCACCTTTTCGCTGATCGTGACCGCTTCAATGTCGCCGCTGCCGTCGCCAACCACGAATTCGAGCTGGAAGTCTGCATTCAGCTGCAAGGCCCAACCCGAGCTACTCGCAGCATCAAAGCGCGACACAATGGCTTGCCCGTCTTCGAGAATCAATGGAGCAATACTTAGGGTCGGCGGATAGAACGGATCAGGGTTTTCAAGGTCCGGTTCTTCATATTCGGTTGGATCGAAAGACGGGAAAATCCAGGCAGTGACTGTAAAATCCTCAAGCCCATCCAGCGCACCGGTATTCTCAACGTGAACGTAGGACCCGTGATTGAGGTCCTGTTCGATAGCTTCGTAAGTCCCGGCGAAATCAGCATCGACCGCGGCAACCTCGAAGTGTTCGTTGTAGCGGGTGTGCGAGTCACCATTAATGACCCTGACAAGATCGGCTTCGTACTTGCCGCCGCCATTGATCTTGCTGACCTTGAATTCGACCGTATCACCCGGGCGGACGGTTAACTCGCTTGAATAACCGACAATCGTTCTTTCCACGTCTGTCGCAGTGCTGATGCCTGATAGCATCAGTATTGATAATCCTGTCAATTGAATCCAAGATGATGCTCGCATGAAACGATCTCCCTAGTCGCTGGCCATAGTCATAGATATCCGATTTTGAGCTTTATTAGTTCTGAAACGTATGCCACATATATCAGATTATTCTGAATATTGTACTAGAATTAAATGCCTGACCTTTCTGCGGGATGTACGG
>Ga0209165_10000750_pt1 | contig 10998 bp, 8 predicted proteins | sample tdAd001_FD_187122 | JGI IMG/M metagenome (GOLD analysis project Ga0209165, IMG submission 187122) | Marine sediment microbial communities from the Atlantic coast under amendment with organic carbon and nitrate - tdAd00.1 (SPAdes)... | ecosystem: Environmental > Aquatic > Marine > Coastal >... | reverse complement strand
GAAAACCGGTGAAAGTTTTCGCGAATGCCTCGGCGGCTACGCCGCCTGCGGTTTACTTCGCGAAAACTTTCACCGATTTTCCGACCTTAAGGTTTATTTTGCATTTATATTTTGGATTTGTTGTGAAAATCCATAGTTTTCGGGCTTAAGTAAGTGCCATTGGGGGAGCCTCAGATCCCAATATTCTCTAATATTAGAAACAATTGGGATCTGACCCTGAAAATGATCCTGAAAACTGATAGGTTTCGAGCAGTTCAGTCACCCTGATATAAACTTCAGGAAGTGAAGGCAATTGACCTGCCTGCTTAAGTAGAGGTTCGAGCATTGGCGTCATTCAATTCGTTTAAACAGTAAATATCGAGTATAGCAGCGCAGCGTTTACGTGCAGGTTTGCGGGACTGTATACCGTTTTAAGTTCGGAATTGCATTTGTCGCAGCCTGATCACCAGGTAGCTAGATTGATCGTCTTGATGTTCGTCGATAGACTTGCGCGCAGTGCAGGTCGGGCCCGGGCGAGAGTGCGTCGCTAAAGTCTACCGGTTTTAGACAGTCGTTAAACTTATGAAGAGTGTGAAAATGAATCAGTTTTCTATCCAGGAAATCGCCCAACATGTATCCGGGAAAATTATTGGTAACGAAGATATTTTTATTTCTGGATTAGAACAGATAGAGCAGGCACAACCAGGCCAGTTAACCTTCATAGGAAACCGGAAGTATTTAAAATTGTGGGAACATTCCCAAGCGTCCGCTGCCCTGGTAAACCAGGACCTGGAATTAAGTCCCGGGAACCGCACATTGATTCAAGTTGTATCTGCAGACCTCGCGATAGCGCAGGTATTGGAACTCTTTGCACCTGACCCACCCCGATTCACTGCGGGTGTCCACGAGACAGCCGTGGTTGACCCCACGGTGGTGCTGGGTAAGAACGTTTCAATTGGACCAGGTTGCTATCTGGGCCCTCATGTGAAAGTTGGGGATGATAGCCTGTTATATGCAAATGTTACCGTCATGGACGAATCTACGATCGGATGTCGATCAGTTGCCTGGCCGGGTGTTGTAGTGCGTGACCGATGCCACATCGGCGATGATTGCATACTTTACCAGAACGCGTCCATCGGCTCTGATGGCTTTGGTTATCGACCCTCTCTGGACAAGAAGACACTGGTCAAAATACCGCAAATAGGGGAAGTGATTATTGGTAACAGCGTCGAAGTCGGAGCAAATAGTTGTATCGACCGGGGCAAATTCAGTTCGACCAGAATTGGCGATGGCACAAAAATTGATAACCTGGTGCAGATTGGTCACAACTGCTGTATAGGCCGATCCTGTATCATTGTTGCCGCCGCCGCTGTTGGCGGCTCTGTCACTATGGGCGATTTTACGACCGTAGCCGGGGAAGTCGCGATTTCAGATCATGTGACGATCGGAAGTCATGTCACTATAGGCGGCGGTTCTATTGTCATTAGTGATGTTGAGTCACATCAATTTGTTTCCGGATTTCCGGCCGCCCCTCACAAGACTACGTTGCAACAATGGGCATCTATCAAAAAACTCCCCGATATCTTGAGAAAATTAAACCTGTCAAAGGAGCAGAAAAAATAAGTCGGATGCCATCAATACCGCCCCCACAGGGCATTGGCCCAATGTCTTTTCAGTCAATCTGGACGGGCTGTTTTATAGTTGCCCGTTCCTCTACCAGGCGATCTGTTACCTGGTAAATATTCAAGCTGAACTGATTTGCTTGCAGAAGTGCCATTCGGGTCAGATCCCAATATCCGCTAATATTAGAAACAACTGGGATCTGACCCTGATAATGCAGTAATGCGGTAGTCAAACCGACTTAACTAGTCGTCCTCATCCTCATCCTCGTCATCGTCATCGAATTTGAGTTTGGCGACCACTGTGGCATGGTCGGATGGCCATAAGCCGGAGGCTGTTTTGTCCTTGGGTTTCGTGTTCAATACTCTGGCTTTGACTTTCTTCGGAACCAATAACGAGAAGATCATATCGATGCGTCGGTCGTGATTTGAAACTGCATTGCGAAGATCCGCATCCTCGCAACAGGTCAGGCCTGGCTTTTGCTTGCGCTTCAGCGTCCAGATATCGTTGTAAGCATCGGAAATCAGTGCCTCGAGCAGTGTCCGTCCCGATACGAACTGCTGATATGGTGTCAGGAAGGGCCCGGTTGTCGCGCTCGGATAGGGATCATTGGGGTCGGAATTAATATCGCCTACAACCAGAAGCCTGCTGTTTGGAGGCGCGGGTTGAAACGCTAACGTACCAATCAGTTCGCTCGCCTGGGCAGACTGGATATATCGTGAAAACAGGTTAGCAGGATCTGGAAAACGGACTTCAAGGTGCGTGTTCACAAAGCGGTAAGCGTTGCCTTTGATAACTGCGTCTACGGCAACAAAACCGCGTTCGATATTGAGCGGAATACCACCGATACTAGTCATCGCCACGGTTTCGAAATTACAGCCGTCGAGGGACCGCCTGGGGCAATCGAAGCTAACGGGTGTTGCTACGATTTTGCTACGCGCCAGGATAACGTCGCGATCAAGGACGGTGATAAAGACGTCCGGGGCTCCATCGTTGTCAAGAAAAACTGGTATGCCGGGCACCTGAAATCCAACATCTTCGATGGTCAGGTTTTGCACCGTTGCTGCCGCGTAATAGTCAGCATTGATGTTGTGCAGTGCATCCATCGTTGCCTCCAGGTGATCATTGAACGCGGGTCCGAAAAGACTGCAGGGGTCAGTTATTGTGAGGCTCGTGGGTGTGCAGTTGAAAGCCCACATCTCCTGCAAGCCAACAAGGTCCGCTCCACTTTTTGCAATCGTTTGCGCAAGCTTCTGAACTCGCTCGGGATAGTTGCTCTCCCCTATCGTCTTCAGAACAAAAACCAGTGCTTCATTGAAAGCGGCTGGATCGGGGGCGGTAACAAGGGGTTCAAGATCTGCGCCAAGGTACTGGTTTTGAGTCATTACCTTGATTTTTGTGTTCCCGTCGGCAAGCGCCTGACCGAGTGGTACTAGCGTCAAGCAAAGGGTGGTCGCGAGAAGAGAAACAGTCATTATTATTGGTGTGATGCCTTTAATATACATTGCAAACTTCCTCCTGATTTTGTTGTGGAAACCGTCTGAGTAACTGACGACGCTGATCAGGTTCTGCCGAAAAGTTTCAATATGCAACTATATTTCTCGTCGTACTGCGATACGTTACTTACGGTAGCACCAAGTGATACTTGCGGCTCAGTTGTTGGGGTTCAGAGGTCAGAATCTGTTGTTAACAAACCCGGAATAGTTGTTGTAAATATGGAACGTAACTGATTTGCTTGCAGAAAAAGCGACTTAAAGGCTTAATACGCGAATCTCAGGGCTGAAGCGGTTCTTTCGACGCATGATCAACAAAATTCTGGTTGCTACCGATGCATCTGCGGCGTCGAGCCGCGCGGTCAGTTATGCCGCCAAAATGGCGGTATTACACGAGGCCGAACTGCTTATTTTGAACGTCATTCGTGATATGCAGCTGCCCGAAGAACTCAAGCAGGCACCCGAGTTTGAGTCTTTTTACAATGCCCGCGATGACTTGATGCGTCAGGCGGCAGACAGGATTCTGAGCGCCGCAAAGAAAACGGCAAAGAAGGCCGGGGCGAAAAAAATTCAAACCGCGATCGGCAGCGGCGATCCTGCTAACAGCGTCGCTGGATTCGCCAGGCGCCGAAAAATTGATCTGATTGTGGTTGGCACGCGCGGCCTGAGCAAAATCAAAGCGGTCTCGATGGGCAGCGTGTCGCGTAAACTCCTGGACCTCACCGAGATTAACTGCCTCGTCGTGCGCTAGTTGTTGCGCGGATAATCCGTGGACAGGCCCCTGTTCATTCAGGTGCGGGAACGTCCCGCACTCTTGACTTGGTCGGATCGTAAAACGGAAAGGGAACCACCTTTGCCGGCAGGCGTTTCTGTTTGCCATCGAGCTTGCCGACCTCGACCTCGGTGCCCGCTTCGCTATGCTCGACCTGGATGCGGCACAGCGCAAAATTCTTGCGCAGGATCGGCGAACGCACCGCGCTGGTAATCTCGCCCACCTGGTTGCGCCCGATATCGACGCAATCACCGTTAGCGGCGAGTTCGTCACCGGTCAGTTCGAGCCCGACCAGCACTCGTTGCGGGTTTTCCTTGCGTTTGATCAGCGCCGCCTTGCCGATGAAATCGTCTTCCTTGGTCTTGAGCGGCACCGTGAACGCTATGCCGGCCTCGAATGGATCAGTCTGGTCGCTGAATTCGTAACCCGCGAAAATAAGCCCGGCTTCAACACGCAACATATCCAGGGCTTCGAGTCCGAGCGGCGTCAGATCGTAGGTCTTGCCCGCATCCCAGATCGCATCCCAGACCGCAGGCGCGTCCCCGGGATGACAAAACACTTCATATCCGAGTTCACCTGTATAGCCGGTACGCGAGACGACTAGCGGAATGCCGTGTTCATCGCCGATGCGCGCGATCGAAAAACGAAACCATTCGAGCTCTTCGAGCGTGGCCTGATCGGGTCGAGTCCAGATGATCTGTTTCAGGATATCCCGGCTTTTGGGGCCCTGCACCTGCAGGTTATGCAGTTGATCGGTGGAGTTGCGTACCCAGGCCTGCAAGCCGAGTTTTTCGGCCTGTTCGCGCAGCCAGATGCCGCTCTCGTCGCTGCCTCCGATCCAGCGGAAATTATCCCGTCCGAGGCGGAACACGGTACCGTCGTCGATCATGCCCCCGTTTTCGTAACACATCGCCGTGTAGACCACCTGGCCGACCGAGAGGCGACGGATGTTGCGGGTTACGCAGGTCTGCATTAGTAGCTCGGCGTCGGGACCGGTGACCTCGTATTTACGTAACGGTGACAGATCGATTACCACCGCGCCTTCTCGACAGGCCCAGTATTCGTCGATAGCGCCATATTTAGTGTAACTGTTGGCGAGCCAGTAGCCCGCATACTCGGTGAAATTGCGGGTGTGTTCCAGTGTTCGCGGATGAAAACCGGTTTCTTTTGTCAGTTGTTTCTCTGCATCAGTTGTCATTCTATAGGCCATCGCTTTGGTAAATGAATTCTCGCCCGAGTAAATTCGCATGTGAATATCGGTCGGGTTCCAGCCGTTGGCCGGATCGACATCGCAGGGGCAGGCGGATGATACGCAGACCATGTCCTTGAGTGCACGCATCAGGACATAGTCGCCGGGACGGGACCAGGGCTCGTCGAAATACATCTGGTTGGCATCGTCGATATTGGTGTTAAAAAACAGGTTGATCGCCATCCAGCCGGGACGAGACTGGATACCAAAGGGTTGCAGCGCGCGGTTGAAATTATCGGAACAGTTCACGTGTCCGGGGTAACCCAGGTCATCATAGTATTTCGCAGTGCAGGCGGTTCCAAAACTGTCGTGGCGGCCACAGGTATCACGCACCAGTTCGACCAGGGGTTCGAAATCCTGGGTATAGAATTTTGCCAGTAGTCCAGGCGCCGGGTAGGATTTCCCCACCACGTGACGCGTACTGGTGGCATCTATACAGCGTTCCAGGCCCTTATCCAGTGCGGCGATATCAAAACACTGGAAGTCGGAACATTCACGGCCCTCGACATCGATAATCTGCAGGTATTGCCCGGCTTTGACTTCATAGGCAAAAGCGGTACGCGCTTCGATACGCACGTCTTGTAAAGGGTCTGCGAGCGGATCCGGCAAACGAATCAGGCGCTCTCCGGCTTCCCCCGGCTGTCGGTGCACAAAAATAGTGAGGTCGGTTACGGTGTTTTGCTGATCGGCCAGCATGGGTAGGCCAGGGGCGGCAACAATACAGGTCAAATCTTCGTTCGCCGTGAAACGAATGGAGTCACCAGCGGGTGATTCCTTGCTGAAAATACTTGTGCTCTGTGCTGATTCGAGCGAAATATTGCGATAGCGAAGCGTCCGTTCGAGCTTGATCGAGCTGGCGTCATTTCCACCGAGGATTAACTTTAGTCCCTCGGCCCGCCCATTGGCTGTTGCGCCGATGCATTGCATGTCACTTTTTCCCGCGGTATCGAATACGGTGATTTCACCCACCTGCATGCCCTCGGGATTAACCAGCTCGATTTCGTCACCACTAAAGAGTTCAAGCGCGGTAATACCACCTGCCCGAACAACATAGCGCTCGGTATTTGGGGGCAGAGTGTTGAGCCCGGGTTGCAGCATTCGAACCGGGGATGCGATTAATGGTGAACTCATGGCTAGTGGTACCTAGTCGGTTTCAAATAAGTCATCCTGGACCCCGTACAAATGATCCTTGATGAGCTTGACTGCAGGGGCGGTGTCACGCGACGCGATGGCTTCATACAGGGCATGATGCTGGCTATTGTAGTAGTCTATGAGTTGCGGGGTCAGTAACTTGGATTTCATGCTGCGCCATTGTGAATGCCGGCGCACTTCACTGATGCGCTCATACAGCCAGTACATCAGTTTATTTTTCGAGCAATGCGCGAGTGCCATATGAAAGGCGGTATCGGCACGGGCAAATTTCTCCGAGTCCCCATCGCAGGCCTCGCACTGCCGTAATGCATCGCGCAACTCTTCGAGATCCCGCGAACTCGCGTTGGCAATTGCCAGCTTCACCAATTGGGGTTCGATCGCTATACGCACTTCGACCATTTCGATCGGACTGGTGATACTGGATATTTCCTGCTGGTTGGTAATTTCCCTGTGCGACACGTAGGTACCGCTACCAATCTGCCGGGTCACCAGGTGCTGCTGTTCGAGGATTTGCAACACCGAGCGGATGGTGCCGCGCGAAACATCGAATTCTTCTGCCAGGTTGCGCTCCGCGGGCAGCCTTTCTTCATAGGCGTACTCGCCTTCCAGGATACGACGCCGTAACTGCGCCACGACCTTGCTGGTGGTAACACCGACGCGATTGGCGCCCGACTTCGGAATTGCCTTCAATTCTGTATCTGCCACTATCTGGGCGTTACTGCCTGTAGATTTCAAGCTTGCTGACTCCCTTGTGCTCGGTATTATTATGGTACTCTAAATTGGTACAATAATGAGGCAATAATGGCTTCGAATCAAGCCTTTATAAAACGTAATATGATTCGAATGTGGAGCTTTTCGGCAAAATTGGCATTAAATTTATGGACGGCCGGGATATTGACAGGATGTTGTTCAAGAGACAATAAAGTTTAATAACTAGTCCATAAAGTATTGAAATATAAAATAATATGAAAATTTTTTTGTTGCTGACCATAGTTTGTGAAATGACAGGATATGGCTGGAATTCATCAAAATATAGTCCCTGGTTAAAATTGGTCCATTATTTTTATTGTTTTCCGAGCTAATTGTACAAAAAAAGGCACTTTAGGTCTTGTCTTGTGTGAGCTGATAGGTATACCATTGCTGCCTGTCTGGTTCACCCAGATCGCACTCTGGGTAGTGAAATGCAGGATTTTCCGGTGAAAACAATACCTAAATACCGGCTGACCTTCACGCAGAACCAAAGCGTTTAAGTAGTTAGTCTTTAACCTCAGGAGGGTGATATGACCGATTTACAAGCACATGTAGAAGCGCCAGGGCGCGCAGATCTGGTTAAACAGGTAAGCGAAAAAATCAAAGAAACCGGTGTCGATTACATTTACTACCAGTTCATCTCGGTCACCGGCCGAATCATGGGCAAGGGCATTCCCTCGGCGCACTGGGAACGGCTCGCCGAAAAAGGTTTTCAGCTGGTATACGGTTCCACCGCGAACCTGTTTATCGACCGTCATGGGGATTACATCGGCTATGGTGCAGAATCTTCGGAACTGGTTGGTATCCCCGATCCCGAAACCTTCTGTCAACTCCCCTGGGACAAACGCGTTGGTCGCGTATTCTGTACCCTGTTCCGCAACCGCGAAGAGCGTGAGAATCCGGGTGGAGCATTGAGTTCGGATTGCCGTGGTAACTTGCGCCGCATCCACCAGGAATTTGAAGACAAGCACGGTCTCAACATGCGTTGCGGAACCGAGCCGGAAATGATGTGGCTGAAACGTGGCGAAGACGGCAAGCCCAACGGTGGTGTCACCAAGCCAAACTGCTACCATATCGATCAGTTTGAAGAATTACGCCCGACTTTCATGAAAGTTATCGAATACTCGATAGAAATGGGTCTCGATATCATCCAGGGTGACCACGAAGACGCACCTGGCCAACTCGAATTGAATACTCAATACGACAATGTGCTGCGTAACGCGGACCGTCTGACGACTTATCGCCAGATCTGTGCGCAGGTGGCGCGTGAAGACAACCTGATCGCCTGTTTCATGTCCAAACCGTTCATGGGTGTCTCGGCCTCTGGCTGTCACCACAACATGTCGCTTTGGCGCGGCGGTGAAGATAAGGTCAACATGCTGGGTCATGAATCGTTGCCGGGAATGGAGGGATCGTTTACCTATGTTGAGGGCGGTGAAAATACTTTTATGCCGGATCCTTCAATCGATGAACGTGCGCCGGGACCAATCGGCCTGCATTCCATCGGTGGCGTCATCAAACACCTGGGCGCATTAACCTCGGTCGGATCTCCGACGGTCAACTCTTACCGTCGTCTCTGGGACACCGGTTTCTGGGCGCCGATCTTTGCCGACTGGGGTTACCAGAACCGTACCTGTGCGCTGCGCGTATCGGCTCCCGGCCGTTTCGAATACCGTTCGGTTGACTCGATGGTGAACCCGTACCTGATGGGTTCCGCGCTGTTGAAGGCGATGGACGATGGTATCGACAATAAACTGGATCCGGGCGAAGCAGAAGAACGCAATATCTACGTGGCGATAGAAGCCGGTAAAGACGTCAAGAAACTACCCATGTCACTCGGTGACGCGCTCGATGAACTGCGCAACAACGAAGTTATCAAGTCGTCAATGCCTGGCGAAATGTTCAAAGTTTACGAGCACTACAAGCGGGACGAATGGGAAAGGTACAACTCTACGGTCACCGACTGGGACCTGGAGACTTATCTCGACGTTCTGCCGTAAACCGGTTTGTTTTTTAACCCGGCGCCAGCCATTCGCTGTCGTCGGGTTAACAATGCTTTGATGTTGCTACGGCAACGAATTTTTAATCTTAAGAGGATAATCTTATGTGTGGTATTGCTGGACTTATCTGGAAAGGTGGCGTCACCAGCGATATCGGTAGCGAGATGACCCAGATGCTTCAGGCGTTGAAGCACCGCGGGCCGGACTCTACCGGTTTTGCACTCTACGGCAAGGCTGAAGAAGGCGTGCAGGTGTTGCGTTTCAAGGTTGCCGAACAGGAAGAAATGAAGACGGGCTTCGATATTCACCGCCTGGTTATCGAGCGCAAGGCCGCCGTCGACACCCGCCTTGCAGAACTGGGGGCTGAAGTCACTGAAAGAGAAGAAGCCACCGAGTACGCGTTTCGTTACCACTTTAAGTTCGACGGTGATCTGAAGCGATTAATCGATTTCATCGAGGATCTTGATGGTGTTGAAATTCTGTCGGTTGGAACAGCGCTGGAATTAATCAAGGACCTGGGCGATGCCACCGTGGTTTCCGATCAGTATGGATTGAATGGCTTCGTCGGCACGCATGCGATAGGCCACACGCGTATGGCCACCGAGTCCGATGTCGATATACGTTCTGCCCACCCTTACTGGGCATATCCATTCAACGATGTATCGGTGGTGCACAACGGCCAGTTGACCAACTACTGGACCATGCGTCGCGATCTCGAGCGGCGCGGCCATCGCTTCATGTCGAACTGTGACTCGGAACTGATCGCGGTCTACATCGCCGACCGCATCGATCGCGGTGATGAGCTAGAAGGGGCGATGCGCAGGTCTATCGATATCGTTGATGGTGTATTCACTTACCTGGTCGCAACCAGCAACCAGCTGGGAATGGCCAAGGATGTGATGGGCGCGAAACCCATGGTGCTCTACGAGAGCGATGAATTTGTTGGTCTGGCTTCTGAGGAAGTCGCTATTCGCAGTATTTTCCCACGTGAAATTGACACCTGGGATCCTTATCAAGGGGAGGTAAAAGTATGGGCAGCGTAACCACATCCCATGACATGGGGCTGCATGAAGAGCAGCTCGCGGGTCGTACCCAGCAAATGTTCTTCTCGGCTAGCGAGGAAGAAAATTTCACCTATCCATGGGCTTACGAGGTCGATTTAGATAAAGCGGCTGAATTCGACGCCGCTGAAATGGAAATCTCTGATATCAATCTGCAGATTCGTGAGCTGATGAAATCCGGTCATGGCACGATTACAGTCAAGAATCCGCGCGCAAAACATTCTCTGGGCGTCGGTATCCTCAATCGCCTGAACCTGAACTTCGAGGGCAGCCTCGGTTACTTCGGTTGCGGACTGATCGATGGTGCCAACGTGCGTATCTCGGGTCGCGTTGGCTGGTCCTGTGCTGAAAATATGATGGCTGGAACCGTCGTCATCGAAAAGAACGCGGGTTCGTTGTTCGGCGCCGCGATTCGTGGCGGAGACCTGGTCTGCAAAGGTCAGGCTGGCGCACGCGTCGGCATCGACCAGAAAGGTGGCACCATCATTGTCGGGGACAGCGTCGGTGCTTTCACTGGTTTCATGATGCAGCGTGGTCGCATGATTATCCTCGGCGATGCCGGCGATAACCTCGGCGACTCGATGTACGACGGCACCATTTACGTGGGTGGCAAGATTGCGAGCCTCGGCGTCGACTGCGTCGAAACCGAAATGACCGACCTCGACAAGCGTTATCTCGAAGGCAAGTTGTCTTTGTATGGAATGTCGGCGCCTAACGGCATCGACAACATGGTCAAGCTGACTTCCGGCAAGCAATTGTGGAACTACGACAACCTCGAACCAACGGAGAAGAAGCTGGTGCTCTAGGCACAGCTTCAATCCTGGAGAATTAAGATGTCTGATAAAAAAATAGATCCGTACCACCTGGGGAACAGTTTCATCTTCCCACCCGAGGTGATGAACGATATTCACATCAAGGCCGA
>Ga0209165_10000749_pt1 | contig 11000 bp, 9 predicted proteins | sample tdAd001_FD_187122 | JGI IMG/M metagenome (GOLD analysis project Ga0209165, IMG submission 187122) | Marine sediment microbial communities from the Atlantic coast under amendment with organic carbon and nitrate - tdAd00.1 (SPAdes)... | ecosystem: Environmental > Aquatic > Marine > Coastal >... | reverse complement strand
TTACCGGATTCATAGCCCGAGTATGCAGGCCTCGATCGTAAATGCAATTATACCGGGTATAGCAGTCATACCGGGTAGCCAGGTCAAGGAATTGGACATTAGCCAACAGCACCTCTATTCTTGAATGCAATTCCACCTACCAGGGCCGCAAACTTGCATTTAGCATGCACGAGATAGCACTCGACCTGTTGATTCTGCTCGGCGGAGTCTGGCTGGTCGCGGTCACGCTGCGGCCGCTGGGTCTGCCGACAATCATGGGCGAGTTAATCGTCGGCGTGGTTCTCGGCCCGGCCGTACTGGGCTGGATTCAACCGGGTGAGCTCATCCAGCTGCTCGCCGAAATCGGCATTTTCTTCCTCATGTTCCATGCCGGCGTCGAGACCCAGCCGCTCGAATTTTTCCAGGCCCTGAAACGCTCCATGGGGGTTGCCCTGGTCGGCGCCATCGTACCTTTCACGGTCAGTTTCAGCGTTGCCCTGATGTTTGGACTGAGCGTGGTCGGCGCCACCTTTGTCGGTCTGACAATGACCGCGACCGCGGTCGTCATAACGCTTAAAAGCCTCAAGGACCTGGGTCTCGCGAATACGCGGGTGGCACGCGTCATCGTCGCCAGTTGCGTCATCGATGATTTACTGACCCTGATATTTTTCGGCCTCGTCATCGGTGTTCTTGCGGGCGGTGAATTCGAACCAATGATTCTCCTGGTCACCCTGGGCAAGGTGTTGGGTTTTGTTGCCGTCGCGGTCGTACTGGGAAAATACGTTTATCCCCGGCTGAGCCTGCCGTTTCGTTCAGAGGGCGGCAAAGGTTTCACCTTCGTGCTGGTCATGGCGCTCGCGCTGGGATTGTTCGCCGAGGCGATCGGCCTGCATATCATCCTCGGCGCTTACCTGGCAGGCCTGTTTTTCGAAGAAAAGGTTGCTCATCCGAACCTGGTCAGAATCGTCAAGGACCGCGCCTACGGCATCGCCTATTCGTTTCTCGGGCCGATATTTTTCATTTCGCTGGGCTTTTCAATCACGTTTGACATCAGCTTGTCGACAGTTGGTTTTATCCTGGTGCTAACAACCGTCGTCATCGTCGGCCAGATTTTAAGCGCGGGTAGCATGGCATTGCGCATGGGAATGCCAAAACTCGAGGCGCTCACGGTCGGCGTCGGCATGTGCGGACGCGCCGAGATTGCCTTTATCCTCGCATCGCTAGCGCTGGCTCAGGGTGCGATTGATAAACCCGTATTCTCGGCACTGATCTTTACCGCTTTTGTACTTAACCTGTTTACACCAATGGCACTAAAAGGCTGTGCGATATTACTCGAAGGTAAAGCCGTGCCACAGAAAGACGCCCTGAGTGGCCTGGTGCAGATCGATACCTTCGGTGCGCCACTGGTAGATGAACGTTATGACGGCAAATTGCGACACGAATTACCCGGGGTCGAAGATACCGTTGTTATCTATGGTTACGGCGCGGAAGTTGCCTCGTTGATGGAAGAACTCGATGGCCGCGGAATAGCAACCCTGGTCATCGAAGAAGACGAAGCCCGGGCACGTCGTTTACATGCTCGCGGGGTATTGGTGGTGCATGCTTCTATCGCCGAGGGAGATCTCGACCTGCGTCCGCTGCTCAAAGCCCGTGCGCTGGTTGCCAACGGTGACGACGAATACAACGCAACGCTGGCACTGAGTGCGCGTGAACTCGGCTTCGATGGCCCGATCGTCGCGCTGATCGACAATCCCAACCGACGTGCGCCACTGCAACTGGCCGGCGCCACTGCGGCATTCACGCCGACTCATGTGCTGGCCGCCGCGGTCGCGGTACGTGCCAGCGCACAAATAAGCCCCCGGATTACCGGCGTGCAACCGCTCGGGAATTTTCTGGAAGTGGTCGAAGTCCGCATTCATGACGCAAGTCCACTGGCGCAGAAAACCCTGGCAGAGTCGGGCCTTCATACCCAGACCGGGGTCCACATCGTCGGGCAATGGGCACAGGGCATGCTGGCTTCGGCACCTGCGGCGGACGAACCCCTGCAACCGGGCACAATACTAATCGGGGCTGGCAGTCCTGACAGCATCAAACGTCTCAGTGAAGTAGCCCGGCCGATTAAGAAAGAAGGCAGGATTGTCGTCGCGGGCTACGGCGATGTCGGTAGCAAACTCGTGGAAATGCTCACCGACGCCGGCGAGGATGTCTGTGTTATCGATGAACGGGAAATGCAAAACGTCGACGTGGTAGGTGACGTGCTTGATTCGAGTGTGCTGGAGCGTGCTGGACTGGCCGATGCCCGCGTTGTAATTCTGGCCGGTGAAAACGATAGCGCCACCTTGCTCGCCGCGACGGTGGTACGTGATTTCGCGCCTGATATACCGATTATTGCCTGCGCCGCACTGGAAGAAAACGTCAACCGCCTGCAGCAGGGTGGCGCCGATTTCGCCCTGTCGGTAAGCCAGGTGGCGGGGCAGCTGCTGGCGCATCACATACTCGGCAAAATGGTGTCACAGCAGGCACACATCAAGCTGGTCAAACACCCCGCGGCGCAACTGGCCGGCCATCATCCCTACGAGTCCAGTATCGACGAATCCAGGCAATGCAGAATTGTGGCCGTCGAGCGTGATGGAGAAATCATCATGGATATACCAACCGGCTTCACTCTTGACGCAGACGATGACATCTATGTCTGCGGCACCGTGGATGCGCTCAACCGCTTCTACGATTCGTTTCAACAGGGTGAGGACTCGCTAAAGCCGGTAACGGTATAACGACCAACCAGGGTTAGAACAACTCGCTCAGCCGATCCAGTATATTGCCCCAGCCACCCTCGTGATCCGACCGAGCTTCCTCGTGCAGGAATTTCACATGGGTCAGCTCTACCCGGGTCGTCGTCGAATCGATTTCAGCGAAGTCGAGCGTCACCGTGCTGTCGTCGGTCGAGTACGGCGATTCCCAGCTGAACCTGAGTCGGTGAGGACGATCCAGTTCGAGATAACTGCCGGTATGCGGTATTCGGTCGTCACCCACGTGCATGACAATGGTAAAGCGTCCGCCTTCACGCGGCTCGTTCTCAACTTCGGGTTGTGGCATGCCGGGCGCCGGCAGGATAAACCGGGTCAGCAGTTCGGGGTTCAGCCAGGCATCGAATACCTGCTCGATCGGCGCATGAACGGTTTTTGTTATGTTGACGGTCAGGTCGGTCATTCCTCTTCTCCTTCATTGAGTACATTTTCGAGCTCATCGAGGCTCAACGCCCAGATGGATTGCAGTGAAGCGAACCAGTTCGACATCTGATCGACCCGGTCCAGATCCGCTTCTATCAGGTGGGTTCTGCCGACAGTGGTACGTTTTACCAGCCCGGCATTTTCGAGCACCTTGATGTGTTTGGAAATCGCATTAAGCGACATGGCATAGTGATTGGCGAGATCGGTGACGCGACTGGTGCCCTGCTGGCACAGCTGGGTGAGCAGCGCACGGCGCGTAGTATCGCTGACCGCCTTCAGCAGTCTCGACAGTTTTTCGTTATCTACACATTCAACCATATAGTTGAATATAGGAGATAATGAAATAATTGTCAACCATTTGGTTGAATAAACTATTCAGACTCTTGCCTGCTCCAGTCCTGAACGCGTCAACCAGTGGGCTGGGCGACATCGAAAACCTGCTGCTCGGCCATCCGAATGTCACGGTAGTTGTAGTGCTCGGAATACCCGACCAGAAATGGGCGAGTTCATCGCCGTGTTCATTCGTTGCGAGCATGATCAAGGTCTCGATGAATCGGGTCTGCACCGCCATTACTGCCCCTACTTATCGCCACAGAAAACAGCGCGTGTCGGGTGTCGAATTGATTCATTTCTATTGACCGGATCAGGTAAGATACAAAGGTTCGCAATTCGAAAAACTATCTGCCAGGTGACTATGACTACTAAACCCGAATCCCGGGTTACGACCAGCCATTGGGGCGCCTTTCGCGTCCTCACCAGAAACAATCGAATTGTGGGCACCGAGGATTTTGCGGCTGATCCGCATCCTTCCCGGATTGCGGACACGTTGCCCGCGGCTGTCCATCACAAAACCCGGGTAGCGCGCCCATCGATCCGCCGTGGCTGGCTCGAAGCTGGCGATCGCGCACGTGATTTACGCGGTCGCGACGAGTTCGTCGAACTGCCCTGGGATGAGGCGCTCGATATTACCGCCACCGAACTGCAGCGGGTAATCGCCGAGCATGGCAACGAGTCGATTTTCGGTGGCTCATATGGTTGGGCCAGCGCCGGTCGATTTCATCATGCCCTCGGCCAGGTACATCGATTTCTGAATGTCACCGGTGGTTACGTCTCCTCGTTAGCGAGCTACAGCACCGCCGCCGCCCAGGCGATCATCCCGCACGTGTTTGGCATCCATTTTCTAAAGTTTTCGTGGGCTTTTCAGAATACCTGGCCCACGATCGCCGATAACTCCCAAACCCTGGTCATGTTCGGCGGCATCAACCCGAAGAACTCACAGGTCAGCATGGGCGGGGTAACGCATCACGAAACCGATGGCTGGTTCAGGGAATTCGATAAGCGCGGCATTCGCCGTATCAACATCAGCCCGCAAATAACCGACACGCCGGCAGGCGCCGAATGGCTGGCGGTAATTCCCGGCACCGATAGCGCAATGATGCTCGGCATGGCGCATGCACTGGAAGCTGACAACCGGGTAGATCGAGACTTCATCGATCGCTGTACAACGGGCTACGATCGGTTCCGCCACTATCTGCTCGGCGAATCCGACGGCGTTGCCAAAACCCCCGAATGGGCTGCCGGGATTTGCGGCATCGATGCCACATCGATACGGGATCTGGCACAAACCATGGCGACTACACGAACCCTGATTACCGTCGCCTGGTCGTTACAGCGCGCGCAAAACGGTGAACAGCCTTTCTGGATGGCAGCGACATTGGCAGCAATGCTTGGCCAGATCGGCCTGCCGGGCGGTGGCATTGGTTATGGTTACGGCGCAATAGGTGGTGTTGGTGTGGCGGTTAAACGCATTGGCGGCCTGACGCTGCCGCAGGGCGAGAATCCGGTTGCCGATTTCATCCCGGTGGCGCGCATCGCGGATTTGCTGCTAAATCCCGGCCAACCCTACGACTTTAATGGCCAGCAGCGAAAATACGCCGACATTCGCCTGGTTTACTGGTGTGGTGGTAACCCTTTCCATCACCACCAGGATCTAAATCGCCTGGAACAGGCCTTTAAACAACCCGAAACCATTATCGTCCATGAGCCATGGTGGACCGCGACCGCAAAGCGTGCCGATATCGTATTACCCGCTACGACACCTTATGAACGCGAAGATATTGGCCGGGCCCAGGGCGATTCCTACCTGTTTCACATGCCGCGTTTGATCGATCCGGTCGGCGAGGCCAGGGATGATTACGAGATTTTTACCGACCTTGCCAGACGCATGGACCTCGAGCAGGAATTCACCGAGGGGCGCAGTGCCGGTGAATGGTTGACCCATCTCTACGACCAGTTCAGGCAGGAAACCATGGCCGACGGCATCGATCTTCCTGACCTCGACGAATTGCGCCGCCAGAACTGGATCGATTTACCGGTGCGTGGCGCAGAATACGCGGAAACGCCTTTTGCCGAATTCCGCCAGGATCCAGTCGCCTCACCGCTTTCGACGCCGTCGGGTCGAATCGAGATATTCTCTGCAACAATCGACCAGTTCGGCTACGACGAATGTCCAGGCCACCCCTGTTGGCATGCGCCTGACGAATGGCTTGGCGCAGCGTTGGCGGCCGAATACCCATTGCACCTGGTATCGCCTCAGCCGGGCGATAAATTGCACAGCCAGATGGAAAGCGCGATTGCCGACCTGCCCGGAGCACGCCCCACCCCGATTGAAATCAATCCCGAGGATGCCAATTCGAGAGGGCTTAACGATGGCGACCTGGTAACGGTTTTCAATCAACGCGGGGGCTGCAAAGCGCGCGCGCATATCAGCACGAGTATCCGTCCCGGCGTGGTCTCACTGCCGACCGGCGCCTGGCTCGAAGCGGATATCGATGGCACCGATGTCCAGGGCAACCCGAACATATTGACGCGTGACCTCGGCACCTCGCGTATCGGCCAGGGCAGCAGTGCCCATACCACGCTGGTTGAAATCGCGCGGCTGGCCGCTGCAAAACAGGAATAAATCGGTCACCGACCGGGGAGGCACTTGTATGACAGGCCAACAACGCATATCAGACATGTTCCGACTGGACGGCAAGGTCGCACTGGTCACCGGCGCCAGCAAAGGCATCGGCGCAGCGATGGCGCGCGGACTGGCCGAATTTGGTGCAAAGGTCGTGCTTAGCAGTCGCAATCAGGAAGCGGTCGACGCGGTCGCCGAGACGTTCAGAGCTAATGAACTGAAAGCTACCGGCATCGCCGCCAACATGGGCAACATCGACGACATCCAGTCGCTCGTCGACCAGGCCATCGAAGTTTACGGTGGTCTGGACATCGTCATCAACAACGCCGCCGCCAACCCGGTTTTCGGGCCGCTGCAAAACACCGATGAACGCGCGTTCGACAAGATCATAGATGTCAACCTGAAGGGTCCGTTCGAACTGTGCAAGAAGGCCTATCCGATCATGAAACAACGGGGCGGCGGCTCGATCATCCATATCAGCTCGATCGGCGGGTTGACGCCCGAAGCCGGCATCGGTATTTACAGCGTCAGCAAGGCGGCAATTATCAGTATGACCAAAGCCATGGCGCAGGACTGGGGCGCAGACAATATCCGTGTCAACGCCATCTGCCCCGGATTGATTAAAACCAAATTTAGCGAAGCCTTGTGGAACGACGAAAGTTCGGTTGATCGCTTCGTAAACCGGATTCCGCTGGGACGTATCGGTGAACCAGGGGACATAACCGGGCTCGCGGTTTACCTGGCCTCCGCCGCTTCGGCTTATTGCAGCGGTGGCGTATACATGGTCGATGGCGGTTATGCGGCGAACTAATCACTACCCAAAGCTTTCGTGAACAGGAAAATAATATGAAACAAATTCTAGGCACCATGACTTTCGGCGACCAGGTCGAAGAGGACAGCGCGCAGGCGCTGATTCAACAGTTTACCGACGCCGGCAATTATGAACTCGATACCGCCTACGCCTACTGCGATGGCCGTACCGAGGAAATGCTGGGCAAGCTACTGCCCCCGCCGGCACGCGACAAACTGTACATCGCATCGAAAGTAAATCCGTGGAATGACGACGGACTGCAGCCAGCCCAGGTCAAAAAACAGATGGCCGAGATCCTGCGACGCCTCGGCACCGACCGGGTCGATTTGCTGTACTTACATTCGCCCGACCTCGCAACGCCGGTCACGCAGACACTGGAAAGCTGTTTCGAATTATTTCAACAGGAAAAATTCAACCATTTCGGGCTCAGTAATTTCGCATCATGGCAGGTCGCCGAAGTGGCAGAAATATGTCGCCACAATGGCTGGATGCAACCCACGGTTTACCAGGGGATGTATAACGCCCTGACACGGGACGTAGAACGCGAATTGTTTCCCTGCCTGCGCAACTACGGCATCCGTTTTTATGCCTACAACCCGCTGGCCGGCGGCATGCTGACCGGGAAGCACCTGGACATGGACGACATCCCCGACAGTGGCCGCTTCAATGTCGAACGCGGTTATCTCGACCGCTACTGGAAGCAGGATTACTTCAACGTTTTACAGGAGCTGCAAACGGCCTGCCAGGAATTTGATTTAAAGCCCGTCGAGGTTGCCCTGAGCTGGCTGGTGAATCATTCCCTGCTCGATGCGAGTCAGGGTGACGGCATAATACTCGGCGCCAGCAAGGTCGAGCACCTGGCGCAAAACATGGCAGCCTGCAAACACGCGCCCTTGGACCAGTCGATCCTCGACATACTGGATCGGGGATGGGAGATCATCAAACCGGACTGCTTCAGATATTTTCGCCCGTAAACTTCAGAGCAGCGGCGTCAAACCTCTGGAATTCGTTGACGTGACGGCCATCTCGAAGGTAAATTAAGGACTGTTGAGGATCGACAATCGCCGCTGATTTATCGAATCTGTGGGTCAGTTTTCTCTAAAGCTGACGCTGGTGCAATTCATCCCAGAGACGACCTACGGCCAGCAACGGAGCTTCACATCATCTCTCAAATCATGATAGCAATAGGCTTGCCCACCAACACTTAGCCGACTAAACTCGGTGTTGAAGGGTAAATGTAATCAGGGGGTATCATGACAATAGCGTCAAAATTGGAAAATTATCTGCAACAGCGGCAGGTTGAGTACCAGGTGGTGACTCATCCACAAAGTGAATACAGCATGGAGACTGCCGAAAAGGCACATGTTCACGGTGATGCCTTGGCCAAGGGAGTTCTGGTAAAGGATGACGACGGCTACCTGTTGGTGGTTTTGCCTGCCGACTACCACATTGAACTTGAATCCCTGCACAAGTTGCTGGGGCAGGAGGTGGCGATGGTGGGTGAAGCTACCCTGGAGGAGATCTTTACTGACTGTGAACTGGGAGCGGTGCCGCCCATCGGTATGGCCTATGGGGTAAAGACAATATGGGACCCGAAATCCAGCCTTGGCAAACAGGATGAAGTCTTCTTTGAAGCGGGTGATCACCAGAGCCTGGTGCGGATGAGTGGTGTGCAGTTTCACGAACTGATGGCGCCAGCCGAGCGCGGTGAGTTCAGTCACCACGTCTGACCGGCACTTTTCTTCCCAGTGATAAAGAACATATTTTGCTGGGCGAATAGTTTTAAATCTAAACCTCACGAGCGACTCAAAGACAATCGACTCGCTGCAGGTTTACCTGAATAGGTAGTATCCTGAGTCCGAGTTGGGTCGTAGATCGCCGCTGCCTCACCGAGTTTGAGCGTCTGTTTTCTCCAAAGCCTACACTGAAAAACATCTTGCCGTTTCAAATCTGAGGGCCCCGTCAGGGTCGAACTCGACAGCCAGACTTCCGAATTTCAGAGCCTGATTTCTCGTAAGCAAACCCTCGTAAAACCCTGGTAGGGGCAATCTTCGGCCAACTGCGGACACCTAGTAATAAAGTGATAATATGTTGTCCGATCAAAAAACCTAATATTGCTACTGTTAGGCATTAGGAGGAGCAATGATTCAACATCAAGGGGGATGTCACTGTGGACGTGTCCGGTTCGAAGTGCTAGCACCGGCCGTCATCAACGTATCTCAATGTAATTGCAGTATCTGCTCGAAGTCAGGTTTTCTGGGAATGACGGTTTCGCGGGATCGATTCACGCTCAAATCCGGTGAAGAAAGCCTAACTGAGTACAGGTTTGATTCCGGTGTTGCGAAGCATCTTTTCTGTAAGCATTGTGGGATCAAGTCATTTTACATTCCTCGATCACATCCAGATGGGGTGAGTGTTAATGCGAGTTGTCTCGATCCAGGAACAGTTGAGGATATGAATATCAAACAATTCGACGGAAAAAATTGGGAACGATACTACCCAAAAGGCCGAGCCGAAAGTTATTCGAACTAGTACCAAACTAACATCTAAGCAGACACTCAAATTAACGATCTCGGCGGCGGGGAACGGCCGAGGCTGTGAGCGGACCCTCGCACAATTAAATTTACGAACTACACTTTCGTATACAACCGGATAGATAAACCATGTACCTGATGACACTCCCAGTTATCAGGTCATTCACCCGTTAACAATTATTAACAGGTCAAAGACCGTTTAAATAGAGCTGTTAGAGGTCAATAATCATTAAAACACTATTAACATCCGGGCTACTGATCGTCACTGGGATTGGAGCATATATTTACTCCATAAATGATCAAATATCAGATATTGACAAAGTGTGCTCTCTATTTCCTGAAGGAACGGCTGTCGGAGATTTGAAAGAAATCGAAAACAATTATTCTGTAAAGCTAATGGGACCATTTGACGTCAAAGATAAGCCGGGAACACAACAAGCAATATTTTGTGCGGTCCTAACCATGTGTGATACATCGTGTAGTTTGGAATTTCAGAACAATAGAGTGATTAAGGCTGAAGTTTCGAACCTATGACCTCTAAAAAGGGCATGCAGTCGGACAAAGTGCGCGAGTAGCGGGCACTTTGCCGCTGATGCGGAGCGTTATGTGCACAATTGAGAAGCAACATTGAGTACCCGATTAATAACGGCTGTTCTTGGGGCTGCGCTTTTCTCATCTGCGTGTGGACCATCGGATTCAGACTTCTTCGAGTTTTCGACCTTTGTGTCCCCAGACGATAAATATTATGTGATTATTGATTCTGCGCACAGTACGTTGGCATTTGGGCCCGAGACTATTAGAGTTTATGTAGTCGCAAAAGATAAACGAGTACGGAATCATGTTGTCACTACCAAAATAGCGAATGATGGTGGCGGAATTAATGACTCAAACGTAAAGCCTAAATGGATTCAGCCTGACGTTATCCGATTCTGTTTGTCTGGTGTGGAACAGGAAGATAGCGTCCTTGAAATTAACATACGAACGCTCTCACACAGTGAGGATAGAGGAAATTGCTCGTAGTAAATTAATGAGAAGAGTGCACATAACACGCGCATGCAGCCGGACAAACTACTCGATACGCTTGTACGTTGATTCTCCAAAGGAAACGCTCAATCGGCAGGGCTAGGAGACAATCTTCGGCTAGCTTCGGACTCTCGTACCAATATAAACTTGATAGCCATATCCGGTTAAACTAACGGAACTTGAAAAGACCTGGACGCAAGTTAGCAACTAGTAAATAGGTATACTGTGCCCAGAATTCCCGGATGCATTATGGATGGCAACGCGATACTGAACTCGCTCGATACTGTAGCCGTTTCGTACAGGTTCAATCAGCTCAGTTCAACCAATGCGTTCATCAGATCAACCATCGACTGAAAACGCGCTTCGGGTTGCTTGGCTAGCATTTTCAAAACCACATTATCCAGGTCTTTGCTGATAGACGCATTGATTGTCGAAGGAGGAGGTGCCGGCCTGGTAATGTG
>Ga0209165_10000748_pt1 | contig 11011 bp, 9 predicted proteins | sample tdAd001_FD_187122 | JGI IMG/M metagenome (GOLD analysis project Ga0209165, IMG submission 187122) | Marine sediment microbial communities from the Atlantic coast under amendment with organic carbon and nitrate - tdAd00.1 (SPAdes)... | ecosystem: Environmental > Aquatic > Marine > Coastal >... | reverse complement strand
ATCTATCGAACGCAAAATCGTGTGCCTGCCGACCCTTCTGACGGCGCACCACCCCATATTCGGAACAGGGCACGTTATATCAGCCGGTAGTCGCTGCGCTGTGCCGGGAATGATACCCAGGCAGTCGACATCTTCCTCTTCGGACGCATCGGTGAGCAATTGCATACCCAGACAAATACCAAGCACTGGCTGTGCCAATTTGCGGATTACGTCGATTAGCTGGCATTCACGCAGGCGGGACATGGCGTCACGTGCTGCTCCAACACCCGGCAAGATGACACGATCTGCGCTGCGGATCTGGTCTGCATCCGTCGTCAAAGTCGCGCTCACACCCAGTCTCTCGAAGGCGTACAACAACGACGCGATGTTCGCGCCGCCGCTATCGATAATCGCTATTGTTGAGGCGGCCATCTCAGCTTAGTGTTCCTTTCGTTGACGGCATTTCACTGCCGTCGCGTTGGATGGAGGCCCTCAATGCACGACCCACCGCTTTGAAGCACGCCTCGATCATGTGATGCGTATTTTGCCCTCGAACCTCCAGGTGAATTGCCGCCCCAAGCGAGTCCGACAATGTTCGGAAGAAATGCTCGACCATCTCGGATGCGAACTGCCCAACCTGCTCACACGGGAAATCACCGGAAAAAGCAATGCGCCCGCGGCCAGACAGGTCGATAGATGCACGCGCTTCGCTTTCATCCATAGGCACGACAAAACCGTAGCGGCCGATGCCGAGTTTGTTGCCAAGAGCCGTCCGCAGTGCGTCGCCGAGGCAGATTGCTGTGTCCTCGACCGTGTGGTGATCATCGACCTGCAGATCTCCTTCGCATTCAAGCTCCAGACTGAATCCTCCGTGCCTGGCAATCTGCTCCAGCATGTGATCGTAGAAACCAATGCCTGTAGTGATAGCGACCGGCTCCGCACGGTCCAGGTTCACGCGCGCCCTTATTTGAGTCTCATTTGTCCGCCGGGTAACGGACGCTGTCCGCTCGGAGTAACACAGCAAGTCAACGAAGCCCGGCCAGGTCGATGAATGGTCGCCGGCTTGATCGAGCAGCAAGCCACGCACCCCCAGTCGCTCTGCCAGCTTCATGTCGGTTGCGCGATCCCCAATAACGGCTGAGTTGCCGATATCGATATCCGTTTCGGCCAGGTACCGCGTCAGCAAACCGGTCCTCGGCTTGCGGCACTCGCATTGATCATCCGGCAGGTGAGGGCAAATCAGGACCTCGTCGAATGTCAGCCCCTGGGACGAAAATAAGGCGAGCATGTGCTCCTGGCAGGCGCGGAATTGGTCCTCGGGAAATGACGCCGTACCCAGCCCGTCCTGGTTGCTCACCATTACGAATCGAAAGCCGTGTGCGGCGAGTTCCAGCAGCGACGGAATCACATCTTCAACCAGGCGCACCTTATTGAGGGAGTCCACCTGGAAATCCGCTGGTTCCTCAATCAATGTGCCATCCCGGTCAATGAACAGGACCCGCTCAGACATCGTTCACCTCCATGCCCGACATTGACTCGAGCAGGCGGTCATTCTCTGCAGGTGTACCAACCGTGATGCGCACATAATCGACGAGATCGCCACCGAAGTAGCGCAGCAAGACCTTGTCGTCTGCACTGTGCTGCATCAGTTCACAAGCATCAGCAACCTCGACAAGAATAAAGTTCGCAGCGCTCGGCCAGACGCGTCGCACACACGGCAACCGGTGCAGAGCGCCACTGAGTCGCTCGCGTTCGCTGATCGTCAGCGTTACCCAGCGTTCCGCTTCCTCAAGGCTCTCCGCCTGCAGGGCATTCTCGACACACTCGACCACTGGTGTGGCCAAGGCATAGGGCGCCTGCACTGCATCGAGTATGCGAATGACGTCTGGAGCTGCGATGACAGAGCCGCAACGAGCACCGGCAAAAGCGAGCGCTTTCGACAAAGTGCGCAGGACGATCAGATTCTCGTACTTTTGAACGAGCTCAACCGCGGATTTTTCATTCGCGAATTCGATATAGGCTTCATCAACGACAATAGCGGAACGATCAGCGCGCCGCTCGAGGATCTCAATCAGGACCGACGTCGGCAGCAGTGTCCCGGTCGGGTTGTTGGGCGAGCAGAGAAAAATCAGTTTGGTCGAGTCGTCGCAAGCATCCAGTATTTCGTCGGCGGGAATATTGAAATTTCTATCACCGCTTGTTGTGACTTGTCGCAATTCTGCACCCTGCACGACGGCATAGTGTTCGTACATCGAGAACGTCGGCATGGTTGTAAGCAGGTTGTCTTTTCCCGCTCTGCAAAACACGCGTATCAGCAGGTCAATTGCCTCGCTCGTGCCGCGCGTGACCATAAGGTTTTCAGGCATGCACCCATAGCGGGACGAAAGCATCGCGCGCAAGCGCTCTGGACGAATTTCAGGGTAGCGGTTGAGCGGCCGCCGAAAATGATCGCCACTGCTCGTCCAGGGTGCTTCATTGGCATTGAGGCGAATCGTATCGTCCACCTGGACGGCCGCCTCATACGGTTTCAGTGCCTGAATCTCGGCTCTTGCGAGGGCGCTAATGCTCATGGCGACGGATCCAGCCTGCGGCTGACGGCAGCTGCATGAGCATCGAGACCTTCGAGTCCGGCCAGCGTGATCACCGCAGCGCTGATGTTTGCGAGGCCATCCCGGGACAGTTCCTGCACCGTCATGAAGCGCATGAACTGGTCGACCCCAAGGCCACTGTATGTATCGGCATAACCGTAGGTCGGCAGGACATGGTTGGTACCGCTGCAGTAGTCGCCCACCGACTCGGGAGTCCACGGGCCAACAAATACAGAACCAGCGTTACGAACGTCTGCAAGAGCCCCTCGCGCATTGGCGATCTGCAAAATCAGATGCTCGGGCGCGTAGCGATTGCTGAGGGCAATCGCGGTCTCGACGGTCTCGACAACGATGACTCTCGAGTTGAGCAGCGCATCGCGCACGATATTTGCCCGAGACAAACTCTGTAATTGCGCCCGGACCTGTGTCTGCACCTCGCCGGCAAGAGTAGCGCTGGTCGTCAACAGGATGACCTGCGAGTCGTGTCCGTGTTCTGCCTGCGCGAGCAGGTCCGCGGCGACAAATTCGGCGCTTGCCTCGCCATCAGCAATGACAAGCACCTCCGACGGCCCAGCGGGCATATCAATTACCGCGGCGCCACGTTGTGTGCTGACCAGCGTCTTGGCGCAGGTGACCCACGCATTCCCAGGCCCGAAAATCTTCTGGACCTTAGGCACCGATTCGCTGCCGTAGGCCATCGCCGCCACTGCCTGGGCGCCACCGATCTTGAATACATCTCTTACCCCTGCCAGCGCGGCGGCCGCCAGCACCGCTGGGTCTGCAGTCCCGTCGCGACGCGGTGGCGTACACAGCACCCGTACCGGGCAGCCGGCGATAGCGGCAGGCACGGACAGCATAATGGCGGCAGACGGTAACGGTGCCGAGCCAGCCGGTACATAGAGGCCGACCGAATGCAGCGGCTGACATACACGCTCGCAGATCACTCCCGGCATCGTCTCTACAGCGATTGCTTGCGGAACCTGTTGTTCGTGAAAACGTCGCACATTGCCGATAGCGAGTTCAATAGCTGCAAGTGCGGATGGATCAAGGCCGGCAACGGCCGAGTCAATCTCGCTGGCGCTGACTTGCAGCGACGACAATTCCACGTTATCGAAATCTTGCGTAAGTCTGCGAATCGCCACATCGCCTTCGCGACGGACCTGGTCGAGTATCGGGATGACCTGATCACGGATCTCCGCGTCATTATGCAGGGCAGGGCGCTCAAGCAGCCCGTCCTGCGTTGCCCGGTCGAGTTCGTTCCAAATGCTAACCTCGATGCACATAATTCAGGCCAACATCTTTTCGACCGGCAACACGAGCAGCGAGCTTGCACCGGCCGCTTTGAGGTTCTCGAGTGTTTCCCAGAACACGTTCTCACGACACACGGCATGCACCGCCACCTTGTCGCCCGCACCGTCCAAAGGTATGACTGTTGGCGCTTCTGAGCCGGGCAGCAAATCGCGTATCCGGGGCAACGCATTTCGCGGGGCGTGCAACATGATGTACTTGCTTTCGCGAACCTGGAGTACGCCATCGAGGCGCTGCAACATGCGATCGACGAGTGCTTGTTTTTCATCGCCAAGGATCGCTTCGGTCTGGATAACTACGGCTTCACTCTCAAGCAGGGTCTCGACCTCGGTCAGACCATTTGCAGCCAGCGTGCTGCCAGTCGAAACCAGGTCACAGATGTAGTCCGCCCTGCCGAGCTTTGGTGCGATTTCGACAGCACCGGAGAAATAAACAGGCTCGGCAGTGATGCCGTTCTTCGTGAGGTAATCTCTTAAGATATTGACGTAACTTGTTGCAATCTTAGTGTTATTTAGGGATGTTTTGTCGGAATACTCGGTGCCATCCGGTGCTGCGAACGAGAGCCGGCAGTGGCCGAAGTCAAGCTCGAACACCTGCTTGAAGCGGGGTTCGCGCCCGTCACCAAGCAACTCCTGGCGTTTCTCCTCGACCACGTTGAGGCCAACAATGCCGAGATCACAAACGTCGTCACTCACGAGTCCTGGTATATCGTCATCCCGGACCAATAGCAGGTCGATCGGCATGTTTTCGCCATACAGAAACAGCTGGTCTTTGCTCTGCGTCAATTTCAGGCCGCAGCGCTGCAGCAGATCGATGGAATGGTCGGTCAACCGACCCGTTTTCTGCACCGCAATCTGAATGCGCTGCTCAGGGGTATCCATGAGGCTTCCTTAGTGAGACGTGGGGTTGTCGCTGGTGCTTACGCGGTCGATAGCAGTGCGATAACCGCCGTAGCCATCGGTCAGAAACCGGGCGACGCGCCCGATGGTGGTGACGCTGACGGCAGTCAGGTCGTGAATCTTGCGGTAGGTGAGCCCTTGCTCGAGCAATTCGACCACTTGCCAGCGGTCAACCAATGCCTGCAGTTCGGCCGGAGTACACAGGTCCCGAAGAAAATTACGGCATTCGCCGGAAGATGTGAGGGTCACCAGTGCGGCGCACAGGGCGTCTTCTGCGGCGGCCTGCTGACCGAGGGTGTTCTCGCGATTTGGTTTCATGGAGTCTGCTCGTGCAATGCGGCGAAGTATCAATGTATTAACACGCTAATACATTGATACGGAATGCGCAAGCCCCTAACTGACGAAACCGTCAGAAAGACGGAAACCCCCGTGGCTATTGGTTTCCGATGACACTAAATAAATGTGACACCAGTCTTGACCGCACGACTGCCCAGCCAATACACTCCGTGAAACTCATCGAGACCGGCAGAGGGATAGGCCCAATGAAGCCGGGGCAACCAGCAGGACTAACCATTCTGAAAAGGTGCCAACTCCTACGGTGACGCGTCTTGCGACGCACACCGACAGATGAGAGTCGTAGCAACACCAAGTCGTTTAGCTGGTGTAGGGCACGATTCCCACCCTTACGGGCTCCGTAGGGTTCCGATGAGTTTGATTGATATTGGAATCAGGAGACCGGAAATGACATCCAGAGCAACTACTGCAACTCGGGCCGTGCGCGCCGCTATTGAGTCGGACTCGCAGCACGGAGCGGTTGTACCCCCATTGCACCTGTCCTCGAACTTCACGTTCGCAGGATTCGGTGAGAAGCGTCAATACGATTACACGCGCTCAGGAAACCCGACACGCGATGCGCTTGCAGAAGCGCTGACTTCGCTGGAAGGGGGAGCTGGCGCAGTTGTGACGTCATCCGGTATGGCAGCGCTTACCCTGTTGTGTCAATTGCTGGAGCCGGGCGACGTCCTCGTGGCCCCTCACGATTGTTATGGCGGCACCTACAGACTCTTCGAGAACCTGGCAGCCAAAGGGCACTTCGAGGTCATTTTTGTAGACCAGACCCGACCGGGAGCCCTGCGCTCCGCCTGCGCACGCAAGCCGAAACTCATCCTTACAGAGACGCCGTCGAATCCGCTGTTGCGAATTGTGGATATTGCCGAAATAGCAAAGCTCGCTAAGCAGTGCGGCGCGCTGCTCGCCGTCGACAACACGTTCCTCTCACCGGCCCTGCAACAGCCGTTGTCGCTGGGTGCGGATCTGGTGATTCATTCAACGACGAAGTACCTCAACGGCCATAGCGATGTAGTCGGAGGCTGCATCGTTGCGGGGACTGACGAACTTGCGGAGAAACTGGCCTGGTGGGGCAACTGTCTCGGAATTACCGGAGCGCCTTTCGACAGCTACCTGACATTGCGAGGTGTTCGCACCTTGTACGCCAGGATGCGTCAGCACGAGGAGAGCGCCAACCTCCTGGCCAATGTCCTCGATGAACACCCTGGCGTGGAGACCGTCTACTACCCGGGCTTACGGTCTCATCCGGGTCACAATATCGCCGCAAGACAGCAAAGTGGTTTCGGCGGCATGGTTAGCTTCGATATCAGGGGTGGCGAGGCTGCTGTTGAAGCGTTCGTTAACAATCTGCAGTTTTTCTCACTTGCCGAATCGTTAGGTGGCGTCGAAAGTCTCGTGTGCCACCCGGCGTCGATGACGCATGCTCCGGTCAGTGCAGAGGCACTTGCCAATGCAGGCATTGGGCAAAGCCTGATTCGTGTTTCTATTGGGCTGGAGAGTACTGAGGATCTCGTGGCGGACGTGCTAGAAGCGCTGGAGGCTGCAAAACATGCAACGACGTTGATACCGGTTGTGGCAATAGGTGCCTTAGCCTAACGCTGAAATAATCTTGTCGGTCATTGCGGTCGTCGAGACTGGCGTTTCGCCGTGAGCTGCGATGTCCGATGTCCGTGCCCCACCTGCAATCGCAGCGTGTATTGCGGCCTCGATAGAGCCGGCTTCCTCGCTGAGACCCAGGCTGTGTCGCAAGAGCATGGCAGCGCTGGCAATAGCGCCACAGGGATTCGCCACATCCAGGCCTGCGATGTCCGGCGCCGAGCCGTGGATCGGCTCAAACAGACCGCGCGTCGAGTCTCCGAGCGATGCGGACGGCAACATGCCCAGGGAGCCGGCCAGCATTGACGCTTCGTCGGTCAGAATGTCGCCGAACATGTTCTCAGTAACGATGACATCGAAGTCGCTGGGCCGGCTGAGCAGATGCATGGCTGCCGCATCAACAAGTAACGTTTCCACCGCGATGTCGGGAAACTCGCGCGCCATCGTCTTATCCGTTACATCCCGCCATAATCGTGATGTTTCGAGGACATTCGCCTTGTCGACGGAACAAAGCTTGTTGCGTCGTTCGCCGGCAAGCTTTGCCGCGACGCGCACAATTCGCTCAACTTCGTGTGTGTGATAGGTGCATAGATCGGAAGCGACATTCTCGCTGCGTGTTTTCTTGCCGAAGTAGATCCCACCGGTTAGCTCCCGGACAACCACCAGGTCGACACCAGTCAGGTACTCGGCTTTCAACGGTGACGCCGGTATCAGTTCCTCCATCACCTGAACGGGGCGAAGGTTGGCATAAACGCCGAGCACTGAACGCAATTCGAGCAGGCCTTTCTCGGGTCGCACCATGGCATGTGGATCCGACCATTTAGGCCCGCCAACAGCACCGAGGAACACGGCGGAGCTCTCCATGCAACTCGCTACGGTGTCAGCCGGCAACGGGTTCTGCGTCCTGTCAATTGCTGCGCCGCCGATGAGGCGTACTTCGAATTCGAATGAGTGCCCATGAATATCAGCAACACGCTTGAGCACCTTGTGTGCTGCGGCGGTGACTTCGGGACCGATGCCGTCACCAGGCAATAATGTAATCAGGGCGTCCAGGGTCGTTGCTCTTCGAATGTCTGAATATCGTCCATCTGTTGTTGCAAATAACCAAGTTGATCGATGCCTTCCACCAGGCAATATCGAGCGAAGCCATCGATCGGGAATTCGACCACAGTACCGTCAGGCAATGTAAGCGTCGAATCTGCCACATCGATCTCAACCTCCACACCGGGATTTGCCAGCAGATAGTCGTGGGTTGCGGCATCGACAATGATCGGGATCAGGCCGTTCTTCAGCGAATTATTGCGGAAGATATCGGCGATTTCGGTACTGATCACAGCACGAATACCGTAGTCGAGTAACGCCCACGGTGCATGCTCCCGCGACGAGCCACAACCGAAATTGTTGCCGCCCACCAGAACCTCACAGCCGTCGGCGGCTGCCTGATTGAGGACGAAGTCGGGGCGCGCCTGGCCGTTTGCATCGAAACGAAGGTCATTGAACAGGTAAGCACCGAGACCCTCCCGTGTTGTTGTCGTCAGGAAGCGGGCAGGGAGGATCTGGTCGGTATCAATGTCCCTGGTCGGCAGTACGGTGGTGCGTGATTGAATTCTTGTGATTGCTTGCATCAATTCACCTGCTGCAGATAGGGGCGTGGGTCGGCAACGCGACCCTCTATAGCAGATGCCGCTGCAGTCATTGGGCTCGCCAATACGGTGCGGGCTCCTATACCCTGGCGCCCCTCGAAATTTCGATTGCTCGTACTCACGCTGAGCTGACCTTTGCCGACCGTGTCCCCGTTCATACCGAGGCACATTGAGCAGCCAGACTCGCGCCACTCGGCCCCGGCCTCGCGAAAGACCTTGTTCAGGCCGATTTCTTCGGCAGCCTTCTTGATCTGTTGGGATCCCGGTACCACCAGCATCCTGACGCCGTCGGCAACTTTGCGGCCCCGCATCACGTCTGCTGCCTGTTGCAGGTCCGATAGCCGGGAGTTGGTGCAACTGCCAACAAACACGACATCTACGGCGGTGTTGGTCAGCGGCTTACCGGATTCAACCTGCATATAGTCAAGCGCCTTGCGGAAACTCGCGTCGCCGCCATCATCCGGCACCGGCTCATTGACGCCGACGACCATGCCCGGGTTCGTACCGAAGGTGACCATGGGTTCAAGCGAGCTCGCCGAGATTGAAACGGTTCGATCGAACGAAGCGCCAGCGTCACTTGCAAGCAAGCGCCAGCGACTGACTGCACTGTCCCAATCCTCACCAGTTGGTGAATGCAGGCGACCCTGCAAATACTCGAACGTCGTCTCATCAGGGGCAATCATGCCGGCGCGGGCACCTGCTTCGATCGACATGTTGCAGACGGTCATTCGTTCATCCATCCCCATCGCCGAGATCGCCTCTCCGTAAAACTCGATGACAAAGCCTGTCCCACCATCGACACCAATCTGACCAATAATTGCCAGGATCAGGTCTTTCGCACCAACACCCGGTGCGAAACTGCCGGATACCTCTATGCCCAATGTTTTTGGCTTGCGCTGCAATAAACACTGCGTCGCCAGAACATGACCGACTTCGGTTGTGCCGATGCCAAAGGCGAGGGCGCCAAACGCGCCGTGAGTACTGGTGTGGCTATCACCACAAACGATTGTCTTGCCGGGTTGGGTCGCACCAAGTTCCGGGCCGATCACATGAACGATGCCTCGGTGCGCACTGTCAAAGCCATGAAGCTCAACGCCAAACTCAGCGCAGTTAGCCTCCATCTGGCGGATTTGCGCCGCAGCGCCTTCGCCCACGACAAGCAGGTCTTTGATCGTCGACACCGGCGTTGTCGGCGTCGAGTGGTCCATCGTCGCCAGTGTAAGATCCGGCCGCCGTACCGGCAGCCCCTTGTCGCGCAAAAGCGAGAATGCCTGCGGTGTTGTGACTTCGTGAATCAGGTGCAGGTCTACATAGAGGATCGCTGGCGTGGCGGCTGTCTCCTCAACAACAACATGCTCCGCCCAGACTTTCTCGAACAGCGTTCGTGGTGCGCCCATCAGATCGTTGCCCGCTCCATTCTTGCCGTTGAATCTGTATCCGGCAAATCAAGTTGCCGTCGCCTGAGTATTCGATTGATGACCTCGAGGCATGCCCGGCTACCGGCCTCAACGATATCGACGCTCGTGCCATTGCCGCGGTAGCTGTCACCGTCGCGCTCAACCGTGACAGTGACTTCGCCCTGCGCATCCTCACCGACGGTCGCGCTGTGCAATTCGAAATTCTTCAGTGTCAGTGTCACGCCAGTGACTTTCTCGAGCGCCTGAAATGCCGCCGCGATCGGACCATCGCCGCTCGCCGTTTCCGACGTCTCGGTGCCTTCCTCGCCAACCAGCACCACGGTGGCCTGTGCCTCCTGGTCGGTGCTTGTTTGTACCGCAAGCGATTTCAAGGTCCAGGGCCCTACAGAGGCATTGTCGACGTTCATGATGATTGCTTCGATATCACCGTCGTACACGTCCTTTTTCTTGTCGGCGAGTTTCTTGAACTCCTGGAACGCGCGATTGGTCTCGAACTCATCGAGTTCAAAGCCAAGCTCGCGCACACGTTCACGAAACGCGTGCCGGCCACTATGCTTACCGAGAACAAGGTTCGACTTGCTCCGGCCAACGTCTTCGGGGCGCATGATTTCATACGTGGATGCATGCTGCAGCATGCCGTGCTGGTGTATGCCAGCTTCATGCGCGAAGGCGTTTTCACCGACAATGGCCTTGTTTCGTGGCGGGTGCATACCGGTAATGCTCGAGACGAGACGCGATGTCGGATACAAGCGGGTCGTGTCAATTCCGGTCTCGAGGTTGAAAAACTCAGCCCGGGTCTTGATCGCCATGACAACTTCTTCAAGGCTGCAGTTGCCCGCACGTTCGCCAATACCGTTGATCGTGCATTCAATCTGCCTTGCGCCCGCGTGAACAGCGGCCAGGCTGTTTGCTACGGCCATGCCCAGATCATTGTGGCAGTGCACACTCAGGGTGATCTCGTCGATACGCGCAACATGTTTACGCAGATAACGGAACAATTCATCAAACTCAGCAGGCACGGTGTAGCCGACCGTATCCGGAATATTGACGGTCGATGCACCCGCCTCAATAGCCGCACTCACGACCTCGGCGAGGTAAGCCAGTTCCGTACGTGAGGCGTCTTCGGGAGAGAACTCGACATCTTCGCAAAGCTCACGTGCCATCGTGATCGCGCCAACAGCACTCTTGATAATCTCTTCCTTGGCCATCTTGAGTTTGTGTTCGCGATGAAT
>Ga0209165_10000743_pt1 | contig 11055 bp, 8 predicted proteins | sample tdAd001_FD_187122 | JGI IMG/M metagenome (GOLD analysis project Ga0209165, IMG submission 187122) | Marine sediment microbial communities from the Atlantic coast under amendment with organic carbon and nitrate - tdAd00.1 (SPAdes)... | ecosystem: Environmental > Aquatic > Marine > Coastal >... | reverse complement strand
TACAGCGTACTCGCCCTGTAGATTTGCCACGAACTATTTCATACATGTATGCGCTGGGAATATGATTGGCCTGCAACGGATATGCATTTTCGGCAGTGTATTCGCAAATAAATAACGTGCGCGGTTTATCGGAAAGGTTGGGCGCAGAACCGTGCAGAACTCGGGTATGCATCAAGCAAGCAGAGCCCGCTGCACCATAGCATGGAATAGCCTGCGTTTTCATTTCAGCAGCAACTGCGTCGGATACTGCACCCGTAAATTCACCTTCGTGCCAGTGGTCGTACAATGGACCTTTATGCGTACCGGGTACAACTTCAAGTGGTCCATTTTCTTCCGTGACGTCGTCGAGAAAAAAAAGCACGGTTACCATATCGTCATTGGTGTGCGGTTCGAAAAGAAAGTCCTGGTGATACTTTATCTGGGTTGCGGCACCAGGTTGTTTGGAATTTATTTTGGCATTTTCAAATTTGAGGTTTGGACCCAAAATATCGACCAAGGTGTCAAGTGCGTGATTATCCCGCATAAAATCAAGATAGGTCTCGGAAATCTCAATCGGTGAGGCGATGCGACGCAATGCCGGTTTGTCGGCGGAATGCCCTGGTTCGATGTCAAACCGTGGGCGATTGTCAAAGGTTTTCCCGTAAGCCTCGGTAAAGTTTCTACTTTCTTCTTTCCATTGCTCGAATTCGTTTTGCATTTTGTACAGTTTGTCCGCCGGGATGACGTTTGCCAGGAAAAGAAATCCGTCCTGATTAAAATGCTTTACTTGTGAGGTTGATAATGTAGCCATGTGTATATGCACCCCTAATATCAATGGCGAAGGCATGGTCGAGGACCAAAATTTACATTTTCAACGAGTATATACCTTTAGATGAGAGTCCGTCCCTGGCTGAAGGTTGTCACTTAACTCCTGGTAGCGGGTGTCTGTTATCGGGAATGCAGGTCTGTAAATCCGCAAAGCAAATGGCTGACAACCCAATATGGCCAATCGATACTGACGTAAATCAGTATATTCTTCATTTTATATCGACCTGGTAGACATAAAGACAATCGATCGTCCAAGGTTAATATGCGAGTAACATAGCGTTTATAAAACGGATACTAACAACCAACCTTGAGGGCTAGAATTGACTAATTCGCTATTGAGAGTTTTGAAATACCCTATGCTGTATGCGCTAGCCTGCGCAACTTCTTTTGCTGCAGACTTCGACCTAACCAAGGACAAGCTTGAAGCCGCACTGGCAATGAATCACCGCAGCATCGAAAATCAGGATCGAGATCAAAATAGAGATCCGGTGGCAGCGATGGACTTTTGCCGTTTACGAGATGACATGACCGTGATCGAGTTTGGACCGGGGGCGGGTTGGTATACAGAGATCCTTGGTCCGGTGCTCCGTGAAAAAGGTCGGCTCCTTATCGCCTACAAGGACTCCTGGATGAATAGTCTCGATACTTTACTCGCACAAGACTTTATGTCCGCAGTCGAAAAAAATCCCATCGACATTTCCTGGAATTCAGAGAAGCAGAAATTCAATATAGGTAATATTGTCTACAATGTTGATAATGCAGATCTGGCACTGAGCATACGTGAATACCACAACCTCAGTGAAGAAGGAGCTAAACGTCTGAATGAAGAGACTTACCGGGCCTTAAAACCTGGCGGTTACTACTGCATCATAGATCACACTCGCCGTCATATGGAGCCGACATATTTCGAAAACCGACGTCGCGCCGATCCTGTGCTAGTCATTTTGCAAGTGCAAGCTGCAGGGTTCGATTTCATCGATTACTCAGATATTTTTCATAAGCCCGATGATGAATTGCGTTACGAGGTAGATCGTAAGAGCCTCGAAAAAAACTCAGATCGCTTCTCACTAATATTCCGTAAACCACCTGACTGACGACTATACACCCACCTACACACATTAATGTCGATCATTGAATCCTAAATCTAAGAGGCAAGCCCTGATAGAGTTCAATCCTGAATGTCTGTTGCTGGGATTTGTACCGGTTTAGTGGACCACCTGTAATAACCTGGAATATGGGTCGGGAGGTGAGCCATGAGCGGGAGAAGAGGTTATAAGCGAGCAATTTTAGACTTCCGAGATCGATCTACAATAGGCATATGGTAAATTCAATAATGAACTAAGCGTCAATAAAGCCTGTCAGACGTTATTGCCAGGTATGCGTTTTAATGGCGAATAACCTACATTCACAGCATTTTATTGAGGGGATACAAACTATGAACACCGCAAGAAAAACAACTGGGGCTGCGCTCGCGATTGCCGCGGCTGCCATGCTGGCAACGGCGCCTATGGCAACACATGCAGGTAACGAGAGTGGCAAGTGCATGGGCGCTAATTCATGCAAGGGCCTAAGTTCATGCAAAACTGCCACTAGCAGCTGCAAAGGTCTTAATTCATGCAAGGGAAAAGGGTTTCTTGAAATGAGCAAAGCCGACTGCGACGGCGCTGGGGGCACTTTCGAATCATAATCTGATAAAGCGTAAATAACTTTAGAAACCGGGTATCTCCTTAACGGATTACCCGTTTTTTTTTATCCATTTATTGCCGAAGATTGCCTCCTGGCCCAGCCAATTGGGTGTCTCCTTTAGAGAAAGCCGGCGCTCAAACATGGTGTGGCAGCGGCGATAAATGACCCTCAGCAGTCACTCCAGGTGAGAAATAAGGATTAATTGCAGAACCTGTCATCCCGCGGCTTGACCCGATGCGTCGGACCGGCGGGATCCAGTATTAAAGAGCTAGTCTTGCGTTAATTTATGAACTGGATTCCGCGGTCCGACGTATCGGCTTGCGCCGGAATCACGGGAACTGACCGAAATAAGAAGCCTGGGTGTCGTTCTGGGCGTCCGTTCTCGAGAAAACCAACCCTCAATTTGTATATTTCAGCAGTCGAGATCAGCGGAAAAATCAGACACTCGCCAGGAAAAATTGACTTCCGAGATCGGCGGTGGCTTCGACTGATCCTGTCAGGCCGGCAACGAAATGCGGGCAACCCTGTGCTTTTAAGTGCATTATATTTAATCTATCTTATGCAATTAGTTTGACGGCGTGGCCCCGGACTCAAAGGAGTCAACCCGGCGCGCCCTCACAACGATCCATTTGCGGGAGACTAATCGTTGCTGCGAGCAATACTGTGGATACTCGGATCCGAATGGGCCAACCTGATGCGTGTGCTGTGGCCGCGTTATGACAGAAAGGTCCACTATTTCACCTTCGGTGCAAATCTCGATGAAAGCGTGCTGGCGCAACGACGCATCAAGGTATTTGCGGCTGTCGACCATGCTCTCGAGAACGCCTCACTGCAATTTACCCAGCCGGGATTCTATGATCAGCACGGCTACGCCTCGGCAGATCCGAGCGATGGCAGCGTGGTTTACGGCAAGATCTACCTGATCCTCGAAAGAGACGCCCGGCGCATGGACTACTTCGAGGGGGAGCCGTTTCTGCGAGTCCACGAAAAGGTTTTCAGGCAGGCCGATGGGATCCGCTTTTACTATTACCGCACCACGCGAATCGTCGACGGGCTGAAGCCTACCCGGGAATATCTCGACTATTTGCTAAATGCCTATGCGACGATGGATATCGTACCGCGGGCGTATATCGAGCGAATCAAAGCGACCGAGATACTCGAAGTGTTCCAGCCGATGACGAAAACAAGCGTGTTCGTGCGCGACCTGTCGAGCTGGCCGGGCGTGTTGCAGCCACTTCTGCTCGGTTATGAAAGACAGTTGCAAAAATTCATCGAGTTCACCTGGCACAAGTCACTGGTGCAATGGGCGATCAGGGGACACGATACTTAATTAACGATCGATGCATCGTCCGCTCCTTTAATCGGGTGTCAAAGCCAGGCCGATCGCGAATAATATGCCAGCGTCTCCATGCTTGCAGGAGCATATGTTGCATTGAGGACTTTACCGCCGCGCCTGCGCAAGGCTAGAATCGATCGGATTACCTCAGTAGCGGGGTTTTTATAATGAATGTCACACCCTATAGTCCCACTGGCGAATATCAGCCGGAATCGACGCCTGGTCTGCCGGCACTTTATGCCTGGCCGCCGCGCCTGTTTGCAGCATTGCAATTGCAGCAGGAAGGTATTCGTAAACAACGTCGGCAATCTACTTGAGCTTGTTCAATGACTGACCCTGGACCTGGCGCAGGCGCCAAACGCAAACGTCGTCGGCGGCCATCCGCTTCATCCGTAACAGCGTTGCCGCCACGGCAACTCGGTGGCCTCGTCGGCGGCCGCTATCAACCCTTGAATCCGTCCGACCTGCCTGTGGTCGACCAGGCGGTGCGCAAGATATTGCAGGATGTCGGCATGTCGGAAGCGCCCGAGATTGTCATTGAGCATGTCACGGCGGCCGGTGGCAGTTTAGACCAGGATGGTCGCTTACACTTTTCGGCGGAGTTGATCGAAGCTGCCTTGAACGGCTTAGCGAAGGATTTCAAACTCTGCGGTCAAAAACCCGAACATGATATGCAGCTCGGCGGCAGACGCGTGTACGTGGGCTCTGGCGGAGCTGCGCCATTGATCATGGACCTCGAAACAGGACGTTACCGGGAATCGAAGCTACGCGATCTTTACGCCGCCGCGCGCGTGGTAGACAGTCTCGAGCATATCCATTTCTTCAGCCGTTCGCTGGTCGCGCGCGACATGCCCGACCTGCACAGCCTCGATATCAACACCGCCTATGCCTGTCTCGCTGGTACGGCTAAGCATGTATTCACCTCGGTATCTCTAGCCGAGCACGTCGCGGAAATCGCCGAAATGTGCTTCACTATCGCGGGTTCGCGTGAGGCATTTTACGCGCGCCCGTTCCTGTCGCTGAATATCAACCCGCCGGTACCGCCGATGCGTTTCGACGCCGATTCCTGCGAAGTGCTGGCCGAAGCCGCGCGTCTGGGCATTCCGCTGCATTCGAATACCTTCGGGCAGATGGGCGCTTCCAGCCCGGTAACGATCGCCGGTACCGTGGCGCAGACCATCGCCGAAACCCTGTCCGGCATGATCTTCGCCTGGCTCGTCAATCCTCAGGCAAAAGCGATCTTCGGCACGCGTCCGCTGGTTACCGATTTACGCACCGGCGCGATGAGCGGAGGCAGCGGTGAAGCCGCGATCACGATGGCAGCGAGCGCGCAAATGGCCAATTATTATGATCTGCCCAACTCGACCATTGCCGGCGCCACCGACAGCAAGATCGCCGACGCGCAAAGTGGATATGAGAAATGTTTGACCGTCGCGCTCGCGGCCCAGGCTGGTTCCAACCTGATTACCCAGGCCGGGGGCATGCAGGCGAGTTTGATGGGTTGCGCGCTCGAAAGTTACGTCATCGATAACGATATGCTGGGGAGCATCATGAAGTCGCTGAGCGGAATCGAGGTTAGCGAAGAAACTCTCGCGTTGAATGCGATCGATGAGGTGGTGCACGGTGACGGCCATTTCCTGGGCCAGCCGGAAACGCTGCAACGCATGCAAACCGATTTTGTTTATCCCGAGATCGGCGACCGTCGCAGCATCGACGAATGGGAAGACGATGGATCGAAAGATATCCGGGAAGTCGCACGCGAACGCACCCTGCAGATACTAACCCAACATTACCCGAAGCATATTTCTGCCGAGATGGACCAGAAGTTACGCGACAGCTTTGATATACGTTTGCCGGTGGAGGCGATGGAACAGCAATGAAAATAGCAATATTTGGCGTGGGTGCGATGGGTTCGGTCTATGCCGGGCTGATGGCCGAGGCCGGGCACGAAATCTGGGCGGTGGATATCTGGCAGGACCATGTTGATGCCATTAACCAGTCCGGCCTTCGCGTCGAGGGTGCCAGCGGCGATCGCGTGGTGCAGGGCATCAAGGCAACCACCAATGCGCAAGACGCTGGCGACTGCGATCTTTACGTACTTGCCACCAAGGCATCGGGCGTCGGCCCCGCGGCTAAAATGATTGCGCCGCTAATGGGGCCCGAGTCGATGGTGATTACGATCCAGAACGGGCTCGGCGCCGGTGAGCGTATCGCGCAGTACATGACTACCGACCGGGTGCTGCTCGGCGTCGCCGACGGTTTCGGCGCGTCGATGAAAGGACCCGGACACGTGCATCACAACGCGATGAACCTGATCCGCGTCGGTGAAATGAACGGAGGAATGACCGAGCGACTGGAGCGTATTACCGGGGTCTGGCAGGAAGCCGGCTTTAACGCAAAGGCGTTCGAGGATATCGACCAGCTGATCTGGGGCAAGTATATCTGTAACGTTGCCTTTAGCGGGCCCTGCACCGTGTTCGACTACAGGCTCGGTGAACTGATCGCCGATCCGGTCGCCTGGGCCATCGCTCGGGGTTGTGCGCGCGAGGTTCAGGCACTCGGGCAGGCGAAGAATATCGAGTTCACCTTTGATGATCCCATCGAATACATCACCGCGTTTGGCCACAAGATGCCCGATGCACGCCCGTCGATGCTGCTCGATCACCACGCAAAACGCCCATCGGAAATCGACGCAATCAATGGCATGGTGGTCGAACTGGGCAAACAGCTCAACATACCGACACCTTACAACGAGGTTCTGACCGCCGTGATTCGCCATCGCGAAGCCACGTTCTAGTTATACGGGCACCATATACTCAAAAATCCTTAAGTCATCCCCGCGTAAGCGGCCCCCCAGCGCACGCTGGGTTGACGTATCGGGATCTTGCAATGACGGCGTTGTTACAGGATTCCCGCCGGGCCGCTTAGGCTTGCGCGGGAATGACAGAAAGATTCAACTAAGGGATGAGGCTGCACCTCACCCAGTTCAACGATACGGTTTGAGCCAGTCCAGTGATGCCGACGTGGTCACGGTCGGAAAGTACTCGGCCCCGACATAACCCTGGTAACCGAGCGCATCGATAAGCTTGAAGATCTGTTCAAAGTCGATGATGCCGCGGCCGGGTTCCGTGCGACCTGGCAGATCCGAGAACTGGATATGCCCGACCCGGTCGATAACCCTGGGCAAGCTGGTTAACAGGTCCGACCCCATCATCTGCATGTGATAGAGATCGTATTGCATGCGTAAATCAATATCCGGCATTGCCTCGATCAGGTCGAGTGTCTGTTGCTCGGTGCTCAGAAAAAAGTCAGGTAAATCGATGCTGTTAACCGGCTCGGTCAGTAATTGTATTTCGAGTTCCCGGGTGAGTGCGCTGGCCTTGCGCAGACTGGATTCGAACACGGCCTGGCATTGTGTGCGATCGTGTCGTGGATCGGGTTTTCCGGCGAGCAGGTTCATCGCTGCCGGGCGCAGCACTTCGGCAAATTTCCGGGATTCGGACAGAGCCTGTTCGAATTCCGCCTCGCGCCCGGGAACGGCGGCGAGACCTTCACCGCCGGACATCAGGTCGCCGACCGGGAAATTCATCAATACCAGCGGCAGGTTTTGCGCCTCGAGCTCGGCGCGCAGAACTGCAGGGTCCTGGTCGTAGGGGGACTGAATTTCGATGGCGTCGAATCCGGCTGCCGCCGCCAGGCCGATGCGCTCGAATAGCGGAACCTCGCGGAATAGCGTGGATATGTTTGCGGAAAATCGTGGCACCGGCTGTCGTTACCGAGGTTTCCGTTCGCGTCTATTCCAGGTGCCCACTGACCATGGGAAGCCCACTAGATATCAACCGAATCCGCGATGAAGCTTCGCAGGTGCTGAAACACTAATCCGTGCAGGTGATGGACAGCGTGCTCAGAATAATGACTGCGCGCCGGATCGACGAAAAAACGTCCGCGGTTATAAGACCTCGAGTGCAGGCCTTTCTGCACGTTTTCGACCAGGGCAACGTCCTCTGGCCCAAGTACATCGCTGAAATAGCGGAGAATTTCGCGACTTACTTCGTCGAGTTCACCATCTGGCGTATAAACCGAAAAAACCTGGTGGGTAGATTCGGTTGCGGTTGCACCGAATACGAAACTGGCGATAGCGCGGCTGCCGGGAAACAGCACAAATGCGACATCGGGCCAGATGTAAAAGGTTGCAAATTCGCGTTCAAATTCTGACAGACCTTCGGGCAGATTATAGGCACTATTTTGTGTTTGACAGGTACCTCCCTGCCAGGACCATAAACCGGTTATATCAACCGAGTAGGTATCCATGTCAACCAGATCGACAAACGCCTTGTGCGCGGGCTGGCAATGGTAGCATTCGAGCAGGTTGTCGCCGACGTTTTTCCAGTTGGCTGCGATATCGAAGATGATCGTCTCGGCGAGGTGATAGTTCTCGAGGTCGGGCAGATACTGTAGCAGGCGGTCGACACCAGGCGCAATTTGCGGCAGCAGATCATCGCTATCGAGATCGGGATTGACGAAGATAAACCCCATGATGGTTTCTACTTTCAGGGCTTCAAGATGTATTTCGGATTTATCGAATCCACGGATGGATTCACAATGAGGCGCTGCCTGTAACTGCCCGGCACTGTCATAGGCCCAGGCGTGATACGGACAGGTAATCAGCCTGGATTTGAGTGAGCCACGAGTTTCGGTTAATAAAAGATGGGCGCGGTGTCTGCAGGCGTTATGAAATGCCCTGATCGAGCCATCCCGACATCGCAATACAAAAAACGGCTGGTCGACAATTGAATCGGTAAGATAGTCGCCGCCCCCGGGGATGTCATTGACATGCCCGACGCAACGCCAGTTTTGGCTGAAGATATGGCGCTTTTCCAGTTCGAACCAGTCACGGTCATAATAGGTATATGCAGGTAAGGTCGATGCGGTTTCAGGGTTTTCGTCAAAGTCAAAACAGGGGGTGTTGAGATCGTTTGGCGATGACATGATAACCCCTGTTTTTCGAATGACGTTTATCGACGGTATTACCGGGCGAACACTGATGCTATCAATCACAAGCAAACGGTTCAATCTCCCAATATTGATATAGAAAATCGAAGTAACACTGCCAACCAGGACTATCCAGCATCATCAGGGTGACGGTTTACTTAATTACGAACGCTCCAGAATTTGATCGGATATTGGTCGGAATCAGGTAAACTGTCCTCTCTAGCGAGGTCTGCCCCGGCAGATGATCAGCCCCGGAAATAAATTGCTGAACGATTTACCAAGTTGACTACGAAATCGATTCGTGCCGATCGAGCCAGCCTCGGCATCTCAATTACCGTTATCGGCGGTCTGTGCTTCGCCATTCAGGATGCCGGTATCAAATGGTTGACCGCCGAGATCGCCGTATTGCAGGTCTTGTTTTTACGTAGTCTGTTTGGCATCGTTTTTCTCAGCGCGAGCACTATTTTTACCGGTGAGCGTATTTCGCTGAAAGTGGATCGCCCCTGGTTGCTGGCGACCCGCACCGGCATCAACATACTGTCCTGGGTTTTATTTTTTTATGGTTTGAAATACCTGCCGCTGGCCACGGCGGTCGCGCTATTTTTTTCCTTCCCGCTATTTCTGGCAATTATCTCTGTACCCCTGCTCGGCGAGACAGTCGGGATGCGCAGGATTCTGGCCATCATCGTCGGGTTTATCGGGGTGTTATTGATTACCAACCCTGCGGCGGGTTTTTCCATACCTGCTTTACTGATGCTGGGGGCGGCGCTGGGCTGGGCCATAGTCGCCGGTTTGACGCGCATCCTGGGGGAGAAAGAGAATACCAGTACGCTGCTTTTCTACACCTTGGCCGGTTTCGTTTTTATTCTGCTGGTTCCACAATACTGGATATGGGATACGGTCAAGCTGGATGACTATCTATTAATTACCGGCGTTGCTTTCTTCGGGGTTATCGCGCAGTTTGCGGTCACCAAGGCTTACACGATTGCGTCGCCGTCTCTGATTGCGCCCTTCGAATACACGGCACTGATCTGGTCCGCCGGGCTTGGCTACCTGGTATGGAACGATATTCCGGATGCCTATGCGATTTCGGGTGCGGTGCTGATTATCGGCAGCGGCGTTTATATCATCCATCGAGAAACACTCAAGCGGGCACCTGATTAAACCGCCTGGCTCGATGCCCGGCAGGCACTGCGTGCTCAGCAATAAGTAAACTGTCCCCGCAATAGCGACTAGCCGTTGGTCATGCCGCCGAGCCGCTGATTGATCAGTGCGTCGGCTTCACTCATGATCCGGTCGATCAGTTCCTTGCAGGTGGGTACATCGTTGATCAGCCCGGCTACCATGCCGCAGGACCAGACGCCGGCCTCCATCTCGCCATCGAGCATGATCTTTGGGTAGACGCCGGCCACTTCGGCGATGATGTCTTCAAATTTCAAATCGCTACCCAGCGTCCGCTCTTTCTCGAGCAGGCGCTCGGCGGCCTTGTTGTTTAGTACCCGCTCGGTGTTGCGCAACGGGCGCATCACCAGTCGGGTATCCAGCTCACTGGCCGCAACGATCGCCTCCTTGACCTTCGGATGAACGGGCGCTTCCCGGGTGGCTATGAAGCGGGTGCCCATATTGATGCCATCCGCGCCCATCGCCAGGGCGGCTACCAGGCTACGCGCATCCGCCATGCCGCCTGAAGCGACGAACGGAATCGTCAGTTCGTCGGCGGCGCGCGGCAGCAGGATCATGTTCGGGATATCGTCTTCACCGGGGTGACCACCGCATTCGAAGCCGTCGACCGAGACCGCCTCGCAGCCGATCGCCTGGGCCTTGAGCGAGTGCCGAACCGACGTACATTTGTGGATTATCTTGATGCCGGCATCCTGCAGTGCCGGCAGATATTCCTGCGGATTGCGGCCGGCGGTTTCAACCACCGTAACGCCGCCTTCGATGACGGCCTTGATGTAAGCAGGGTAGTCAGGTGTGGCCAGGCTGGGCAGAAAAGTCAGATTGACAGCGAACGGTTTGTCGGTCATGTCTTTGCAGCGGGCAATCTCGTTAGCGAGGTCGCCGGCGGACTGTTGCGTCAGCCCGGTAATGATCCCGAGTCCCCCGGCATTAGACACCGCCGCCGCCAATTCGGCAAAACCCACGTAATGCATGCCGCCCTGAATGATCGGATGCTCGATGCCAAGAAGTTCGGTGATGCGTGTTTTCATGCAATAGTCTCGTTCTGTTGGAAT
>Ga0209165_10000740_pt1 | contig 11092 bp, 8 predicted proteins | sample tdAd001_FD_187122 | JGI IMG/M metagenome (GOLD analysis project Ga0209165, IMG submission 187122) | Marine sediment microbial communities from the Atlantic coast under amendment with organic carbon and nitrate - tdAd00.1 (SPAdes)... | ecosystem: Environmental > Aquatic > Marine > Coastal >... | reverse complement strand
GGATGTTTTTAGGGCGCCGGGCAGGTCGGATTGTAAATACGATAAATCTTTTTGGGCAAAGATTTCAAAAGGTAATATGACGACGTTAACCTGTTGCTGACCGTTCGCAGGGATCAGGGACAATCCCAATACTGCCGCAAGAATCAAACAAAGTATTTTCATGGTATACGTCTTTAATAAATGCCTCACCACTAGATTACTATAACCTATCTCAAAAATGTATTTAACACCCGATGGTACAGTTTTAAACCGATAAAAAGTGCTTACAACAAATGAGCTAAAATTTAAAATGAAAATATAAGAGATTTTTTGAGGTCTGAATGTTTGCCTCAATTGTGGCGAAGCCCCTACCGTGTTCCAGACATACACAAAGTCACGCGAACCGGACTTAAATCGCTTTGTTGCGCCGATCCGCCTTAATCTACATCCTGCAGTCGCCCTTCAATAAGAGTGACACATCGCGTCATATAGGATGCAAGCTCCATATTGTGGGTCACCACAACCAAGGTCATTAAAAATTCCTGATTTAAATCCAGCAACAATTGATGAACCTGATCACTGTTCTTTTTATCAAGATTCCCGGTCGGCTCATCCGCCAGAAGAATTGCGGGTTTTAAAACCAGCGCTCTCGCCAGAGCCACGCGTTGCTGCTCACCACCGGAGAGTTTGCCGACACGATGGTGTAATCGGTCCTGCAACCCGACGCGCACCAATATCTCTTCAGCGGCTTCGTTTGCCTGCGGTTTGCCAAAACCATTAATCAGCGCCGGCATCATGGCATTTTCCAGAGCGCTGAACTCAGGCAGCAAATGATGAAACTGAAAAACAAAACCAATGGCCTTATTGCGAAATGCAGCCAGTTTGGCGTCTTCGTAACCCAGGACATTTTCTCCCTGAAACAGCAGGGTGCCATCGTCGGGACGATCAAGGGTTCCAAGAATATGCAGAAGGGTTGACTTGCCGATTCCGGATGGGCCGACAATCGCCACAGTTTCTCCAATATCCAAATCAGCATTGATGCCCTTCAAAACATCAATACGGACACCTCCGTTTCGAAAACTTTTCGTCAGATCCCTGCCGGTTATCAATCTGTCAGATGAGCCGTCTTTGCGGTCCTTGGCATCCCCTGGCATTATTTTTTCGGGCGGGCCGGAACTAACCATAACGGATCGCCTCCACCGGATCGAGTTTGGATGCCTGGCGCGCCGGATAAAGGGTTGCCAGAAAGCAAATTACCATCGCAGCCAATACAATTCCAAGAACCCAGAAAATTTCGATCTTAACCGGCAGCGTCGTCGTAAAATAATAAATATCGCCGGTCAGCTCATAGATATCGTAATGCTTAAGCAGGATGCAAAGCACCAGGCCCAGGCACAACCCTAAAACGGTTCCAATCGAACCGATAACCATTCCGCTAAAAACAAAAATTTTGCGAATGCTTTTAGTGGTGGCCCCCATCGCCTTCAGGATGGCAATATCCCGCGTTTTGCCCATGACCAGCATAATCAGGCTGCTGGCAATGTTAAACGCCGCAACCAAAACGATGAGTATCAATATAATCGCCATCACATACCTTTCCATTTTCAGTGCCCGAAACAGATTTTTATTCATCTGCATCCAGTCCCTGGCCGAATACGGAAAACCGAGCCTTGAAATTAGCCCGTCCGCAATATCTCTGGCCTTGTAAATATCGGTAACCCGAACATCGATTCCGGTTACAGAGTCGCCCATACGCAGCATCCGCTGGGCGTCCTTAAGATGAATAAACGCAAAGGTTTGGTCGTATTCATACATGCCGGACTGAAAAAAGCCTGTGACCTGAAATTGCTTCATGGCCGGGATGTGCCCGATCGGAGACAGCATCCCGCGGGGTGACATCAGATGAATCATTTCGCCTTCAATAACGCCCAGATTGCGGGCCAGCTCTTTACCTAAAATTATGCCCGGCACCGCAGGTACGGATTTTTCAGAATCAGACTGCGCGGATGTATCGGTTAAAGTCACCTGCTCAAGGGTTTTCATCACCCGGCCGGCCGTTTGGGGATCGATTCCTCGAACGACAGCTCCGATGGCTCCTGATTTTGAGCGCAGCATCCCCTGGGTCATAATATAGGGGGTCGCGGCTTCGACACCCGGTGTTTTTACCACTTCCGCCATAACGCGGTTATACTGTTTAAACGCACCGCCATAGCGCATCAGGACAATGTGAGCTTGCCCGCCTAAAATCCGTGCTTTAAGGTCGGCATCGAAACCGTTCATGACTGCAATAACCACAATCAAGGCCATCACCCCAACCATCACACCGGCAATGGAAAGAATGGTAATGAGCGAAACGAAAGCTTGTTTTTGCTTGGCCCGCAAGTATCGGCGACCTATAAAATATTCGAATGACATAAAATTTATTCTTTTATTCGTTCATTCTTTTGGCTTCATATGAGGAAAAAGGATCACCTCGCGAATTGAGGCCGCATCCGTTAACAGCATCACCAGCCTGTCGATTCCAATGCCTTCCCCGGCAGTCGGCGGCATGCCATACTCCAGGGCTTCAATATAGTCTGCGTCCATTTGATGGGCCTCTTCATCACCGGCTTCGCGACTCTTGACTTGCTGGGCAAAGCGCTCTTTTTGATCGACGGGGTCATTTAATTCAGAAAACCCATTGGCGATCTCGCGTCCGGCGATAAAGAGTTCAAACCGCTCGGTTAAGTCGGGTTCCTGATCGCTGCGGCGTGACAACGGTGAAACTTCCGCCGGATAAGCGGTAATGAAAGTCGGCTGAATCAGCTTGGGTTCAACAATCGCATCAAATAGCTTGGTGATTACCTTTCCCAGCTTGCCCGCCTTTGTAATTTTGATCCCATTTCGAGTCGCAAATTCAAGCAGAGCCGCCTTATCATCTAACAGCGCAGAATCAATGCCGCCGATATCCACCAAAGCGGATTGAAGTGTAATTCGGCGCCAGGGACCGGACAGTTCGATCGAGTTGCCCTGATAGGGAATCGTGGTCGATCCGGTCACCACCTGCGCCACCGTCGAAATCAACTGCTCGGTAAACTGCATCAGATCGGTGAAGGTGGCGTAAGCCTGATAGAATTCAAGCATTGTAAATTCCGGATTGTGCTGGGTCGAAATACCCTCGTTTCTAAAATTTCTGTTGATTTCGAAAACTCTTTCAAATCCGCCGACAACCAGGCGTTTTAAATAAAGTTCAGGCGCAATACGTAAATAAAGGTCCATTCCCAGAGCGTTGTGGTGGGTTTTAAAGGGTTCTGCTTCCGCCCCTCCGGGAATCGGCTGCATCATGGGCGTTTCGACTTCGAGAAAATCCCTTTCTAAAAAAAAGCTCCGGATTTCCTGAATAATCCGGCTGCGTTTAACAAAGAGCTCCCTCACGTCCGCGTTCATAATCAGGTCCAGATATCGCTGGCGATACCGCTTTTCGGGATCTTTAAGACCGTGAAATTTTTCAGGCAGCGGTCGTATGGCTTTACAGATAAGTTTTAAGGTACCCGCCAAAAGGGTCCACTCGCCGGTTTTGGTTTTAAAAACCCCTCCGCTTAGGCCGACAAAATCCCCTATATCCAGTTGTTTGAAAAGATGGTGGGCTTCATCACCGATTTGGTCCTTACGAATATAAGCTTGAAGCTGGCCGGTCCGATCCCTGAATCGAATAAAGGCTGCCTTCCCGAAACGGTTAATTGCCATTATGCGACCGGCAACGGCAAAAACCGGGCCGTCATCTTTTATTGCTTCAGGCTGGTGTTCAATGAACTCGTGAATTTGATCGATAGTGTGCGAAAGGTTGAAATCGTTCGGGAAAAGCTGAACGTTGTTCTGCCTTAGCTCATCAAATTTATCTCTCCGTTTTTGGATCAGCTCGCTGGCTTTTTCCATATTCATTCCAGTCATGTGTTCGTACGCGGTGCATATATCTCACACGGTACGGTTAAAACAGGTTTAGTTTAGGTGGCGGAAATAATTGATTTAAGCTGATTTTGGTAACTCATTTTGCCGGTGACTGTCAAGACTAAGTTGGGGCTGCACGCGGTGGGTTAGACGGGTGGGTCAATCTGCATAAAATTCAATGTCACCGTCGTTCCTTTATTTAGCTCGCTCTCAACGTTCAACCACGCGTCGTAAGCCTCGAGAATTCGGTGAACAATCGACAACCCCAAACCGGCTCCGTTTGGCTTGGTGGTAAAAAACGGGTCGAAAATGGATGCCAGCGTCTCCTTGGATATGCCACATCCATTATCCGTAATTTTAACGCAGGCAAGCTTATTCTTTAACGGAAACATTTCGATTCCGATTTGTCCTTCATCCTCAATCGCCTCTGCGGCATTCAACAACAGATTCCATAAAATTTGGTGAAGATGGCCGCTATCTATGGAAATCCAAAGATTCTCAGATACCTGCTTGGAGGTTGTGATGCGGCCGTTATTGGAAGCATCTTTTTCAAAAAGTTCAGCCGCTTCCAATACCGCCCGGTCAAGCTTAATCGGCTCAACCCTACCGGCGGGCGGGCGGGCATATAAAAGAAAATTGCTTGCCAGAGAACTCAAGCGATCCGCTTCACGCAGAATGATATGCATTAAACGGTCATGATCAGGATCATATCGCATATCTTCTTTTAAAAGCTGAATAGATCCCGACAAAGAAGCCAGCGGATTTTTTATTTCGTGTGCCAGACCGGCTGCCATTTCCCCGACGGCCGCCATTTTTTCGACCCGCTTTACATGACCCTCCATCGTCCGTAATTGTATTTTCGTCTTGCGCGTCTGTTCCGCTAATAGACTGCTCAAGAAAGCCACCGCAAAACAGGCGATCATCGTGATCATCAATTTGAGAGCGATCTGATTCCAGCCATAAGCGGTAGCCAATAAATTGGCATCGGTGCCGAATGGCGTCAGGATGCCGAAATATTCAAGTTCGACCAAACCTCCAAATTGGATACTGCAAAGGCCTGCAATAACCATTGTCCCCCTCATCGGCAACAGCATACTCGAATAAACGATGACCACTAAATAGAGAAACGAAAATACGCTTAAAAAACCGCCGGTACCAAAAACAATCAGCGTGACAAAGAATGTGTCGATGCCAATTTGAATAAACGCAAACGAAACCTCATTTTTAACGCGTTTCAGCAACAGGCTGTATATCAGGGAAATCACAAATATCGTGATGATAAAGCCATAAAGAACCAGAAGAGATGGCCCAATGGGAGTGGCGCTTTCACCGAGTTGCAGAACCGTCGTGGCCCCGAGCAACACCAGGGAAAACAGGACCCGAAAAAACATCAGCCATTTAAGCTCAATTTTGTAACCTTTTTCGGGTATGGGTGAAAGGGCGCTCATAAATGAAAAATTCTGTTTGCGGTAATGTGAGTTAAGCGTCAATAAGAGGCCGATGGCATCTGATGAAATTTAGCGGGTTTAACGTCAAGATTATTCTCATCGAAGATGTGTACAAAACTCCAAGATCCGGCTCGTCAGCCGACCATCGGTTTCCGTCAAAGAATCGGTGGCGTTAAATTATCGGTCGCGCGGGTGTGGATTATCTGAAATCCGGTAATATTATTAAAGGGCACCGGCCATCTTGAATATCGGCAGATACATGGCGACCACCAGACCGCCAATGGTTACCCCTAAAAACACAAGCATAAACGGCTCTATTAGAGCGGTGAGATTGTCAACCGCCTGGTCAACTTCCTCGTCGTAGAAATCAGCGATTTTTTCCAGCATGGCGTCCAGTGCCCCGGTGGATTCACCGACTGAAATCATCTGACATACCATCGCCGGGAAAACGCCGCTTTCAGCCAGTGGATCGGCCATGGTACGACCTTCAGCGATACCGGAACGCACATCGTAAATGGCTTTCTCTACCGTCCGGTTTCCGGCGGTCTTGGCAACAATATCAAGCGCTTCCAAAATAGCCACGCCACTGGAAAGCATGGTCCCCATGGTCCGCGTAAATTTTGCCACGGCGACCTTGCGCAGCAGGGTACCAAAGATCGGAATTTTCAACACAACATCATCAGCAATATCCTGGCCTTTTTCGGTGGCATAAAATTTCCGCAATGTAAAGCCAAGGATAACAATTCCGATGATGATGTATATAATCTTGCTTTTTACCATATCACTGGCGATTACGACAATCTGGGTTGGAAGGGGTAATTCCCCTCCAAAATCGGCAAACATTTCCTCAAAGACCGGGATAACAAAAACCAAAATTACGCCCAGTACGACAATGGCGATAATCAAGGTTACGATGGGATAGGTCATCGCCCCTTTTACCTGGGCTTTTAGCTTGGCGGCTTTTTCCATATAGGCCGCAAGCCGCCTTAAAATGGCATCGAGGATACCACCGGCTTCACCGGCTGCGATCATGTTAACGAAAAGATCATCAAACTGCTTCGGAAACCGCTTTAAGGCCTCGGCCAGGGTTGCACCGCCCTCAACTTGCTCTTTTATTTCTTTGATCATCCGTTTAAAAGTCTTATTGCCCTGCTGGGTGTGAAGTATTTCCAGACATTGGATGATGGGAAGGCCGGCATCAATCATGGTGGAAAATTGCCGGGCAAAAAGAATGATGTCCCTTTGCTTGACTACGGGCTGAAGCCAGGACACATTTTCAAATAGATCTTTGGGTTTCTTTTTTATTTTACTGGGGGTTATTTTTATGCGCATCAAATTGGATCGAACGACCGCTTCATTTGAGGCTTCCATTTGCCCTTTGCGGGTTTCGTTCTTCCGGTTGGTGCCTACCCATTGATAAACTGGCATGATCAATCCTCCACATTAAATTGGAACAAGCCGGGCTGACAGATAGATTGCCCGCCCCTATTGGCTCAAATTCGTCTTAGTTGCTTTTATTATCACATTTGGCTGCCGAGAACTACCAATTTGGCATCTGATTTCCGAAAATGCTTAAAGTAGACGCCGTGCGACAACCCGCCATGCCGGTCCCACCAGGCTAAATGACGGGGATTTCCTAGCGTCTCAAGATTCAGAGTATATATCGGCGTATGGTTCTGCAAACTTAAGATTTTTATTTTAGATTGCAAATCCAGGCAGCCCGGCGGGCGTGGTTCTGAGATTTTAGGTGCGCAACTTTGCGTCATCGCATCTTAAGGGGTTTATCATTTCCCACCAACAATAGATAATATTACAACAATTTCAAATAGTTGTCAATAAATCTCAGAGAGATTCCTGAGATCCCATTGGAAATATTGGTGCACTTAGTTCGCTTCGCTCACAACCTGTCGAGAGCCTCCAGGTCGTGCGATTGGAATGATGGAATACTGGAACACTGGAATACTGGGCACGCAGTGAAGCTTTAGCGCTATATTGGGTCTTTTTTACATCGCATTGAAAAACATTATGATTCATGAGATAAATCAATAAGGGATTGAAAAAACAACAACCGAGGATTTAAAAAGCTCAGAGTTTGGCAAGACGATATTGCTTTATACGTCTATGATACCGTTTTCAAATAAAAAATCTGACTTATTTTCAAGATATCGAGCACCCCAAAATTAAAGGGTCCGCCGCAAATGTTAAATGAACAAAAACAGGGATCCCAAAACCTAACCATCATTGCGACCCATGTGAACGCCGATTTTGATGCCCTGGCTTCCATGCTGGCTGCGCAAAAGCTTTATCCGGATGGGCTCGTTGTATTCCCGGGTTCCCAGGAAAAAAATTTAAAGAATTTCTTTATTAATTCGATGGCCTATCTGTTTAATATGGCCGACATCGGTGATATCGACTTTAAAAAAGTTAAACGGCTGGTGCTGGTGGATACCCGTCAGCCGGGCCGTATTGGTAAACTGTCCGAGCTTTTAAAACGCAAAGACATCGAAATCCATATTTACGATCATCACCCCGGCACAGATAACGATATCAAAGGCGACCTGGAGGTTCATCGGATGAGCGGCGCTAACGTCACGCTGCTGATCGAAATTATATCTCAAAAGGGGATCGATATCTCGGGGGACGAAGCCACGATCATGTGTTTGGGAATATATGAGGACACCGGCTCTTTTACGTTTCCATCCACCACCGAAAAAGACTTTAAGGCCGCGGCGTTTCTTTTGTCCAAAGGGGCCAACCTGAATGTGGTTTCAGATCTGATAGCCAGGGAGCTAAGCCCCGAGCAGGTCAGCCTGTTAAACGATCTGATCCAATCCGCAAGCCGTTATAACATCCATGGCGTCGAGGTGGTCGTTGCTTCGGTGACCACCGAAAAATACATGCCTGATTTTGCGTTTCTCGTCCAGAAAATGGTGAAAATGGAAAATCTGGACGCACTTTTTGCCATCGCCCGGATGGAAAATAAAATTTACGTGGTGGCCCGCAGCCGAATTAACGATGTCGATGTAAGCTCAATTTTAATCCCCATGGGGGGCGGCGGTCATGCATATGCCGCCTCTGCATCCATCAAGGGAAAAACCCTGGCGCAGGTCGATAACAATTTAGTTGAGCTTCTATATAGTAAAATCGAAGCCCAGCGGCAGGCAAAAAACCTGATGTCTTCACCGGCGATCACGGTTAGAACCGATGTATCCTGCAAAAACGCCAACGATTTGCTCACGCGTTACAATATCAACGCCCTGCTGGTTATCGAAAAACGAAACAATGCAGATCATCTTTGCGGCTACATTACCCGGCAGGTCATCGAAAAAGCACTGTATCATAAACTGGAATATGTGGCCGTAAAAGAATATATGACGAGCGAACTGGCCACGGTAGGACCCGATGCAGACCTGTCCGAAGTTCAGGAAAAAATTATTGAAAACAAACAGCGTGTCTTGCCGGTAATTGACAGGGCCGATATCGTCGGTGTCATTACCCGAACCGATCTGCTAAACATCCTGGGCCAACAGTCTAAAAAGGTCCCTTATGAGTATCCCGATCCGCTCAAAGAACCGGTGCATGCACGCACGCGAAATGTTGTCAAATTTCTCAAAGAGCGACTTTCGAAGCGCATATTAAATATACTCCAATCCACCGGCGAGGTAGCGGATGAATTCGGCTACGGCGCGTATGTGGTCGGTGGATTTGTGCGCGACCTGTTCCTTTACCGAACCAACGAAGATGTCGATATTGTCATCGAAGGCGACGGCATTGCCTTCGCCAAAAAATATGCCGAAATGAAAGGGGCCCGTATCCATACCTATGAAAAATTCGGGACGGCCGTAATCATCTTTCCGGACGGATATAAAATCGACGTCGCCTCAGCCAGATTGGAATATTATCGGTTTCCGGCCGCGCTTCCAATTGTTGAAACGAGCTCCATTAAACTTGATCTTTACCGGCGGGATTTCACCATCAACACGCTGTCGATCCAGCTTAACCCCGATAGATTCGGTACCTTAATCGATTTTTTTTCAGCCCGCAAAGATATCAAAGAACGGATTATACGGGTGCTGCACAACCTGAGTTTTGTAGAAGACCCCACCCGTGTGTTTCGGGCCATCCGATTTGAGCAGCGCTTTGGTTTTACCATGGGCAAGTTAACCGACGGGCTTATCGACAATGCCGTCAGTATGAACTTTTTTCGGGGTTTGAGTGGACGCCGCGTCCTCACGGAGTTGAAGCAAATTCTTGAAGAGGACAATCCGGTACCGGCCCTCATTCGGCTCAACGATTACGACTTATTGAAGTTTATTCATCCGTCGATCCAACTCGATGAGCAGCTGATATCGGTTTTGAACTCGGTGAGAAAAGCGATGGCCTGGCATGATTTGCTTTTTTTAGACGAATCCTATATGAAGTGGGTCGTTTATTTTTTGGTCCTGATTCACACCTGCGACCAGCAGCGATCAGAAGAAATTTGCAGCCGTTTTGAACTGGCACCGCGATACAAGAAAATTTTCTGCAGCGAACGTTTCACGGCCGAAAAATGTGTATTGAAGATGACACGTGATTTACCGGTTACCAACAGCACGCTTTATCGAGAACTTTCCGGCTTCCGGACAGAGTTGATCCTATATATGATGGCGATCAGCAAACAAAAAATGGTTAAAAAGGCCATCTCCCTTTATTTTACGCGGCTGCGCCGGGTGATGGTTTCTTTAAAAGGCAAAGACTTGCAACAGATGGGGGTTGAACCCGGACCCATTTATCGGGAAATCCTGCAAGCGGCGCTCGATGCCAAATTAAACGGAAAGCTTAAAACACGCAAAGACGAACTTGAGTTTGCACGAAGCTATGCTCTCTAATTTTTCCTTAACTCACTTAATTCAATTCATTTTGCTGATCCTGCCACTGATATTGGCCGTTACGCTTCACGAGGTGGCCCACGGATATGCCGCCTTGAAAATGGGTGATCATACGGCCCGGTTGGCAGGCCGCTTGACGTTAAATCCGATTAAACATCTTGATTTATTTGGATCGTTTCTGCTGCCGTTGGTTCTAAAACTATCGGGGTCGCCGTTTATCTTCGGCTATGCCAAACCGGTACCGGTCAATTATCATAATTTCCGTGAGTACCGCAAAGGCACTCTATGGGTGTCCGCAGCGGGTGTGCTGGCGAATATAATTTTAGCGCTCATATCCGCTGCACTTTTCCAGATGCTGGAATCCACAGAAGCCTCCTGGACCCAGTCGCAGTATGCGCTGCCGTTTGTATTTCTTCTTCAGCTGCTGTACTACAGTGTGATCATAAACTGTATTCTGGCGCTGTTTAACCTGATTCCAATACCGCCATTGGACGGCAGCCGCATTCTGGCGATGCTGCTGCCGGCGCCGCTGAGGGTGCATTTTGCGCGTCTGGAACGCTTTGGTATGATTATAATTTTGGTGCTGCTGATGACCGGGCCCCTTTGGCGCTTGATGGATTTTTTCTTGAAACCGATGCTCGATTTTTTGCTGGGGATATAGTGTGGTATCTTAGTGTTGCGTCCGGCAAGTAATTTACAAAACATGGATCTAGTTTAGGTGTCAGGTGTCGGGCACACGTTATATTGGTTTGATTGGTTTAATTTGTTCAATTGGTTCGGTTTAAGCCAACCAATTCAACCAATGAGACAAATAAAACTAATTTAACAAATCCTTGTACTCTGAATCCTGACCGACACCGGAACACTGAC
>Ga0209165_10000739_pt1 | contig 11093 bp, 10 predicted proteins | sample tdAd001_FD_187122 | JGI IMG/M metagenome (GOLD analysis project Ga0209165, IMG submission 187122) | Marine sediment microbial communities from the Atlantic coast under amendment with organic carbon and nitrate - tdAd00.1 (SPAdes)... | ecosystem: Environmental > Aquatic > Marine > Coastal >... | reverse complement strand
AGCTATCTCAAAAACGCATTTAACACCCGATGGAACAGTTTTAAACCGACTTTTATTATAAATAGGATCGTTCGACCCAGTCGTCAGACTCCGAGGCTCTCGACAGGTTGAATTCCTTAATTTTAGGCACTTCTAACTTTAGAGCACCTTTGGAACTTTTTTTCGCTGTCTTCCAAGATGAACTGCTAATTTTGAGATAGCTTTTAATACACTTCAATACTTCTCAGAGGAGACGGATATGAGCAAACTGTTTGAGTCCAGCGAAATAAATGGCCTTCAATTGGAAAACCGATTTGTGCGGTCGGCGACCTGGGAGGGAATGGCAACTGATGAGGGCGCGTGCACGCCGGAACTCATTGATCTGATGGTTACGCTTGCTAAAGGCGGCGTGGGGCTAATCATTACCAGTCATGCGTATGTGCAAAAAGTCGGACAGGCCGGTTTCAGGCAGCTCGGCATCTATAATGACGATATGATTCCGGGGTTGCAGGAAATGGCCAGTGCAATTCATGAAAATGGGGGTAAAACCGTGTGCCAGCTGGCCCACGCCGGCTTTTTCGCCAATGCTCAATTATCCGGGCAAACCCCATTTGCGCCATCGATTGTAGAAGGCATTGCCGAAGGACCCCGCAGGGAGTTAACCAAAGAGGACATCCGGAATATCATAGAAGCCTTTGCCGCTGCAGCCAAAAGGGCACAGACAGCCGGCTTTGACGGTGTCCAGATCCACGCGGCTCACGGCTATCTATTGAGCCAATTTATTTCCCCGCTGTTCAATCAGCGCACGGATGAATATGGCGGTCCAATCGAAAACCGCGCCAGAATGGCGCTGGAGGTAACTCAGGCAGTTCGGGAAAGCGTCGGAAGTAACTTCCCGGTTTTAATTAAATTGAACTCCAAGGAATTTGTCGACGGTGGTTTGACGATGCAAGATTTTGTTCAGGCGGGTAAGATGCTGGCAGATGCCGGCATTGATGCCATTGAGATCAGCGGAGGGCTTCCGCTGAGCGCCACGACACGTTCCAGTCAATTGGGAATCAATAAAGAAGAAAAAGAAGCTTATTTTCAGGAAGAAGCCAGGGCTTTAAGACGACAAACGGACGTTCCGATTATTTTAGTTGGCGGAAACCGATCCTTTCAGGTGGCCGAACGCCTGGTAGGTGAGGACGTGGCCGATTACATCTCCATGAGCCGGCCGTTGATCCGCGAACCGGGTTTAATCAACCGCTGGAAGGCCGGGGATCTAACCAAAGCAGCGTGTGTGTCCGACAACATGTGTTTTAAGCCGATAAGGGAAGGCAAGGGCATCTACTGCCTGACCGAAGAAAGAGAACGCGCAAAAGAAAAATAGAAATACTCAATTAGCCACGGACCCATCTTCGCTTGAGGCTACGCCGCGGCAGGCCCACACGGACTCGCACAGACTCACACAGACAGAATATTTTTAGCCGCATCCGCCGCAGGCGGAACCAAAACGTTTGTGTAAGTCTGTGTGGGTCTGTGGCCAAAAAAATATTCTGAAGATCCTGTCTAAAAAAATGAAGCGAGTAACCGCCGCGATCTTAATAAAAGATACAAAGATCCTGATTGCCAAACGCAAAGCCGACGACCGTCAGGCCAACAAATGGGAGTTTCCCGGCGGTACCGTTGAAAAAAACGAATCCCCGGAAAAATGCCTGAAAAGGGAAATGCAGGAAGAATTCGGAATTGAAGTTTCCGTTGGCAGATTCCTTGGGGAAAGCACCTATCACTACGATCACGGCTCCATAAAACTGCTGGTCTATCTAACGTACCTCGTATCCGGGAAACTGGCACCCAAAGACCATTCCGAGTTTCAATGGGTTTCAACGCAACAACTTTCGGATTATGATTTTGCCCCGGCTGATATCCCTTTTGTGGAAAAGCTGCAGAACAGAGAAATTGGCATTGGATTGTAAATTGAAAGATTAATTAGCCACAGACCCTAACGGACACACACAAACGGTTAAAAAATGGTAAACTTTTATACGCTACGCGGCTAATTTGAAGAATCTGTTTCGTTGGCGCGCTCAAGCGAGGCTGATTGTCGGGGGGAGGGAAATTTGTCTGTGTCAGTCCGTGTGGGCTTGCCGCGGCGCAGCCTTGTGCGAAGACGGGTCTGTGGCTAATATAACAACATTGTCCCGCTCATCAACGCCGCATCCGCACTTCTAAGTGTTTTTTGACCTATCCCTTATTTTAGGCTAAAATTAGAGTTTGTGATTCAATATATCTTAAAATGATTGATTCCAGGTTAAATAAGACAGGCACTTTTTAGAATGCACCCTTTGGTTTGGCATAAAACAATCTGGATTGCAGCGCTCTGCGTTTTGATGGCGCTCACACTGGCACAGACAGGCGTGCCTCCGGCCTTTGCTGAGGAGTCGAAGGAAGAAAAAGACCGGCAGCGGATGCTGAACCGCGAGGCTGTCAATGCGCTCTGGCGCTTAAAAAGGGCTTTAGAGAAAGACGGGTTTTACAGTGGACGCGTCAGGCTCAATGTCTGGCGGGTTGCCGCCATCGAAGCCGGCAAATTCGACCCGCAAAAATATGAAGAATTTAGGAAACAACTATATGAAAAATCGGTTAATGCGTCGCGGAAATGTTTCGAATATTTTATCGAACAAAACAGCCATCACGATGCCAATATGTGCCTGCAGACCTGGAAGATGCACGCCCAAGAAATCGACCGATTTGATGAATCCACCTACCAGGAGTTTGTCAAACAACTCAACAGTTTAAAGGAAAAGCAAGCCGAATAAAATATATTTGACAGCTCCACCTGCCTTTTAGGATTTTGCATCCTAACCTATTTCTCTTCTTTGTCGAACCCAACAAGTAAATTTTGATTGGATGTCGTTTGCTGAAATTATTCAATTGACCGACATATTTTAGAAAAGCCGATCTGCACTCCAGCCATTTCAGTTTCTTGATATCGAATTTTTTTGCATAAAGGCAAAAAAAGTTTATAAAAAATTTGCTTATAAGCAAAAAATATTGAACTTTTTGTCTGAAAATGCCATACTTCCTTTTATGACAAGAGAACGATACCTGACAAAATTTGTTATCGAAGACCTTGAGAAAAAAATGGTCTTTGTCGGCGGTCCCAGGCAAGTTGGTAAAACCACCCTTGCGTTGGAGCTGGTTTCAAAGCGATTTGGCCGGCCAGGTTATTTTAATTGGGATAGCAGGATTGACCGACGCAAGATTATGCAGTCGGTCTGGCCGGGCGATGCCGATTTAATTATTCTGGATGAAATTCATAAGTATAAAAAATGGAAGTCGTTCGTAAAGGGAGAATACGATACGTTGAAAGAAAAATATCGTTTTCTAATTACCGGCAGTGCGCGGCTAGATATATACCGTAAGGGGGGGGATTCAATGCTGGGTCGCTATCACTATTATCGACTCCATCCCTTTACTCTGGCTGAAGCCGCTGGAAAAACTTCGATGCCTGAGGTTATGAAGGAAATTCCCATCCCGTTAAAAAGCGAAGGGGAAATATTTAAAGCGCTCGATAAATTTGGCGGATTCCCTGAGCCCTTTATAAAACAAAATTCTCGAGTTCTTAGAAGATGGCACAATGAAAAGACTGAAAGGCTGTTCCGGGAAGATATCCGGGATATTGAACCGGTTAGAGATATCGTCAGCATGCAACTTCTTGGTGATATCCTTCCCGACAGAACAGGCTCTCTGTTATCGATCAACTCCCTCAGGGAAGATCTTGAAGTCAGTCACAGAGCCGTTTCCAGTTGGCTTAATATACTCGAGTCTTTTTATTACTGTTTCAGGGTTTATCCTTATATCGGAAAAAATTTTCGATCATTGAAAAAAGAAGCGAAATTATACCTCTGGGACTGGTCGGAAATTAATGATGAAGCCGTACGATTTGAAAACTGCATTGCCTCACATCTTTTAAAACTTACCCACCTTCTGCAGGATTATGAAGGTTACAACGCAAACTTATATTTCCTTCGAAGTGCTGAAAAAAAGGAAGTCGATTTCCTGCTGACCATCGACGAAAAACCCTGGTTTGCAATCGAGGCCAAAATGAACGATACCAATGTTTCTTCTTCTTTGTATTACTTTAAAGAAAAGCTGCAAATTCCTTTTTGCTATCAGGTGATTAAAAAAACGAACGTTGACAGCTTTATTAAAAATGTCCGGGTCGTATCAGCAGACCGGTTTCTGGGTGGCTTAATTTAAGTCTTTGAGTCACTCTCATTTCTGTTTTCGGATCTGCAGCATTTCTCTCGCCTCATTACAGCTCGCCACTTTATATCCAATTTGGTGAACCAAAGAGACGATTCGTTCAACCAACTCGACGTTTGATTTGGCGGCTTTGCCGGGCGCGAAAAAAGGGCTGTCTTCAAAACCCACGCGCACAAATGATGCCCCCATGCCGATGGCGGTGGCCAGCAGCGCAAAATCATTCATCTCGGCATGGATCACCCCCCAGGGAACGTCCTTTTCGGGCAACATGGTTTTCATAAAAAACAGGGTTTCCGCATCGCCCGGCAATGCCCACTCAACACCCAGGCAAAAACCAATCGAATACGGCGGTTGCAAAACCTTTTCTTCCACCAGCTTCATATACGCGGGAAGCATTCCGGCGGCAAATATCTCCAGCTCCGGAACCACACGGGTTTCCTCCATGCGGTGCGCCCAGTAGCGAATATCCGGCATCCTGTTAACATAGACATCTTCGCCAAAATTAATCGATCCCATGTTCAAGGATGCCACTTCGACCCGGGGATCATTTAAAGCCACACAGCGCTGCTCCAGGGCCAAATCTGTCAGACCGCCGGTCGAACCCTGAATGATAATGTCCGAAGATTGCCTGATGAGGTCAAGCGTCACTGAAAAATCCGTTAGATTTTCAGTCTGTTCTCCCTTTTTGTCGCGCACATGCAAATGAACCATGCCGGCACCTGCTTTGGTACAGGCAACAACTTCCCCGGCAACATCTTCCGGGAGCAGCGGATTTACAGATGGCGCTTCAATCTCTTTGCCCACCGGAGCAACAGCGACAATGATTTTGCGTTTTTTATTCAATTTCATCCTTCTCCTTCAAGCAGTTTTAAAAACATGCCCTATTTCATCCACATAGAGGTATTAAAAAAACTGGTCACATGGGTTCCGGGAGGAACCAAGGTATCACAGAATTTCAGGTCATCATCGTCGAGTTTGATATCAACCGCCGGCAGCAGGCCTTCCAATTGCTCCAGGTTCCTGGGTCCCAGAATCGGCGCGGTGACACCGGGCTGGTATAGCATCCAGGCAACGGCGAACTGGGCTGCAGTGCAACCCTTTTCCTCGGATCGCTTGACAAGTTTCATCCCGACTTCGATTCCCTCCCGGGTAATCCGGTCACAATAGATCGTTTTTAAGGTTCCGCGACTGCCCTCCGGAAGTTTGGCGGCATCCGCATATCTGCCTGCCAGGACCCCATGGGCCAGGGGCCCCCAGGCCAGAATCCCCAAATCATAGGCCCGGCACATGGGAACGATCTCATTTTCAGCCCGGCGATCGAGCAAATTATAGGGCGGTTGTTCGCAAATAAATTTGGGGTAATGGTGTTTATCGGCGATCCAAAACGCTTCAACCGTCCGCCAGGGCGGATGGGTGGAGCAGCCCGCATATCTGATCTTACCCTGCTTCACCAGAAGATCCAGCGCTTCCAGTGATTCTTCCTGGGGAACATTGAAATCACTGCGATGCAGAAAGTAAATGTCAATATAGTCGGTCTGCAAACGCTTTAAGCTATCTTCGCATGCGTTCAGGATATGATGTTTGGAATTACCGGAATCATTGGGCCCCGCTCCCATTTTGTTAAAGACTTTGGATGTAATCAATACGTCCTGGCGTTTGCCGTTGCGTTTAAGGGCCTCGCCCAGCATGCGTTCGCTTTCGCCCTGGGCATAAATATCGGCACAGTCAAACAAATTAATTCCGGCATCAATGGACACGTCAACCATTTGAAATGCTTCAACCGCCTGCGTGGGCCGACCGAAGTTCATGGTGCCCAATACGACCGGCGATATTTGTAACCCTGATCTTCCGAGTCGCCTGTATTCCATCGTCACCCCTTTTGTAAGAAATAGATGCTCCTTAATTGATAGCACCGAATTTTTTTTTATCAACAAAAAAAATTCATCCGGTTATTTATTTTTTTTTGGAAATTTATTAAAAACGATAAGTTTCTATTCTAACCATTTAAAATTATTCAATATAATTAAATAAGATTCTTCTTGACAACAAGCCCTAAAACCTGTATTGAATTTTGTATGCAAAATACAAAATCCGATTTTAAGCCTGCAATTTCCATCAACCCCCTTCTCATTCACTGAAAATGATTTTCAGCCCAAGCCTTTGAAAGGATTAATCGATGAAGAATCTGGGAGCAGAGCACGAAAATTTAGATCAAAAAGCCTACGAAATTATCAAAAAGCTGATCATCGATCGCAAGCTTCTACCCGGAGAAAAAATACCCCAGGAAAAACTTGCCCAGGAACTCGGCATCAGCCGCACGCCCCTTGTCGGCGCCCTTAAATTTTTAGAGCATGAAAAATTGGTTGAGTCCAAACCCCGCAGAGGATTCTTTGTTCGTTTATTTACAAAGCAGGAGGTGATTTCCATCCTGGAACTCCGCGAAGTTTTGGAAGGACTGGCGGCAAGACGGGCAGCTAACAACATCAGCGAAATACAGATAGATAAACTGAACAGCTTTTTTAGACAATTCGCAGACTCAACCGATATCACAGATATCAAAGCCTACGCCAAAGAAGACCGGCGGTTTCACAATTTTATAATTGAAATCGATGCCAAAGAATTCTTAAAGAGCATTTTGCATGCCTACAATATTATCTACGCCAGCTATCTGTTCCTATCATCTGAAGGGTTGGTAAGGACGCCCAATGAAACTATCCATGAGCATATAGAAGTAATAAATGCAATCGGTCAAAGAGATTCCGATACGGCTGAAAATCTCATGCGTCAGCATTTAAAGAAAAGCATTGCGTCTCTCAAACAGGATATTGAGAAGGAAGATCAAGGGATTCAGAGCGGCAAAATTATCCGGCCGTCGTTTTGATTTAAAACGGAGGCCCTGAAAGATATAAATTCGGATCGTTTTAACACGGCCGGCTGGCGCGGCTGAACCGATGTGAGAGTGAGAAATGATCGAAAGCGACTGCAGTTAAAATCGTTTAACACTGAAAACCAATAAACGCCGGGTTCGGTGAGGAAACCACCGGCATCAAGAAGAAAGGAGGGATGTAAAAAAGCATATTTCACGGGCGTTTGGTTTAGCCTCAAGCTTCATTTTTCTCTAAATTGGCAGTGGAAACCATCGATTCCAAGTATCATCGAAACACTATTAGGATAGCAGGCTGCCAAACAAAAGATGGACCCTAATGGTCCATAAAAAGGAACACCATAACACCTAAAAAAGGAGGATTACGCAATGAAAAAGGCACTTCTTATTGGTCTGGTTTTAATCCTAGCCATGGTAACCGGCGCTTATGCCGCCGATTTTCCCAAGCGACCGATCACCTCGGTGGTTGTCTGGGGCGCGGGCGGCGGAACCGATACCTGTAACCGCATTATCGCCGCTGAAATGCAGAGTTTCATCGGGACCAAAATTAATGTGATCAACAAAACCGGTGGCGTCGCCGGTTCGGTCGGCATGATGTATGGTTATTCCCGACCCCATGACGGATACACCTTAACCGGCCTGTCCGAATCCAATGTCACCGCCGGTGTCCAGGGCGGCTGGGATAAAAATTTTAATGTCTGGGATGTCTTTATCGTCGGCGGATCGCCGGATATTATTTCGGTCACCCCGGACACGCCATACAAAACCCTTAAAGACCTGATCGAAGCCGCCAAAAAGAAACCCGGCAGCATCAAGGCAGCTGCCAGCGGTGCCGGCTCCATCCATCATCTGAATCTGCTGGCAGTCGAAAACGGCTCCGGCGCCGACTTCAACTTCATCCCCTATAAGGGTTCGGCTCCCAGCCAGAACGCTGCCATGGCCGGTGAAGTGTCGGTGGTGGTCACCTCTCTGGCCGAGCAACAGCAACTGCTGCGCGGCGGCAAACTGCGAGCGCTGGCCATGTTGATTCCGCAGCCATTTGAAGTCCAGGGATTGGGAACGATCCCGTCATCTTTCGATTCATATCCCGGACTGTCCAAATACCTGCCTATTTCCCAGGCCATCGGATTTGCGGTTCCGGCCGACGTACCGGCTGACCGTAAAGCCGTGCTGGTGGATGCGTTTAATAAAGCAATCGCCACCGATAAAGTAAAAGGCTGGGCCAAGGATAATTACTACCTGCTGTCGGGCAAAACCGGGGCGGAGTCAAAAAAGGTTTTTGACGCGCTCCAATCCAATTTTGCCTGGACGCTGTGGGAACTGAAGGCGGCCAAGGTCAACCCGGACAAACTGGGTATTCCCAAACCGTAAACATTCAGGATGTGGGAGGCAGGTATCAAAGGATGCCTGCCTCTCACCGCTCGGCGCTAAGAATAAAAAAGCGAACCATATAGATAAATCAATTTCATTAATACCAAATAATTGAGGACCTTCCACCATGCTGGAAAAAGAAAAGCTCCGCAAGGCCGACGTGTATTCCGGCATCGTCATTTTCCTGTTCGGTGCCTGGGTTGTCTGGCAGGCATCAAAAATGCCCATGAAAGACAGCTGGGGCGGGGTCCAAAATGTCTGGTTCGTTTCCCCGGCCCTCTTACCGCTTTTTATCGGCGCCATGATCATGCTGCTGGGTCTATTACTCTTTAGAACCGCACTGAAAACCATCGGCATGAAGGCATTCGGCGACACCCTGCAATGGGTGTTCAGCAAAAACCTGCTTCAATTTTTAAATACGGTGTCCATTTTGCGGTTTTATGCGATTGCCGTTCTTTTTTTGGCATTTGTTTTCCTGAACATCCCGCGAATCGATTTTTTCCTGAGCGCCGTTCTGTTTTTAAGCGTGTTTATTACGATGTTCTACTTCGATGAGGCGGCGCTTTTAAAAAAGCTCTTTTTTTTCTATCTGGCCGGAACCGCCTTTTTTATCATTTACTTTGCAGTGGGCTTAGACGGGTTGCTCAACCCGGTCCTGCCTTTTGCAAAAGACATTCTGGCTCTGGGTTTTATTCTTGGGTACTGTCTTTATGCCTGGCGACTGATTCGCAGCAGCCCTTTATTGCGCAAAAAATATCGAACCGGTTTGATTGTCGCTGTTGTGGCGCCGGTGCTCGTTGGTCTGATTTTCAAATACTTTCTGCTGGTACCCATGCCGGCCGAGGGCATGGTTGTCGCACTTGTGGATGCGATCTGGTACTTCGAATTTTAATTTTCGGCTTTGAAGGGAATCGGCTTTTCATGATGATTTTCGAAAGAATCGGGACCTATTTTCAGATGGTGTTTCATCTGGCAGCGGACCCGTTGAATATAATCATTCTTTTTTGCTCCGTTCTGATGGGGATCATTTTTGGCGCCATGCCGGGGCTGACCTCGACGCTGGGCGTGGCGCTTTTGACCGCACTGACCTACGGCATGGATACGGCCACCGCCATGCTCTGCCTGCTTTCCATTTATGTCGGCGGGACATACGGGGGATCGTACGCCGCCATTCTGATCAATATTCCCGGAACGGCCGCTTCCGCCGCCACCGCCCTGGACGGCTACCCGCTGGCCTGCAAAGGCGAAGGCGGTCGCGCCATCGGTCTGACCACCACCGCCTCGGCCATCGGTACGATTATCAGCATGCTGTTTCTGGTCAGCATTTCTCCGTTAATATCCTTTTTTGCGCTGCAGTTTACTTCCTTTGAGTTTTTTCTGCTGGCATTTTTCGGCATTCTGATCAGCGGCACGCTCACCAGCCCGGATCTGGTCATCAAGGGCTGGATATCGGGTTTTCTGGGACTTTTTCTGGCCTGTGTCGGCCGCGACCTTTTGCAGTTTTATCCTCGCTTTACCTTTGGCATTCCGCAACTTGACAGTGGGGTTGAGGTGGTGCCGGTCCTGATCGGTGCCTTTGGAATACCGCAGATTATTCAGGTCCTCAAAGACCGCTTTCAGATCGGTGAGACCCAGAAGTTTCAGCGCATCCTGCCCGAGTTCGGAACCATCGTCAGAAATATTCCCAGAATTATTCGATCGGCCCTCATCGGTGTGGGTATCGGCGCGGTTCCCGGCATTGGTGAAGACATCGCCGCCTGGGTATCCTACGGAACGGCTAAAAATACGTCCAAGCATCCCGAACGTTTCGGAAAAGGTGAAATAACGGCGGTTCTTTCTACCGAGGTGGCCAACAATGCCTGCGTGGGAGGCGCCATGATTCCGCTGCTCAATCTGGGTATTCCCGGGAGCCCGCCGGCGGCCATGCTGCTGGGTGCCCTGATGCTGCACGGCGTTACACCCGGGCCCATGATTACCTTCGAACACCCCACCTTTATTATGGAAGTGGCCGCGATTTTGTTACTGGCTTCGCTAAGCATGTGGGTGGTGGGAATGCTGCTGGCCAAGCAGGTGGTTAAAGTGTTGCGGATTCCGGTCCAGCTTTTTATGCCCATTATCGGGATTCTGTGCATCATCGGCTCCTACTCGCTGGGAATGAATATCTGGAATCTGTATCTGATGCTGCCGGTGGGAATTATCAGTTATTTTCTGATCGAAATGGGGTATCCGATTGCCCCGCTGGTCATCGGCGTGATCCTGGGCCCCATGGCGGATGAGAATTTAAGACGGGCGCTGATGGTCTCCCAGGGAAGTTTTCTGCCGGTTTTTACCCGGCCGGTATCGCTGATCCTATTTCTGGTGATTGTCTGGACCGTGGTCAGCCAGTTCCAGATTTATAGAAACTTTAAAAACAAATTAATGCAAGTCATATTTCGGCGTAAAGCATGTGAACCCGAATTTGATGCCGACGCGCCCAGGGAGGACTGATTCATTGATCGAGGTGTCTTCCCAAGATCATGAATAGAACCCAACTCAAAAATGTCTTTTGGCCCAATATCTTTGTTGGTACCGCGCTTCAAATCCTCGACATACAACAGTATGCCTCCGG
>Ga0209165_10000738_pt1 | contig 11106 bp, 11 predicted proteins | sample tdAd001_FD_187122 | JGI IMG/M metagenome (GOLD analysis project Ga0209165, IMG submission 187122) | Marine sediment microbial communities from the Atlantic coast under amendment with organic carbon and nitrate - tdAd00.1 (SPAdes)... | ecosystem: Environmental > Aquatic > Marine > Coastal >... | reverse complement strand
TGTTTGGCCTGCGACGATTGAGTCACCTGTTGCTGCCCAAGGCGGCACTGAATCTCGGGGAGTACAGTGTTTCTAATCTCCACTTTCTACCGGACGAAGTTATCCAGATGGGAGATCGCTGGCACAAGATAGCTGACCAACCGGTAGAAAATTTCCTGGAGAAGGAAAAGAAACTGCTTTTCTGTTCACCGGGAACGGCTTTTCCGGAGCTGCTGGCATTGCTCGATGAAAGCAAAGATACAAGCTTGCCGGTTCTTGTCGTCAAGGGTAAAAGCAAACAGCTCGTCGGAATGGTATCAACCTGGGATGTCCTCGAAGGGATCATCATGGGACGGCTGATCAACCACAATGATGAGGACAAGCCCGTAGGGCAAGATTAGTAATCTAAAAAAGGCTCCTATACAAAAACCATGATAATCCTCGGAGTAAGCAACAAAAATGCACGGTGAAAGCGAACTCGCCGCCCGGGTGATCTTCGGCTGGGACCCGCTCTGGGTTTCGTCGATCCTGTTTGTAGCAACCTACGCACTCATTATCTCCGAGAAGGTCAACCGCGCGATCGTAGCAGGTATGGGTGCGGGGTTGATGGTCGTGCTGGGAGTCCTGAACCAGGAAACGGCGATCTCGGGTATCGATTTCAATACGCTCGGGCTCCTGACCGGAATGATGGTAATCGTCGCCATTACCCGGGGTAGTGGTATTTTCCAGTTTGTTGCGGTCTGGTCGGCCAAGAAGGTCAACGCCAGCCCCTGGGGTATATTGTTAATGCTTTCGTTGGTTACGGCGTTATTCTCCGCACTACTCGATAATGTCACCACTGTGCTGCTGATCGCACCGGTTACGCTCCTGATCAGCCATGAACTGAAGATCAACCCCTATCCTTTCCTTTTTGCCGAAATTTTTGCCTCGAATATCGGCGGCACCGCCACCCTGATCGGTGATCCACCCAACATTATGATTGGTTCGGCGGTTGGGCTGTCATTCAATGATTTTTTAATTAACCTCGCACCCATAATCCCTTTTATCTTTGCGGTTACGCTGGGAATTATTTACCTGGTCTGGGGGCGCAGTATGCACGCCACAGCGGACGCGCGTGAACGGATTATGAAATTCAAGGAGAGGGAAGCAATAACGGACACGAGATTGTTGAAACAGTCGATGTTTGTGCTGGCGCTGGTGATCTCAGGCTTTGTGCTGGCGCATCCACTACGGCTTGAACCCGCTACTATCGCCATGTTCGGCGCAGCCTTGCTGCTGCTGTTGTCCAATTTGAAGAACAGTGCCGAGGAGCAGTCAGAGGAGGTCAACAAGACCTTCGGTGGGGTCGAGTGGATCACCATTTTCTTCTTCATCGGCCTGTTTATCGCGGTTAAGGGAATTGAGGAGGCCGGTGTATTGCGTATTCTCGCGGACATTGTCATCAACTATACCGACGGAGATCTTACCGTTACGGCCCTGACCATCCTGTGGGTTTCGGCTGTTGCATCAGCGGTCGTGGATAACATACCGTTCGTAGCAACCATGATTCCGGTTATCAAATCCATGGCGCCGACTTTCGGCGGTGCCGAATACCTCATGCCGCTGTGGTGGTCGCTGGCTCTGGGTGCTTGCCTGGGCGGTAATGGCTCTCTCGTTGGGGCAAGTGCCAATCTTATCGTGGCCGGCTTCGCCGAGCGCGCGGGTCACCGCATTCGGTTCCTGCCTTTTATGCTGATGGCTTTTCCAATGATGTTGCTGAGTATTGGTATTGCCAGTTTTTACGTCTATTTCCGGTATCTCTAGCCAATGACGACAGGTAATTTTTCGTGAACGTAGAGCAGGTGCTAATTTCCACCACGGTCGCAAAAGCCGGGATGACTGTGCGGGAGTTATTTGAGGAATGTACCCGGGCGAATACACCCGGCCTACCATTTTGCGATGCTAGCGGCCAAATAACCGGGCGGGTTACGTTGAAGAACATCCTCAAGCGTGGCTGCCTTCCGGAATACCTGGTGGAAATGGCCCAGGTTCTGGGTGAGCAAATATCCAATCTGCAGGATATCGAGGCCGATGCAGGGCAGTTACTGAGCAACCCCGTTGATCAGTATAAACAGGAGCCACATCTATCGATCACATCCGCCTCCTCGGCAGTCAAGGCGCTGGCCATGATGGAGCGAGAGGATACCAGTTATATCTTTGTCGTCGACGATGGGAAATACAAGGGTGTGGTAACGATTCATGGTCTCGCCAGTATGCTCGCTCGCTACGACACTCCGCCCGAGCAAAACTAGCGAGTCAGTAAATTACGAGCTTGCGAATTGATGGGTTTGAATTTGCGAGCCTGATAATAAGACTTGTGATAGGTAATCCCCCCGAATACCGGCTTATTCCTCGCCGGATTTTAACGGGTAAACTGGACGCGCCCCCTCTTGCTGGTAGTAGGGCATCATCTTCGGGACGAGTTTACGCAGATTCTGTATTCGTTTTTCAGGGGCCGGGTGGGTACTGAAAAAATCAAATTGGCTGTCATTGCCGGATTCCTTCGCCATCTTTTCCCACAGGCTAACGGCGGCCTGCGGATCGTAGCCAGCACGGGCAGTGAGTTCGATACCGATGACGTCGGATTCCGTTTCCGCGATACGGCTGTTGGGCAGCTTGATCGCAAGCGCCGCGGCGAGCGAAGCGCCTGCCAGGGCTACCCCTGGCTCGTCGCGGGAGATAGCAAAGGCGGTGACGGCCAGGTCCGTGGCCAGTGTCACGGACATCTTCTCAGCGGTGTGTGCGGACAAGGCGTGGGCGATCTCGTGCCCCATGACCTGCGCGAGCTCGTCGTCTGTGGGCTTCAACTTGAGGATCAGTCCCGAATAAATCGCCATCTTGCCTCCGGCCATACAAAAGGCGTTCACGGTTTCCGCTTCGTCGATGACACTCACGCGCCAATCCCAGTTTTTCGTTTCCGGTCGAAATATAACCGCCTGGGCGATGAGCCTGGCGGTAATATCGTTTACCCGCGCGGTCATTGCCGGGTCGCTGTCGATTTTTCCTTTCTCGTCAAGCGGCGCCAGCATCGTGACGTAGGCCTCGCTGGAAGCGCTGATTGCCTTTTTTTCCGAGATGATCATGAACTGCGAGCGGCCGGTGACGGGATTGGTAGCGCAGCCGACGATCGACATGATCAGTACAAGTAGCGTTGCGAACCGAACTAACATGAGTAGTAAGTGCAGTTTGTTTGGGTGCGACAGGCGCCAGGGTGTTGATTCATAACGGCTGATTATATGGCTTATCAGGGGTTCAGACCAATAGCCTGATCGGCCTCGTTTAGTGGATGCTGCTCACTGGAGATAGCCGATCTTGCATAATTAAGATAACTGCCACCATGATTTCCTCAGATTGACTAGACTTAGTGCTACGGTAACTTGCATATAGAAAGCTCATGGTAGACACAAGCCATCCCCATATTGTCAGTCTGCGCCGCATCCGCAGCCTGAGCCAGTTTAACGACCAGCAACTGGAGAATCTTGCCACCAGCCTGCAAATCGAGACGGCAGGCCCCGGCCAGTGCCTGATTGATCTCGGCAGCTGCGAAAAATTCAGCCTCTACCTGGTCGAAGGCGCGCTGCGCGCGATCTCGCATGATCAACAGGAAACACGCTTCGCATACGTCGCCGACGGCGAGCTGTCTCCGATCGCCCAGACTCGCCCGAGCATGTACCGCGTTGTCGCCGATGAAGCGGTGCGCTTTTTCAGACTGTACTCGGATCAGCTCACCGGTTTCGCACGCCACGAGATCGAGGACGAGCCGGCGGCCGACATCGATCCATTCGAAATCGATCAGGACGCCGAGCAGTCGATGTTTACGATCCAGCTGTTCAAGGATCTTCTCGCCGGTGACCTCAACCTGCCCAGCCTCCCCGACGTCGCGCAACGTATCCAGCAGGCATTTGCCGACAACCTGGTCACGGCCGAAACGGTCGGCGTGATTATCCAGTCCGATCCCGTGATTACCGCGAAAATGATCATGGTTGCGAATAGTGCGCTGTATGGTGGTCGCGCGCCAATCGAAAGCCTGCAACAAGCCGTTGTCCGGCTCGGTCTTGAAAACACGCGCAAGCTGGTCATGACCTACGCGGTCAAGGAACTATTCAATAGCGAAACCTCGGAGATGAAGTCGCATATGCATGCGGTGTGGAAACACAGCCAGCACGTGGCGAGCCTGTGCCGTTTACTGGCCGATAGTCTCGACGGATTCGATGTCGAACAGGCGCAACTGGCGGGTCTGGTTCACGATATCGGCGAAGTCGCTATCCTGCAGTACGCACAGCAGCACGACGAGCTGCGTGATAACCCGGAGAAGTTGCTCGAGGCAGTGAAATCGATGCGCCCGCAGATCACCGGTATGCTGCTGGAGCAGTGGAAATTTGGTCCCGAGTTCGTCACCGTCGGCCAGGGATGCGAGGAATGGTTCCGTAACCCGAGCGATCAACCCGACCTGTGCGACCTTGTACTGATTGCGCAATACCACGCGATGATCGGCACCCCGATGCAGAGCAGCCTGCCACCGATCGCGGCACTTCCCGCTTTCGCCAAGCTTGGCATGGGCAACCTCGCAATCGAACAGATTCTCGAGTTCATGAAGACGTCACGAGACAAGATCAAGTCGATCGAAGCCCACCTCGGATCTCTCTAGTCCCGCGCACCCTTCGGGTTTTGGGGCGACAGACCCTGTTTTACAGACTGAGTAAATTAAAGAGGTCATCGCCGTTCTGCAAAGCTCAAGAATTGATTACGAGTGCCATTTATGAAGAGATTCACCAGCGGAGATCTTCTTTTTAGTAACAGATAAACACTACAAATATCTCTTTATCAACTGCTTTGTGTTACTTTTCTAGTGGGCTGAGCCAGCAACTGGCGATAGAAAAAGAATGCAGCGACTCTGGTTAATATTGGCAACGCTTACCCTGGCAAGAATGACTATGGGCTTCCAGTTCCAGTCCGTCGCAGCCGTAGGACCTGTATTAACCTCTGATTCGATTCTCAGCCACACCGAACTTGGTGTACTAATCGGGATTTACCTGCTACCTGGAGCATTATTTGCTATCCCCGGAGGCTGGCTTGGGAAGCGGTTTGGTGATAAGCGTGTTGTTTTAACCGGGTTGGCGATGATGACATTGGGCGGTGCGCTGCTTGCACTGTCAGAGGCATACGAGATTATGTTCGCCGGCAGGCTGGTTTCCGGGCTTGGGGCTGTATTGCTCAATGTTCTGGTTACAAAAATGGTTACTGACTGGTTCGCCGAACATCGAATTACTACTGCCATGGGGGTATTGATATCGAGTTGGCCGCTCGGAATCGCGATTGCACTGCTGACTATAGGCCCGTTAGAGGAAACGATCGGGCTGAGATTGACGTTTTTCGTCCCGGTAGCGCTATGTGCAATCGCTCTATTATTGATCGCTACGATTTATGCCAGCCCCCCTGAGTCCAATGAAGTTTCGACAGTGCCAAATGAGTCGGCGGCGGGAAAACTGACAGGTTATGAACTCTGGGGCGTTGTCCTGAGCGGGGGGGTGTGGTGCCTGTATAACATTGCATTCATTCTGCCATTGAGTTTCGGGCCTGAATTTTTAGTTACCAGGGGAATAACGCTAACCTCGGCAGGCGCAATCGTTAGCTTGGCCAGCTGGCTAATCATACCCGCGTTACCCTTAGGCGCATGGATTGCCGAGCGCATAGGACGTCCTGTGTCGACGATGGTAATGACATTTATCGCCATCGCAATTTTGACCTGGATGATTCCGGTTACATCGTTCTACCTGCTGATATTCGCGGCACTTGGTATTATTTTCGGGCCTGCCGGTGGGCTAATCATGGCCTTACCGACGCAAGTACTGAGCAAAGAAAATCGAGCCATCGGTATGGGGATTTTCTATACCATTTACTACCTGGGAATGGGGATATTTCCGGCGCTTGCCGGATATGTTCGAGACGTCACGGGCAACCCGGCAGCACCCTTAATCCTCGCGGGAGTGGCAATACTTTTCGCGGTTCCCGCGTTGGCAGGCTTTCGTATGATTCGGACCAGGCAGGCGAAAATAAAAGGGGCCAGTGTTGATTTTAGACCCGTAACGCCGGCAAAGTCTCTGCAGAGGGAATAAAATTCAGGCCTACACCGTTATTACACCAACGTTGTCCGGTAGGTTCAGGGCCATCATCGAATAAATGTCCCTGATGACCGCCGCAACGGGCGCAATGGTATTCGGTGCGAGGAAACAGCAATTTCCAGTCCCGTTTGGTCCCGATATTGCCTTCAATTGCCTGGTAGAAGCTGGGCCAGCCCGTGCCACTGTCAAACTTCGTATTCGAAAGAAATAACGGCAGGTAGCAAGCGGCACAGATATAGATACCTTCGCGCTTTTCATCATTTAAAGGGCTGGCCCAGGGGCGTTCTGTCGCCTCTTCAAATAACACCTTGTATTGCTCTGCGTTCAACAGCTTTTGCCATTCTTCCCTGGTCTTGTCGACGGGCGGAAAATCCCCCTTCATTGCGGAAGAATCCGTGGCTGCAATGACACCCCTGTTTGCAGTAATTGTGAAAGCAGAAGTAACTGCAGCGGCGATGAAAAGTCGTCGGTCCATAATGAAGTCTCCCGAAAGTATGTAGTTCTTGAGACAGTAGATAGCAGATAAAATTCCCCGCTGGAGATTTGGGCATTTTTGTCCACGATAGCGGTTCTGATCAGGATGCGAATTTTTTGCAGCTAACACAGCCGTTAGTTACCCCATATGCCGCGATCATAAAAATAATAAACTTGGTATAATCCTGGCGACTACGACGCCGGACCTGCTCAACCAGCAGTAAAACGATCGCTAATAATTGGAAGGCAAGCATGACCCAGGCAATCGATGCCACGAAATCTTCAAGTCAGGCGGTAATCTGGAATTATCGGCTCGACGGCAGCGGTGGTGGCGAACCACAGGATTGTTATCCTGCTCGGGTATATGTGGTTTCGGAAGTGGTTGTAAATGATATAGATGCATACGAATTTTCCCGTAGACCACTGTAATTCCTGTTAAGTTGAGGACTCCCCTGTGACCACCATCGTCGACAGCGCCGATCGACCCGCGTTGGGTATCGTCCTGATGCTTGCGGGTATCGCCGGTTTTGCGGTGATGGACGCAACCATCAAATGGCTGACTGCCGATTACTCGGTAGCCCAGGTGGTTGCACTGCGCAGCTGGTTCGGGCTGCCACTGTTGTGCCTGTTTGCCCTTTACGGCGGTGGCGTGAAGTCGCTCAAGACCCGGCGGCCGCTGGTGCATTTTGGACGCTACTTGCTGGTACTCGCGCTCAGTTTCAGTTTTTTCTGGGCACTTTCGCAGATGAAATTGGTGGACGCGATTGCAATCACCTTCGCTGCGCCAATTTTCATTACCGCGCTGTCGGTGCCACTGTTGAAGGAGGCGGTCGGCCTGCACCGCTGGGCGGCGATAGGCGTTGGTTTTTGCGGTGTTCTTGCCATGCTGCGTCCAGGTATGGGCGTCTTCCAGTGGGCAGCGCTGGTGGTACTCGGCAGTGCCGTGGTTTACGCCCTGTTAATGATAACGACCCGGGCTTTCAAGGCGACCGAGAGTACTGCGTCGCTGATGCTTTATCCGCAGTTGGGCATGTCGTTGACCGGGATCGTTTTAGCACCTTTTTTCTGGGTAACACCGAGCCTGGTTGATTTCGGCCTGTTCGCACTTGCCGGTATGTTCGGCAGTGTCGGCGTGATGTGTGTGACCCATGCTTTTCGACTGGGGCCGGCGGCGGTCATCTCGCCATTCGAATATTCCGCGCTGATCTGGGCCACCTTGCTCGGCTATTTTCTGTGGGCGGAATTACCCGACGCGATAACGCTGATTGGCGCCGCCATCGTAATTGCCAGTGGGCTGTACATCATATATCGCGAGACCATCATGGTCGGTCGCGCGCGGCCGCGACTGCCGAGTATGAGCCCGGATGATACCGGTCAATGAGCAGCCACCGTGGTCAATGTCGCACAGCAGACCGGAGAGTGAATCAATCAGGTTACGTTTACCGGGAAACGGGATCGGTTGAAAAATACTTTTTACCCTGTCGTATATGCCTGCACCGCCTTTAGAGCGGGTGCCGCCCCGGTTTCAATATTGACGCCGGCTCTGCTGACGGCATTTAACACCGCTCGCAACGAGGCGCCGACAATATCTTCGCTGCAGCCCGCGCCACAAAAGCGCTTTCCATCGATGTTTAATTGCACGTAGGCCATCGCTTCGGATTGCTCGTTATCACCGAGCGTATGTTCGCTGTAGTCAACCAGTACGAGCCTCGAATCCAGCTTGCTGTTAAGCGCACTGACGAAGGCGTCGAGAATTCCTTTGCCTTCACTGGAGATTTCGACTCGCCCGGTTTGCGTGATCAGCATTGCAGTCAACTGGTCAGACCCTCTGGACCTCGAGGCCTGATAACTTTCAACCGAAATCGGATTGCCGACATCGATATAGGTGTCCTGGAAAATCTGGCGTATTTGCCGGGTTGATACTTCCGTTTCACTGCGTTCGGCAAATTGCTGCACATGCGGGCTGAAATCGACCTGTAACCAGCGCGGCAGGATCAGGCCGTAATCCTGTTCCATCACGTAAGCGACGCCACCCTTGCCGGACTGGCTGTTGATGCGGATAACTTCCTGGTAGGTTCTGCCGACATCCCGCGGATCGATTGGCAGATAGGCGACTTTCCAATGCGTATCGGGCCCCTTGCGCTCGCGAACCTGTTCATCAATAAGCAGGCACTTGTTGATCGCGTCCTGATGGCTGCCCGAAAAGGCGGCAAACACCAGTTCACCCGCATAGGGATGCCGTGGATGCACGGTTAAGCGGGTGCAGGCTTCGACCACATTGATAATGCGGTCCATATCGGATAAATCCAGTTCCGGATCGATCCCCTGGCTGTACAGGTTCATCGCCATGGTAACAATATCCATATTGCCGGTGCGTTCACCGTTGCCCAGCAGCGTACCCTCGATGCGGTCGGCGCCCGCCATCACGCCCAGTTCGGCGGCAGCGATGCCGCAGCCCCGGTCATTGTGCGTATGCAAACTGATTCTGACGCAATCGCGGCGACTGATCTGGTCACAGATCGTTTCAATCTGATCCGCATAGACATTGGGCGTTGCGACTTCAACGGTTGCGGGAAGATTGATAATGGTTTTACTTTCCGGGGTCGGCTGCCATACGTCGATAACCGCATCGCAGATCTCGAGCGCGTAATCCATTTCCGTATTGGTGAAACTCTCGGGCGAATACTGGAATTGCCACTCTGTCTCCGGCTGTGCGGCCGCATAGTCGCGTACGCAGCGCGCGCCCTGGACCGAAATCTCCCTGATTTCATCGCGCGACATCTTGAATACCTGCTCGCGTTGTACGGTCGAAGTCGAGTTGTACAAATGCATGATGGCACTGCGTGCACCTTTCAATGCTTCGAAACTGCGCGCAATTAAGGGTTCCCTTGCCTGGGTCAATACCTGGATGGTGACATCATCGGGCACCCGATTCTGTTCAATCAATTGACGCACGAAATCAAAGTCCGGTTGTGATGCGGCGGGGAATCCGACCTCGATTTCCTTGAATCCCACATCAACCAGTAGTTGAAACATGGACAGTTTCTGGCTCGGTGTCATCGGTTCGATAAGCGCCTGGTTGCCATCGCGCAGATCGACACTACACCAGTCCGGTGCCTGCTCGATGACGCGATCAGGCCAACGCCGGTCTGTTTTCGCAATGGGTGGAAACGGGCGATATTTTTTATGATTAAACGGTGACACGGTCGATTCCTGCCAGATGAGGCTGTATTTAAATGATTGATTCAGACCGTTACTTTAGCCGATTTTTGTCAGGTAATGATTGCGTATTTGCCTATATAATTCATAATAAATGAAATTTATGACTAAAATAATATGAAATATTAGATATAGTATCTAAATATAGATATATATGGAGAGATTATGAGTATTTCGCTGGATCGAATCGATAAACACATTTTGAAGCTCATGCAAACCAATGCCCGAATCAGTAACCTGGAACTTGCGGACCAGGTGGGGCTTTCTCCCACGCCTTGCTCACGCCGGGTCAAGCGGCTGGAGGAATCCGGTTTAATTGCCGGTCACGTCACCCTGTTGAACCCCGATGCACTGGGACTGGATTTGACCGCGATTATCGGGATTTCAATGGATCGGCACACGCCGGATCGATTTGAGAATTTCGAAAAGGCGATTACCAGCATGCCGGAAGTTATCGAGTGCAGTATTGTTACCGGCCAGACAGCCGATTTTCTACTCAAGGCCGTGGTCAGGGATATGCATCATTATGAAAAATTCCTGCTCGGCCATTTGACCCGTATTACAGGGGTTACCGGCGTACATTCCAGTTTCGTGTTGCGGCACCTGGTCAAAAAAACAGAGCTGCCGGTGGAGTAAGGCCGCGGAGAGGGTCGTTGAACCATGCCCAGGACTTATTTTTGGGGATTGGCAGGTCCCATTCGGGGTCTTGGTCTTAGCTCCCTGAGATGCTTTCTACCGTCATCATCTTTCACGTAAACTTCGCCGACCAGCTCGCCTTCGGGTTCCTGTTTTTGCGGTTCGACCGCTTTGGGCTCGGGCGCCATAACATTGGCGGGTACTTCAACTGGATCCGAGATATTGGGTGAAGTTATTTCGACTTCCTCGCTATCCGTGGCAGGGGTATCGCTGAAGATCACATTTCCGTCAGCGTCGGTAGATTTATAGACCTGAGCCAGTGCGGTGCAGCTGAGGCCCAGCATTACCGGGAAAAGAACTAGTCGGAACTTGAGCATGGTGATCCTTATAGCAGAGTATGCCTTGTATTTTCACAAAACCATGTTCGGAGCACAATAAAGTTTTATAAAACATGTGGTTGGCAAAATTTGCGACAAAAGTGCCTCGTCGAGCTGGTCTTGTGTCCTGGTTTATCAGGCTACTTGTGCCTGTCGATGCCGTAGCTGCCAACCGAGAAGTACTATGACACCGGCACAGAACAGCGCGATAAACGCGTAAGATGCGGAGAACAGGGCCCCGGGAATCAATTCGCGGGTTA
>Ga0209165_10000737_pt1 | contig 11108 bp, 10 predicted proteins | sample tdAd001_FD_187122 | JGI IMG/M metagenome (GOLD analysis project Ga0209165, IMG submission 187122) | Marine sediment microbial communities from the Atlantic coast under amendment with organic carbon and nitrate - tdAd00.1 (SPAdes)... | ecosystem: Environmental > Aquatic > Marine > Coastal >... | reverse complement strand
GCCCAGGGGCGGCGCCCGAAGCGCTGACAGCAGGCGCTGTTTCTGCTTCGATGTCGGGCTCTGCTGCGTCAGAATCGGACTCGGCCACCATTTCCGGTTCTACATCGTCTTCGACAACCGCCAGGTGAATTTCGTCAGCTGCTACCTCGTCCGGGGCTTCGACAGCAGCGATTACCGCTGCCTCGCTTTTGCCATCCTCGGCCTCGATATGTACGTTGGACAACAACTCTTGCAGTTGCACGTCGGCAAAGTCGAGAATATTGCCGGCATCGCTGCGGTGTTCGCCAAGCGCTTCGAGATAGTACTCGAGGCTAACCACGACCTGTGACAGTGCGTCCAGTCTGCTGGCTTCCATAAATTCAACAATGTCGTAGCCCTTTAAATAGGCCAGCAGTCCATCGACCACGGCAACCGCACGGTGCTGATTCATCAACTGCAGCGCTCCCCTGGATTCATCCATCAGGGCTACACACAGATCAATATTTTCACCGCGATCAGGATCCTTGATAAAGTCGAGGATTGCATTTTTGGTTTTCTGGATGTCATCAAGTGCTGCGGTGACTACAGCCGTCAATACACTATCAAGCTCGTAGTCCCTCGAGACGTCGGCTTCTGACCTGGATTGCTCGGTATCGATCGGTTGGCGCTTTTGCATTTGATCAAGTGCCTGCTCAACCTGGAGTAGTTCCGCCGCCATCGATAGCAGCCTCTCTTCATCGGCTACCTGATCTCCCGAGACGATATCCTTAACGATACTAATCTGGCCTTTAATTATCTGCCGCTGCGAACCCAGTCCAATCATTGCCAGTGTGTCGGAGATGATATGCATCTCCTGGGGCAGATCTTTGAGCGCCTCGACTCTCGTTAAATCTCCGTTAACGTATACCTCGAGCGTCGATTTTATGGCCTCAATATCGGTTTTAACTGCCTCTGACACGGTTTTCAATAAGGCCTGGTTGGGGCCAGCGATGTTATCCAACACTTCGCTGCGAGTGGATTCCGAAGGCAGGAATTGCTCAAGCCGATAAGCGGTCTTTATCGCTTTCGCCTTGGGTCCATCGCATTCCGGCTGAGCGATATAAAATAAAAAATTCTTGATTAACTCAATCGGCTGACGCTGGAGTAAGCCACGCTCGCCAATTATCAGAATTACCCTGAACAAGGCATCGACCTTGCCGAGCAAGCTCTTTATCGAGACCCCGAGTTCAAGTTGCTGGCGTGAGACAGATTCGATAAGTGCTCCCACTATCCACCAGATACGGGCTATCTGCTCGGAATAAGAACGCTCCTCCAGGGTTTCACATATCTTCTCGAGGCGCTTCAGATTCTCTTCAAGTGACTGATCCCTGATCACGTTTACCAGTGCCAGCTGGTAACCCGGGCGTAACTTTTTTGCGAGAACTCTGGATACCTGGTTACTGTCGTTGTCGATTGACTCTAGCTTGGCATCTCCCTGATGCATCGAAAGATCCGGCAGAAACAGTAATTTCTCGGAAAAAAGATCCTGCTCTCTGACCGCACGGATATCATTTAGCAGCGGCAATATAGCGATTGGAATATCACGATAGCCCGATTGAATATGCTCGAGGTAATCGGGCAATTGCAACACTGCGCGCAGCATTACCTCGAGAGCCTGTTCACCCTTTTGCTGCTTATTGTCGATAATGAAATCCGCCAGCGATACCATTTCATCGGTTAACATCGCGGCGCCATACTGCTCGATCATCACCAACACGCCCTGAATAACGCCCAGCCTCTCCTTGACAGCTGCCAGCAACGCGTCGTCATCTTCTTCGATATAAAGCTTGAGGTCAGTCTTGATATCAGACAGGTTGTCATCGATGGATTTCTTGACCCACCCAAGTGCACTCTGCTTGATCGAATTTTCCTGGGAATTCATCGAATCGTCTATTTTTCCGCTTCAGACTCTAGGCCCAGCGCGGCAAGATCATCGGCGTCTTGCACCATGGTGCTTTCGAGCGATTCAACGCCGGGAAGTTTAAAGCCTGCAACCGATGTCTGCATCTCTTTCACCATGTCAGATAATTCGCCAATCGAACCCGAAGCCTGGTTCGAACCTTCCGAGGTCTTGGCCGTAATTTCCTGTATCACATCCATGGTTTCCGTGATTTTTACACTATCCTGGGCCTGGTCACGCGTTGAGTCCGATATCTCCAGAATGCGCTGTGCCAGGTTCATCGAAACCTGTTCAATACGATCCAGCGCTCCGCCCGCGTTCTCGGTTAGTTTGGCTCCCTTTACAACGTTAGCGGTACTTTGCTCCATCGAAACCGTGGCTTCGTTGGTATCCGTCTGAATGGTTTTTACCAGGGCCTCGATTTGCTTGGTTGCGTCACCAGTTCTTTCCGCGAGCCTCTGGACTTCATCAGCCACCACCGCAAAGCCACGGCCCGCCTCGCCCGCCATCGACGCCTGGATTGCGGCATTCAGGGCAAGAATGTTGGTCTGGTCGGATATCTCTGTTATCAGATTGACTATGTCCCCAATTTCCTGGGATGACTCACCCAGTCGCTTGATGCGCTTGGAGGTTTCCTGTATCTGCTCGCGAATGGTCTCCATACCTTCGATAGTCTGGCGCACGGTCTCGCCACCCTTATGTGCAATACTGACAGATTTTCGTGCCACTTCAGCCGAATCAGCCGCTCTCTCGGAAACCTGCGACATAGACTTCGAGATCTCGGTAACAGCATTACTGGCCGTGGTTATCTGTTGTGCCTGCGCCTCACTCGCCTCGGCCAGTTCTCCCGTCATATTCTGGGTGTTTCGAACCGCGGTCCGTACCTGGTTGGCGGTATTATTAATGGTGCCGACCAGGTCGCGCAACGCGTCTATCGAGTAATTAACCGAGTCGGCGATCGCTCCGGTTATGTCTTCGGTTACGGTGGTATGTGTCGAAAGATCGCCGTCGGCAAGATTTGTCATTTCGTCGAGCAGGCGCAGGATTGCGCGCTGGTTCTTTTCGTTCTGCTCCTGGGATTCTGTCAGGCTGGCCTGGGATCCACGCGAGATGATTACGATCAGTAACAACAAAAGTAAAACCGCAAACAGCCCTACTGCATAACCAACCAGGATGAGGGACTTTCGCGCTTCACCACCGCGTTCAAGTGCCTTGATCAAACCGCCGGAAGCAGACAGTAGCAAAGGGCTCAATTCATCAATTTTCAATGCTGCTTCATGCACTTTAAATATCTGCGCCGAATTATCGAGGATCTCACGCACATTCTTGCGCACCACCGAGTAAAGATCTGCAAATTGCAACAGGTTGCCAACCACGGTTGGACCGGTGAATTTGGTAATTCCCTGCGAGGAATCCCCTTCAAGCATTGCTAATAATTGTGCCTCTATCTGGGTGGCTTCGGTAGAAAAGCGCTCAGCCGCCGCCATGACTACTTCACCATCAGTCAGTATCTGATTGAGACTATGCTCGATGCCTCGAATCAGTATGACCTGGCGCGCGGCGAGAGCAATGTTCCTGCGTGGCGCCCCGGATTTAACCAGCTCGTCCACCACACGATCAGATAACGACATGAGTTCCGGTAATGACTCGTTAATTTGCGTTACGTAGTCACTAACTGTCGCAATCGATGTTTTAGCCGCCACCACGGTAGCAATATGCTTATCATAATCATTCCAGATCGACTTCACGTTCGAGAACTCAACCGAGAATTCCTCAGGTAAAGCGGGTAAATCCTGGGTTGCATCTCCATTATTGAATCTCTCCAGGGTATCGAGATAGCGATTCTGGTTCTCGCCCAGTCGATCGAATGCACGCTCCTGGCCTGCGGCCGCTTCTAGTGCATTGACTGCAATTTGCTGCGATATAACCTGCTGTTCCGAGGCGATAGTAGTATAGAGTTTGTTGTTACGCGCCTGTCCGCTTTCGATACTGAATAACGCTATCATTGCCAGCACGGACAGAATCAGTAACGCACCAACGGCAACGGCTTTTTTATTGATAGAACTACCACGCTGCCCGACAGACGGGGCGAAGCCCGATTTTGTTCCGGGAAGCAAGTTTTTGATTTTATCTAACACTACTATTGTTTCCTCGATACCCGATCAAGCGCCTTAAACGACTCGCAAAAAATGTTCGGCCCTGGTTAATTTCTTGACACTAAATACGTTCCAGTTACGCACCTGGTCAACAAATGTTCCTGCGAGATAGGCGCCCATCGTACCCGCGTCCTGCATAACTTCTTGCCGGTGTTCTTCAGGTTTAAAACGTCTCAGTCCAAAAACTTCATCTACCAGTAATCCAGCATCCACACCCGACTTACTGATAACAAGAATCCTGCTTTGCTTGCTAATCCTGGTTGGTTCTCCGTAAAGAAATCCATTCATATCAAGTACCGGTATCAAGTTGCCACGAATATTGGCCAGGCCCTTGACCCAGTGTGTTACCCCGGGCACCCGTATCGTCTCCGGGGGTGGCAGTATTTCGCTAACGTCATCCATCTTTGCCAGCAGGGGTATACCGTTTATCAAAAACCCGATCCCAATCCAGTCATCGACAACCGTCTTGGCGACCGGCAAGCCACTGGAATTTCTACGACAGCGCGAGTCGATTTCTTTTAGAATTTTAAATGCTGATGCAATGGGCATGGATTTTCGGTCCCGTTCAATCGTCGTAACCGAGATCGAAACCCATAACCTTATTGATGCGTTCGATCAAATCTCGTTCGTCTGCCGGTTTGACGATATAATCTTTCGCGCCCTGACGCATGCCCCAAATCTTGTCAGTTTCCTGATCCTTGGTGGTTATTATAATCACGGGAATGGTTGATGTTTCCGGGTTACGGCTTAGATCACGCGTTGCCTGAAAACCATTCTTTCCCGGCATTACCACGTCCATTAATATGCAATCGGGCTTGATCTCGATCGCTTTCTCAATGCCCTCTTCACCATTCTTGGCAACTGAAACTTCGATATCGTTGTTCAGAAGCATGCTCTTGAAAACGTGAACTTCCGTCGGAGAATCATCAATAATTAATACATGCGTCATTCTAAACTTTCCTCAGTCTCCGTTTACCGTTTCAATCTAGCCGACATGTGTCGTTATCGCGTTGATTAAATCTTCTTTAGAAAATGGTTTGGTTAAGTATTTTTCTGATCCGACAATGCGGCCGCGCGCACGATCAAAAATGCTATCTTTGCTCGAAAGCATGATGACCGGGATAGCCTTGAAGGTTTGATTGTTTTTAATCAGTGCGCAGGTCTGATAACCATCCAGGCGTGGCATCATAATGTCAACGAAGATGATATCCGGCTTATGCTCGGTAATTTTCGCCAGAGCCTCAAAACCGTCGATTGCGGTAACCACCTCGCAACCTACTTTTTTCAACAGGGTTTCGGCACTGCGTCGGATGGTTTTGCTATCGTCTATAACCATGACCTTAACGTTCAGGTTGACCGATTGCGGTGCTCCATCTGCTATCTGAGACTCGGTATTCACGTAACCCCCAATAATTATAAGTGGAGTACCCCCACTTTATAAGGACATGATTATATGGATATTTATATGTTAAACCAGTGATTTAATTAAACTACATGATGTAAATTCTACGATTTTAGGCTGAGATTCACTGGCTATTTTCTAAAATTCCATTACCCTCAAAAGTAGTTCAATAAAGGGGTTTTAACAAGCGGTATCTAGCTCCGGCCTGCTTTACGCAGGTGCAATTTTTTCATGTGCCTGGGCGGTTTAATTTAGTAAAATTCCGTAAACCGCACCCGGGTCATCAATACACTTAATCTACCTCATTTATGCCTAAAGTTCGTAAGCTCGGAATCGTGATGGACCCGATTGAAGCCATCAAACCCTGGAAAGATTCAAGCCTCGCCATGATGCTTGAGGCCCAGGCGCGCGGCTGGCAGATATTTTACTTTCAGCTTGGCGACATTTTCCTCGATAACGGCATCGCAATGGGGCAGTTCAAGACGCTTACACTCTACGACGACAACGAGCACTGGTTTGACTATGGCGATGCGGGCCGCTGTCGACTGAGCGAACTTGACGCCATCCTGATGCGCAAGGATCCTCCCTTCGATCTTGAGTACATTTATTGCACTTATATCCTCGAGCAGGCGGAAGAAAGCGGCGTGCTGGTGGTTAACAAACCTGCAAGCCTGCGCGACTGTAACGAAAAGCTTTTTACGCGCGTTTTCCCTCAATGCAGTGTTGATACCCTGGTCAGTCGCAATCCCGAAATCCTGCGGGGCTTCATCGAGCAATACCGGGATATCATCATCAAGCCGCTTGACGGCATGGGCGGCCAGTCGATTTTCCGAGTGCAGGCGGGCGACCCCAACACCAATGCGATTATTGAGGCTGTTTCAAAGCATGGCCAGTCACAAACCATGGTACAGCGTTATATCCCCGAAATCCGCGACGGTGACAAACGCATTTTGCTGATCGACGGCGTTGCAATACCCTACGCCCTGGCGCGCCTACCGGCGGCTGGCGAGAATCGGGGTAACATCGCTGCCGGTGCAAGCACACGCGGACAGCCATTGAGCGAACGTGATCAGTGGCTATGCGAGCAGATCGGTGCCGAGCTGCGCAGACGCGGCTTGCTGTTTGTGGGGATCGATGTAATCGGTGATTACATCACTGAAATCAACGTTACCAGCCCCACTTGCATTCGCGAGCTGGATAGCGAATTTAACATTAACATCAGCGCAGACCTTTTTGAGTGCATCGAGCAACACCTTCCCGTTTAACCTGCCTGTTTTTATTCGTCTTAAACCTTAGCGGTTGCGAACCTCGACAGCATCTCGTCGAGCAACATCTGCTCGAGTTCGGCACCATCATCGAGATTTCGATGATTACCGCAGACCTGAATCATGCCGAGCATTTACTCACCGAAATCGAGCGCCGACTTAGCATCCACCGCGAGCAATGGCACGCCTGGGAAGATAGTGATCTGACCCGCTTCAACGCAGCCCTGATGCAAAATTCGAGGGCGCAGGTACCAGCAAGCCTGGCCCCGTTATTGCAGCTTAGCCAAGATTATTATGACGCCACTAACGGCCTTTTTAATCCCGCACTCGGGAGGCTCATAGCCGCATACGGATTTCATGGCCGTGAGGCCGACATGAGCACCGTTGCGGCAATCAGGCGTGATATTCCCGGTATGCATAATTTAAAGATCGATAGTGAAATTGCGGTTAGCAACAACCCGCATTTGCAGATCGACCTCGGCGGAATTGCCAAGGGTTATGCGGTGGGATTAATCAGTCGTTACCTGGACGACAATGGTATCGATCACTACATCATCAATGCGGGTGGTGATATGGCAATCGCGGGGAATCGGTTTGGTCGTCCCTGGCGAATAGGTATTCAAAATCCATTTGCACCCGGTGTTGTTGCAAGCCTTGAAATCGAGGGCAAACACAACCTGTTTACCTCGGGAAATTACGAACGCCAATATCGGCGAGGAGAAAACCGGGCACATCACATCATCGACCCACGCAGTGGGGAACCCGCAACCGGGCAAAGCTCGGCGACGGTTCTCAGCAGCGACCCGGTTCGTGCTGACGTCGCGGCAACCGCCCTGATGATCAACGGCTTCCAGGGGCACCGTGAACTGGCAAAATCACTAGATATCGAAGACTTCATCGTGATCGGCGAATCGCGAGAAATCGTGGTAAGTCGTTCATTGGCCAACAAAATCAAAATTGCGGTTTCCTGGCCAACAACTATTATCAACTAAAGCAGATGGATTCGCTGGTGGTAGCGAACTAATCTTGGCACAATAGACTCCCAATATGGCACAAGCTCAAGCAATCCGCCCACGGATCTCCGCTAGTGATCGCCTCGGCTTCACTCTCTTTCTGGCACTGACGCTGCATGCCATCGTAGTGCTCGGTGTGGGATTCACCCAATCGAGTCGCAGCAATGTCGAACCATTGCCTAGCCTGGATATTATTCTTGCCAATTCCAAAAGCATCGAAGTAGCCGAAAACCCCGATTTCCTGGCCCAGGTCGATCAGGCAGGGGGTGGCAATTCCGATAATAAAGCTCGTCCCGGTGCGCCGGTCTCGTCCCCGACCCCGGCAGATCAAAGAGGCATGTCTGACCAGGACAGGGCCGAACTGCGCAAGCAACAGCTGGTAATTAGCAAGCTTTATTTTCTGACTCAAATTGAATCGGATAACTACGCGAATCAGCAAAAACAACAACGCGCCCGGGATTCGGATAACCAGCAGACCAGTGAAACCGAGCAGCGCGAATCCAGGATCGCCCGCCTACAGGCGGAAATCAGGCAAATGACCATCGATTATGCCAAGCGTCCCAGGACCATCACGTTGACAGCCAGTACACGCAAGGCGGTCGAAGCGAGTTACCTGGCTTCCTGGGTGCAGAAGATCGAGGATACTGGTAATTTGAACTATCCACGGGAAGCCAGACTCAAAAACCTTGATGGCCGTTTACGAATGAGTGTGCGCATCAATGCGGCCGGCGAGGTTCTCGACATGCAGATCACGAGTTCATCAGGCACTACCGTGCTAGATGAAGCCGCCAGGCAAATCCTGCGCATGGCTCAGCCCTTCGCACCATTTTCCGATGCATTGAAAGAACGCGCCGACCAGATAGTCATCATCCGGACCTGGGACTTTAAAAGCAATCGATTTAGAACCAAAAGCGGAGTAAGCTAAGACCTTGCCATGACACAGCAAACTGCCAGTCTTGTTGATAAGTGCCTTATCGCCACACCCGCGATCAAGGACCCAATCTTTGCTTCCAGTCTCGTTTACATGTGCGAGCACAACGAAAATGGCAGCATGGGCCTGGTTGTCAATCACGAAACTTCGCAAGTTCTAGACGATATCTTCCAGCAACTGGACATCAGTTGCGAAGATGAAGCAGTCAAGAATCAACCTGTTTATATCGGTGGCCCGGTGCAACTTGAACAGGGTTTTGTGCTGCATTCGAGCGAGGGTCACTGGCAGAATAGCGTCGAGGTTTCCAGCGGGATCAATTTAACCAGCTCTCTGGACATCCTCAAAGCAATCGCAGACGGGAAGGGTCCCGACGACTACCTGGTTATCCTCGGGTTTTCGGGTTGGGATTCGGGCCAACTCGAATCAGAGTTACAACAAAATTCCTGGCTTACATCGACCTGCAACGCCGACCTTCTGTTCCATGAAAAACCCGAAGACAAATGGCAGGTCGCCTTCAACACGCTCGGCTTTGATATCAATATGCTCTCTCCCGTGAGCGGGAATGCCTGAAAAGCTGAAAACGGTCATCGGCTTCGATTTTGGCAGTCATTGGATCGGTGTCGCGGTCGGACAAACTCTAACCCGGCAGGCCAGCCCCCTTGGAGCGGTGAAAAAAAATGACTGGAAGGGTATCAAGCGACTACTGGACGCCTGGCAGCCTCAAAAACTGGTTGTCGGCTTACCGCTTAGCATGGAAGGCAAAGATCAGGAAATGACCGCCAGTGCAAAACGCTTCGGTCGTCAGTTAGAAGGCCGGTTCGGAATAGCGACCTCGATGATTGACGAGAGACTGACTACCCGGGAAGCCTACCAGATCGCGGAGCAGACCCAGTGTAAGAAATCCAAACAGGAAATCGACAGCATGGCCGCCGCATTAATTACTGAATCCTGGTTGCAAAACTATCACCAAGACTGAGACCGCAGCTGCGATATTACTGTTTTCGGAATGAATTTATGCTATAAAGCGTCCGCAATTAATCAAGTGGAGCTCGTGTGTCCCTACCTTCAGTTGAATCGCTGATCGAAAAGCTGGCCCAGGCACTCACTCCCTATTTTACTTCCCAACCGCAGCCTATCATTGTTGGCATCGAAACAGGCGGGGCCTGGATCGCGGAGCGCTTACAGCAACGCATAGCTCCCGACGCCGAGCTGGGACGACTCAATATTTCCTTCTATCGCGATGATTTCACCCGGACTGGCCTGCATCCAACGGTAAGACCTTCCAGCCTGCCTGTCGATATCGACAATAGAACTATCATTCTGGTCGATGATGTCCTGCAATCAGGTAGAACAGTTCGGGCCGCCATGAACGAAATTTTTGACTATGGCCGACCCCGAAGAATCGTGCTCGCGATCCTGATCGATAGAGGCGAACGCGAGATACCGATACAGGCGGACATTACCGGCGAGTTCATGAAACTGGATTCTGGCAGTCATATCAAGCTCGAGGGACCCGAACCCCTAAAGCTGGTTATCAAAAACCTGGAGAGCCATGCCAAGTAACAGTATCCAGCTCGACGATAATGGCAAACTCCGGCATTTTCTCAGTATCGAGGGTTTAAACCAGACCATTCTTAGCGAGATTCTGGATACAGCCGATTCATTCACCTCGGTTACCGACCGCACCATCAAGAAAGTGCCTATCCTGCGCGGAAAAACGGTCGCCAACCTGTTTTTCGAGGCGAGCACACGCACACGATCAACATTCGAGCTCGCCGAACAACGTCTCTCGGCCGACATTCTGAGTCTGAACGTCAGCACTTCGGCAACGGTCAAAGGTGAGTCCCTGCTCGATACGCTGCAAAATCTGGAAGCAATGCAGATCGATATGTTTGTCATACGTCACCAGGACAGCGGCAGCGCCCATTTCTTTGCACAACACGTGCGTCCCGGTGTGTCGGTGCTCAATGCCGGAGACGGGCAACACGAACATCCAACCCAGGCGATGCTCGATATGTACACGATTCGCCACCACAAGCAGGATTTCAGCAGCTTACGAGTCGCAATCGTCGGCGATATTTTGCACTCACGCGTGGCGCGCTCACAGATCCACGCGCTTAACCTGCTCAATACCGCGGAAGTAAGGGTGATTGCACCTCGTACGCTTCTGCCGATGGATACCGAGTCTCTCGGGGTATCGGTTTACGAGGATCTTGAACAGGGACTCGAGGGAGTTGACGTCATCATTATGCTGCGCTTGCAGAAGGAACGAATGCGCGGGGCTTTGCTGCCCAGCGAGAAAGAGTATTTCCGCAAGTTCGGATTATCCCAGGAACGCCTTCAACTCGCGAAACCCGATGCTATCGTCATGCATCCGGGCCCGGCTAACCGTGGTGTCGAAATCGAATCCAGTGTTATGGATG
>Ga0209165_10000735_pt1 | contig 11114 bp, 9 predicted proteins | sample tdAd001_FD_187122 | JGI IMG/M metagenome (GOLD analysis project Ga0209165, IMG submission 187122) | Marine sediment microbial communities from the Atlantic coast under amendment with organic carbon and nitrate - tdAd00.1 (SPAdes)... | ecosystem: Environmental > Aquatic > Marine > Coastal >... | reverse complement strand
CATGCCTTCGCGACGCAGGTCGAGATAGCGGTACTTCAGGCGCAGCTCTTCATTGGCCTGTTCGTCGTGATGAAACGGCGGCGTCTCGGCACGATTCAGAACCACAAGTTCGTGCGCGAGCACTTCGACCTGCCCTGTCTTCATGTTCGGGTTGATCGTGCCTTCCGGACGTTCACGAACGAGGCCCTTGACCGCAAGCACGTACTCGCTGCGAATACGCTCGGCCTCAGCGAAGATATCCGCTCGATCGGGGTCGAAAACCACCTGCAGCAAACCCTCGCGATCGCGCAGGTCGATGAATATGACACCACCATGGTCACGGCGCCGATGCACCCAGCCGCAAACCTCGACCTCCTGGCCGATCAGTGTCTCGTCAACTTGTCCGCAATAGTTGCTGCGCATGGTCTTGTGTCTCGAAAAAAGTGGCGGAATGGTAAGGCGTGGGCTTTCAATATACAACCGCTGGCGGGACTACTCTGTCGGCATTTTCAGCGGCAGCTCGGCTGTCTGTTGCTTGTTCCAGGTTGGAACGACGACGCCAAGTGACATGACGAGCTTGACGGCTTCCTCCACTTCCATGTCGAGCTCGATCGTGTCTTCTTTCGGCACGACGATAATAAAGCCCGACGTCGGGTTCGGTGTCGTCGGCACGAAGCAGGCAACAACATCCTGACCGGTACGCGCCTGGATTTCACCAACCTCGGTTGCTGTCTGGAACGTCAGTGTGTACAGGCCCTTCCTCGGGTACTCGACGAGCAGCACTTTGCTGAAGGCCACATCGGAATCGGAAAACACGATTTCGGCGAAATTCTTCGAGGCAGAGTAGATCGAGCGCACGAACGGAATGCGTTCGAGCAGCGACTCCCAGCCGCCGACAATCTTTCTGCCGACCAGGTTTGCCGTCAAGATGCCGGTTATGAAAATCAAGACGATAGTTATGACGACGCCAAGTCCCGGTATCGGCTCCGCGGGCTGCAGATTGTCGGGCAAAAAGCGGATCGAACGGTCCATCAATCCACCAAAAAACTTGACGAGCGTGTATGTCACATACAGTGGCAACCAGACCAGCAGGCCCGCAATCAGGTAACGGCGAATGCGCTTCATCATGGCCCTGTCACGCCGTGCTCTTCGACTTGTCCGCAGACTTGTCGCCCTTGCCGCCCTTGTCGTCAGGCTTTGGTTTGGGAGTGGATGAGCCTTTGTCGCCGTGCAGGTTGCGCTGATTGTCCTTCTTGAAGTCGGTCTCGTACCAGCCCTGCCCCTTGAGACGGAAGCGTGGCGCAGACAGCAGGCGCTTCAGCGCCGGCTTGCCACAATCCGGACAATCCACAAGTCGTGCGTCTGCGATTTTCTGCAGCGCATCCAGCGTGTGATCGCATTCTTTACAGGCGTATGCGTAGATCGGCATGCGTCGTACTCCTCAAGGTCGGCGCATTATGCCGCGTTTTGGAAATCGAGGCGATCATCCGATACACCGATCTCGATAACATCACCGGGCTGGAACTTGCCGGTCAGGATCTCCTGCGCCAGCGGATTCTCTATCTGTTGCTGAATCGCACGCTTGAGTGGGCGGGCGCCGTAAACAGGATCGAAACCCGCCTCAGCCAGCTTGTCGCGGGCCGCTTCGGACAGGTGAATGCGCATATCGCGATCGGCCAGCCGATCGTGCAGGTAGCTGAGCTGGATGTCGACGATCAGGCGAATGTGCTCGCGCGTCAGCGGATGGAAGACCACGACGTCATCGACACGGTTGATGAATTCGGGACGGAAATGCGTTCCGACGACATCCATCACGGCCGACTTCATCTGTTCGTACTGCTCCTCGCCAGCCATCTCCTGGATCATCTGCGATCCGAGGTTTGAGGTCATGACAATCACCGTATTGCGAAAATCCACGGTGCGACCCTGGCCATCGGTCAGGCGTCCGTCATCAAGGACCTGCAGCAATACATTGAAGACATCCGGATGCGCCTTCTCGACCTCATCGAGCAAAATGACTGAATAGGGCCGGCGGCGAACAGCTTCGGTCAGGTAGCCGCCTTCTTCATAACCGACATAGCCTGGTGGCGCGCCGATGAGGCGTGCTACCGAATGTTTCTCCATGAATTCCGACATATCGAGGCGCACCATCGCATCGTCTGTGTCGAACATAAAATGCGCGAGCGCTTTCGTGAGTTCAGTCTTGCCGACACCCGTCGGACCGAGGAACAGGAACGAGCCAATCGGGCGGCGCGGATCCGACAGGCCAGCACGTGAGCGCCGAATGGCATTCGCAACAGCGACCACGGCTTCGGTCTGGCCGACGACGCGTTTCTGCACGACGGACTCCATCTCAAGTAGCTTCTCTTTCTCGCCCTCGAGCATCTTGGACACCGGGATACCGGTCCACTTCGAAACGATCTCCGCAACCTCTTCGTCGGTCACGTTATTGCGCAGCAATGTGGTTTCCGCACTCGCAGCCTGCATTGCTCCCTCGAGTTGCTTCTCGAGTTCGGGAATGCGGCCGTACTGCAACTCAGACATGCGGGCGAGGTCGTTGGCGCGATGTGCCGTTTCGAGTTCGAGGCGCGCGCGTTCGAGCTCTTCCTTGATATGCGCGGCACCCTGCATCGCGGCCTTCTCGGCCTTCCAGATTTCCTCAAGGTCCGCAAAGGATTTTTCAAGGTCACTGAGCTGGGCCTCGAGATCCTCGAGCCGCTTGCGCGAAGCCTCATCGGATTCCTTCTTAAGCGCTTCCCGTTCGATCTTGAGCTGGATGATGCGGCGCTCGAGCCGGTCCATTTCCTCGGGCTTCGAATCGATTTCGATCCGAATGCGCGACGCGGCTTCGTCAATCAGGTCGATAGCCTTGTCGGGTAGCTGGCGATCGCTGATATAACGATGTGACAACGTGGCCGCGGCAACGATCGCCGGGTCGGTGATTTCAACTCCGTGGTGCACTTCGTAGCGTTCCTTGAGCCCACGCAAAATCGCGATCGTGTCCTCGACCGTTGGTTCCTCGATCAATACCTTCTGGAAACGCCGCTCGAGGGCCGCGTCTTTCTCGAGATACTTGCGGTATTCATCGAGCGTTGTCGCACCGACGCAATGCAATTCACCGCGTGCAAGTGCCGGCTTGAGCATATTGCCGGCATCCATGGAGCCTTCGGCCTTGCCAGCACCAACCATCGTATGCAGTTCGTCGATGAACAGGATGATCTGGCCTTCCTGCTTGGCGAGGTCACTCAGCACGGCTTTCAGGCGTTCCTCGAACTCACCTCGGAATTTCGCACCGGCGATCAGCGAACCCATGTCGAGCGACAGAATGCGTTTACCGCGCAGACCTTCGGGCACTTCATTGTTGATGATGCGCTGGGCAAGCCCCTCGATAATGGCGGTCTTGCCGACGCCTGGCTCACCAATCAGGACCGGGTTGTTCTTCGTGCGCCGCTGCAGAATCTGGATCGTGCGACGAATTTCGTCGTCACGACCCACAATCGGATCCAGCTTGCCCTGTTCGGCACGCTCGGTCAGATCAATGGTGTACTTCTCCAGTGCCTGGCGCGCGTCCTCGGCGTTCGGGTCATTGACCTGCTGACCACCACGCAGGTCATCGATTGCCTTGTCAATCGCTCCCTGGACAGCCCCGGCCTGCTCCATGATCGGCTTGAGCGGCGACGAGGCATCCATCGCCGCAAGTGCGAACAACTCGCTCGAGATGTATTGGTCATCACGCTTTTGTGCAAGCTTGTCGGTCAGGTTGAAGAGCTTGGTCAGCGCGTTGCCGACATGTACGTCGCCACCTGCACCTTCCACTTTCGGTAGCCGGTCGACGGCATCGCCAAGTTGAGAACGCAACAGGTTGACGTTGACGCCCGACTTCGTCAGCAGACCACGCACTGTGCCACCCTGCTGGTCGAGCAGTGCCACCATCACGTGCGCCGGCTCGATAAACTGGTGATCCTGGCCGACGGCCAGCGACTGCGCATCGGCAAGCGCCATCTGGAATTTGCTGGTCAGTTTGTCCATTCGCATGGCATTTCCCCGTACCGGTGCCCGGTATCAGTAACTCACCTTGAAATTGCGATGGGCGCGGGTTTTTCAAGGTCTATAGACGAAGCTCAGCAGCCGGCCGGTCTTACCGTCACGGCGATAGGAGTAGAAACGCTCGGGGTCTGCATACGTGCACAGGTCGCCGCCGTGGGCCGCAGGTACTCCGATTTCACGCAGCCGCGCTTGCGCCAGACCGTACAAGTCGGCCTGCAGGCGACCGCGCTCGTTGGGTTGGAACCACGCGTCTGTCTCGCCCCAGGCGCTGAAACTCTCGCGGACTTCCGGCCCGACTTCGAAAGCCGGTTGCGAGATCGCGGGGCCAAACCATGCCAGCAGGTCCCGCGCAGGCGTTTTCATCGCCTCGAGTGTTGCGTCAATGATCCCGGCCGCAAGGCCACGCCAACCAGCATGAACCGCCGCAATCTCGCTGCCGTCAGATGCGCACAGAAGGATCGGCAGGCAATCTGCCGTCTTCACGACACACAGGCTGCCGGGCTGATCGGAAATAATGGCGTCCGCCTCCGGCGGACCACTGTCGAAATCGGATGATCCCCAACGAACAACCCGCGTGCCGTGTACCTGGTTCAGCCATTGCGGCTCGGCGGGCAATTCGAAATGACTGTCGCGTAGCGTCGTGCCGGCTATGACCCCGACCGGAGCCGGCCAATCCCCGGGTATCCAGTCCGTACTCACTCGACGTCCTCACGCAGCACCGTAAGCAGGCTGTCGAAATCATCCGGCAATGCCGCGTTGATGCTCAGCACCTCGCCACTCTCCGGATGGGCAAACTCCAGCTTCGCCGCGTGCAGCGCCTGACGTTTGAATTGACGCAATGTCGAAACCAGTTGCTCGCCTGCCCCTTTGGGCAACGCAAGACGTCCACCGTACACAGGATCACCAAGCAACGAATGCCGGCGGTGTGCAAAGTGCACGCGAATCTGGTGGGTGCGACCCGTATCGAGTCTTACACTTATATAGGTGTGTGCCGCGAACCGCTCAAGAACGGTGTAATGCGTAACCGCCGGTTTACCATCATCGCGAACGCACATGCGCTTGCGATCAGTGCGATGCCGTCCAATGGCTTCATCGACGGTGCCGCCACCGGTCAGAACGCCGTTGCAGACGGCCAGGTAGTGACGCGATATATCGCGATCAGCCAGCAATCGGACCAGGGCGGTATGCGCGGGCAGTGTTTTCGCGATGAGCAGCAAGCCGGTTGTATCCTTGTCCAGCCGATGAACGATACCCGCGCGCGGAATAGCCTCGAGTTGCGGCGCGCGATTCAACAGGCCATTCATCAACGTGCCACTGCTGTTGCCCGCCCCCGGGTGGACAACAAGGCCGGCCGGCTTATTGATGACCATCAGTGAGTCGTCTTCGTGCACGACGTCCAGCGTCATTGGCTCCGGTGCAGCTGCGACAACCACTTCCGGTTGCGCGCTTAATGTTACGGTTTCGCCGCCGTGCACCGGGTCACGAGGCCTCGGACTCGAGCCATCGACGACGATGGCACCGTCGAGCAACCAAGCTTTGAGGCGACTGCGCGAATATTCCGGAAACAACTGCGCCAGAGCCCGGTCTAATCTCTGACCAGCCAGTTCCTCGGGGATCGTCCTTATTGTGGGTTCCACGTTCATTGCGGGCCCAAGTCTACGGTATACTCGCCGACTTGGCCGACCCCGGCACACCGTCACAAGTAAATATCGCGACATGATCATAGCCAGAATTACATCCAGACTGCCTTCGCGCGCGCTCCTGCGCACTGCGATTATTCTCGCCACGTTCGGCCTTTTTGCCGCTTGCGCGAATAACGGTGAGCAGGAAGCAATCGTCAACGATGTCACCGAAGCCTATGAGACCGCCAAGAAGTCGGTCTCACGCGGCAACTACCAGCGCGGCATTCAGATTTATGAAGCGATCCAGGCACGTTACCCGTTCAGCGACCTGAGTCGGCAACTCCAGCTCGACCTGATGTATGCGTATTACAAAGCGGGTATGCAGGAGCAGGCCGTCGCGGCCGCTGATACCTTCATTCGTGAGAACCCGATTCACGAGCGCGTTGACTACGCGCTCTACATCAAGGGCCTGGCCTACTTCGAGGACGAAGCCGGTTTCCTTGAAAAGCGTTTTAATAGAGACGTCACCCAGCGGCCACCGAAGGAAGTCGCCGAGTCGTACTCCTCGCTTCGTCGTCTCGTCGAACGCTATCCCGCCAGCCAGTACTCACCGGATGCAGAACAGCGCATGGTGTTTTTGAAGAACCGCCTGTCAGAATATGAAAATCACGTGGCGGACTACTACCTGCGCCGCGGTGCCTATATTGCGGCGCTAAATCGTGCCAAGAGCGCGCTCGAAGATTACAACGGTGCGGAAGGTAACGCAGAGTCCCTGAGAATCATGGAACAGTCCTACGAAAAGCTGGGTATGAACGATCTCGCGAGCGATGCGCGACGCGTTCGGGAACTGAACTTCCCGGAAGAGAGCTAGCTGTAGGAGCGCTGCTAGCCAGCGCGACAGTCGCAGCGCAAGCGCAGCTCCTACCCCGGGAACTTGTAGCCCGATGTGATCGGGTAGCGCCAGTCGCGGCCAAAGGCGCGGCTGCTGATACGAATTCCCGGCGGTGCCTGGCGACGCTTGTACTCATTGCGTTTCACCATTTCGAGAATGCGGACGACGGTATCCTTGTCAAAACCAAGCGCCGCGATCTGTTCGACTGACAGATCATCTTCAATGAATGCCTCAAGGATCGGGTCCAACACATCATAATCAGGCAGTGAGTCAGAATCCTTCTGATCGGCGCGCAATTCCGCCGACGGCGGACGCGTTATGACGCGATCCGGAATAACTTCGCTCACGGTATTTCGATAGCGGGCCAGGCGATAAACGAGCGACTTGCTGCAGTCTTTGATCGGTGCGAAACCGCCTGCCATGTCGCCATAGAGCGTCGCGTAACCGACGGCCATTTCGCTTTTGTTGCCGGTTGTCAGCAACATCCTGCCGGTCTTGTTCGAAATCGCCATCAGCAGGAGTCCGCGGCTGCGCGCCTGGATATTCTCCTCTGTCACGTCTTCCTCGTAACCTTCGAAAATTGTCTCAAGTTGTCCGACAGTTGCCTCATAAATTGGCGCAATAGGAATGACGTCATAACGGATACCCATCGTGGCAGCCTGCCTGGCAGCATCTTCCTGGCTCATCGTCGAGGTATAACGAAACGGCATCATGACTGCACGAACCCTGTCCGCACCGATCGCATCACAGGCAATGGACAAGACCAGCGCTGAATCGATTCCGCCGGACAAGCCGATGACCACACCCGGAAAGCCGTGTTTCTTGACGTAATCGCGAGTCCCTGTAACGAGGGCGCGGTAGACACTCTCCTCCACGCCCAGATGCTCCGCGACCAGTGCCCGGCCCGGGTCGATGCCAGACGCCGTTGCAGTCAATGTCAGTTCGTAGAGGTCTTCTTCGAATGACGGCGCGCGAAAACGCACCTCGCCCTCCGCATCTATGGCGATCGTACCGCCGTCGAAAACGAGTTCGTCCTGACCGCCCACCATATTGAGATAAAGAACCGGGATGCCTGCTTCGGCGACGCGAGCCCGCAACGTTTCCTCGCGACGCAATTGCGTACCGACTTCATAGGGCGAACCATTGATCGCGATGATGCATTCGGCACCTGCAGTGCGTGCGGCCGCGATGGGGCCCGGCTGCCACACGTCCTCGCAGATCGTCATGCCGAAGCCTATGCCATTTAGACGAAATACTGCGGCGTCTTTACCTGCAGTGAAGTAGCGTTCCTCGTCGAATACGCGGTAATTCGGCAATATCTGCTTGCGATAACCTCCCAGGATCTCGCCGTCGGAAAATACGCCGCAGCTGTTGTAAATGTGATCGTCAACGTATTCGGGAAAGCCGATGAGTACCGCGATTCCGCGCACCGCCTCACGAATCTCGGCAACAGCCTGCTCAATTAGCTTGCGCAGGCCAGCGTGGAACAGCAGGTCCTCCGGAGGATAGCCACAGACACTGAGCTCTGGAAATACAACGAGATCGGCCTGCATCTCATCGCGGGCGCGTATCGCGTGCTGAATGATCTTCGCGGTATTGCCCGCGATATCACCGACCGCCAGGTCGATTTGAGCAAGCGCAACTTTGACAGTGCTGTTCATCGTTGCACCGCCAGATCAGCCGCCGAGGATCTCCTGCATCTTACTGCCGAGCTCGGCGGGCGAGCGTACGGTAGCCACGCCTGCGGCGTCGAGTGCCTTGAACTTATCCGCCGCCGTACCCTTGCCGCCGGCAACGATCGCGCCGGCATGTCCCATGCGCTTGCCAGGGGGCGCCGTGACGCCAGCAATGTAGGCCACAACAGGTTTCGTGACGTTTGATTGAATATATTCGGCTGCAGCTTCTTCATCGGTTCCACCGATCTCGCCGACCATGATAACGCCGTCTGTGTCCGGGTCTGCCTCGAACAGCTCCAGGCAATCGATGAAATCCATACCGCGCACCGGATCCCCGCCGATACCAATGCACGTGGTCTGGCCCAGGTCATTTACCGTGGTCTGGTAGACGGCTTCGTAGGTCAACGTGCCTGAGCGAGAGACAACGCCGATACGGCCGGGCTTGTGTATGAAGCCGGGCATGATGCCGATCTTGCACTGCTCCGGTGTGATGATGCCGGGGCAGTTTGGCCCGATCAGACGACATTCGTAATCACGCAATGTTGATTTGACCTTCACCATGTCGAGTACCGGAATGCCTTCGGTGATGCAGACGACGAGTTTCACGCCTGCATCGGCAGCTTCGAGGATCGCGTCTGCCGCAAACGGCGGCGGCACAAGAACCATGCTGACATCGGCGCCTGTCTCATCGACGGCATCGCGCATCGTGTTGAACACGGGCACGCCCAGGTGTTCCTGACCGCCACGCCCGGGCGTCACACCGCCAACGACTTGCGTGCCGTACTCGATGCACTGCTCGGTATGAAAGGTGCCCTGACTTCCTGTTATGCCCTGGCAGATGATTTTGCTGTCTTTGTTGACCAGTATGCTCATTTGGTTCCTTTTGTCATCGCTGTCGCGGCTGAAGCCGCTCCTACGATGCTCTACCTCTCCTTTCAGGCCGCTGCCGCGACTACTTTTTTTGCAGCATCGGTCAGATCTTCCGCCGCGATGATGTCCAGGCCACTGTTTGCCAACAGTTCACGCCCTTTGTCTACATTGGTGCCTTCCAGGCGCACGACCACGGGCACACTGACACCCATCTCTTTGACTGCACTGATGATGCCTTCGGCAATCAGGTCACAGCGCACAATGCCACCGAATATGTTCACGAGAATCGCAGCCACGTTTCGGTTCGAGAGGATCAGTTTGAATGCCTCCGCAACACGCTCCTTGGTGGCGCCGCCGCCAACGTCAAGGAAATTCGCGGGATCTCCACCGTGCAGCTTGATCAGGTCCATCGTGGCCATCGCAAGCCCCGCGCCGTTGACCATGCAGGCGATGTCGCCGTCCAGCGAGACATAGTTGAGATCATGCGCAGCCGCTTCACGCTCCTTCTCATCTTCCTGCGTGACGTCGCGCAGCTCGACAAGCTTCGGCTGACGGTAGAGGCCATTGCTATCGATGTTTATTTTGGCATCCAGCGCAATGACGTCACCTGCCTTGGTTACGATCAGCGGGTTGACCTCCACCAGGCTGGCATCCGATTCGACGTACAGCTGGTACAGGCGCTTGATCAGGTTCCCGAACTGGCGCATTTGCTGCTTGTCGAGATCCAGGCCGAAAGCCAGTTGCCGCGCCTGGTAGTCCTGAAGGCCTGCATCCGGTGCGATCGAGATCGTGAAAATCTGTTCCGGCGTTTCCGCGGCGACCTGCTCAATATCCATGCCGCCTGCCGCCGACGCGATGAATGCGACGCGGCTGGCCTCACGGTCCACAAGCATCGACAGGTACAGTTCGCGTTCAATGTCGGAGCCTTCCTCGACGTACACCACACTAACCGGCAAACCCTCGGGCCCCGACTGGTGAGTGACGAGCTGCGTGCCCAGCATCTGCTCGGCGTACTGATGCACTTCGTCGCGCGTACGCGCAAGTTTCACACCGCCGGCCTTACCGCGCCCGCCGGCATGCACCTGTGCCTTGACGACCCAGAGGTCGCCTCCGAGTTCTTTGGCCGCATCAACGGCCGCATTGGGACTTTTCGCCGGAATTCCCTTCGGTACCGGAATGCCGTAGTCGGCGAACAGACGTTTTGACTGATATTCGTGAAGATTCATGAGGGGTTCTTTCGTGGCGTGCGCTCGTGCGCACAAAATCGGGCGTATTTTGATCGAAAGCGCTTGATGACGCAAAGCCGAATTGCACCACAATCGATTCGACCTTCGTCTACAATCGGGCCAACCCACTGTACACGTGGCCGGAATCGGGTAGACAACATTGGCAAAACGGGGACCGATCGACATCACTAGCCGGCAATCGCTGCGCCTGAGCCGTGATGCATTGCTGCAACGAGCGGCCGAAGAACCCGACCTGACCTGGCGTGTACTGGGCACGCTTAACGCGTTTCGCGCCCTGATTGCGGTCGCCCTCCTCACCATTTTTGTGGCCGGCGGCGAGCCGCGCGTCTTTGGCGAACAGCACCCAACGCTGTTCTGGGCGGCCGCCACTATCTACCTCCTGTCGTCCATCATTTCAGCCATTGCCCTGCGGCAGCGCTGGGCCGGCGCGGACCTGCAGGCAGCGTCACAGTCGCTCCTCGATATCGGTGCAGTGGTCGTATTGATGCACGCCAGCGGTGGCATCGCCAGCGGCCTCGGTGGCCTGCTGATTGTATTTGTCGGCGCTGCCAGCCTCGTGCTGCCGAGGCGATTCCCCCTGGTTCTCGCCGCAATCGCAACGTTTGCAATACTTGGGCAACAGCTTCTGACACAGCTCAGCAATGTGCCAGTGGACGCCAATTACCCGGCTGCTGGCATTCTAAGTGCCGTGATCTTCGCCATGGCCCTGGCTACGCGGCCGCTGGGCCGGAGGATCCAGGCGAGTGAGGCGCTTGCCCGGCAGCGTGGTGTTGACCTGCAA
>Ga0209165_10000734_pt1 | contig 11114 bp, 6 predicted proteins | sample tdAd001_FD_187122 | JGI IMG/M metagenome (GOLD analysis project Ga0209165, IMG submission 187122) | Marine sediment microbial communities from the Atlantic coast under amendment with organic carbon and nitrate - tdAd00.1 (SPAdes)... | ecosystem: Environmental > Aquatic > Marine > Coastal >... | reverse complement strand
CCAACAGCTATTTTTAGCACTACCATTGATGGAATGGATGTGACTTTTACAAATTCGTCCACTGACGCTGATACCTATTCCTGGGATTTCGGTGATGGCAGTAGCTCGACCGAAATGAATCCTGTTCATTCTTATGCTGAGAATGACGACTATTCAGTTTCTCTTACAGCCACTGGTGAAGGTGGGGAGGATATGATGACCCAGACAGTGACCATTGATGTAAGTGCCTTTATAGGAACATGGATGGTGGATAGCAGTTATCAAGTTGCAACTGCATATGGGAATTTTACTACCGGTACAGCTGTTTCCGGAGCGTTTTCAGCCCCCTATGCCATTTTTATCTTTTCCGGTGTCACTGATGCAGCGGCTACTTCCTGCACCCTGGAGTTGGTAGATGATGGATCCGTGCTGGTAAATGGAGCTGCCTCCACAACTACCTGGACAGAAGATAATGAGGTGATCACCTTGGTGACCACCACATTTGCAGGCGTACTGATTACAGGAGAGATCAACGACCTTGATCATCTGGTTATCGAATGTAGTGACATGGGACTGATGAACCAATTCCCCGATGAGTTGATTCCGGAAGAAGGTAAGCCCTATGCGGACTTTACAAATATTGATTCCTGGAGATTTGTCACAAGTTTAGTTGAGTAGTAGTTTTGGTTAGCAAAAAGCCTCCCAGTTTATCCGGGAGGCTTTTTTTCTGTTTTTCCTGAAAATAAAAATGTCATGGCACAGTTTTCACAAGGAGTAAAGCATTTTATTCTTGCCCTGATGGTTTTTGGCTCTCTGTTTGGAGGACTTACAAAGCTAAGATCACAGGTCAATGAAGGACAAGTTAGGGGTACCGTCATAGATGAAATCCAGATGCCAATTATTGGGGCTTCGATTCAAATTCTGGGAACCACCCAAGGCACAATCACCAACCTGGATGGGATCTTCAATATCAATGCCTCCATAGGCGATACCTTGCAGATCAGTTTTATTGGATATAGCAGAGAGCTTGTTATCCTGAAGGATTTGAATGATCTTAATATCCAGTTAGCTCCCGATGCCGAAGAGCTTGAAGAAGTGGTTATTACCGCTTTTGCCCTGAGACGTGAAAAGAAAACTCTGGGTTATGCTGTACAGGATATGAAAGGAAATGAGCTGACCCAGGCCACCGAAACAAATGTAGCCTTTGCCATGCAGGGCCGGGTATCGGGGGTTCAGTTCAACAGGACCGGTTCCGGAGCCGGCTCTTCCACTAAGATTACCATCAGAGGTGTATCATCTCTAACAGGTTCCAGTTCGCCATTGCTTGTGGTGGATGGAGTCCCTATGGATAACAGCAGTGCCAATCCAAGCTCAGCCAATGCGGCTACCGCCTCAGGAGATGCAAATACTTATATTGACTATGGCGATGGCCTGGGAAACATTAATGCCGAGGATATTGAATCCATATCGGTACTGAAAGGACCCAATGCATCGGCTCTCTATGGCACGAGAGGTGCCAATGGAGTGATTCTGATCACTACGAAAACGGGATCTCAAGGAAAAGGAATCGGGGTAAATTACAGTCTCTCCTTTGCCATGGAGAATCCCCTGGTCTATCCTGATTTTCAAAATTCATACGGGGTGGGTACTGCCGGGAAATTCCCCATTGCTGATAATGGTTCAGGGATACCTTCAGCTGAAGGCTCCAATGCAAGCAGCTGGGGCCAGGCATATGACGGATTGCCCTATATCAACTGGAGAGGAAGGCAAGCTGTGTATGATTCCAGGGGCAATATAATGGAGGAGTTTTATCAGTCAGGGAATACCCTGACCAATTCCATAAGTTTGAATGGAGGGAATGAGATTTCGACCCTGTATTTCTCGGCCAATAACCAGCGCAACCAGGGAATTCTTCCAAACAGTCAGTTCAATAAATGGAACTTTACACTCCGGGGAACCCACCAGCTGACAAAGAAACTCAATGTGGATGCCAAGATGTCCTATATCAGATCCTCGGCAGAAGCGCGCCCCATTGGCGGAGGAGCTCCCTTCAATACCATGATCCCTTTCCTGGCCATGACACGAGATGTGGAATTATCTGATCTGCAGAACTATAAGGATGCAGATGGCCTGCCTGTCATTCCCAAAAACGGGATTGAAAATCCTTACTGGATTACCAATGAATTTAAAAACAACGATACCAGGAACAGATTCATCGGTTTTGTTTCTGTGAACTATGATTTTACTGAGAATCTCTCCCTGAGTGCCCGTGCTGGAGTAGACCATTATGATGATTTTCGGTTCTATAATATTCCTAAGAACTCGTCAACAAATCCGCTTGGACTCCTGCAATACACCGATTTCGCCCTCACTGAAAACAATTTGGATGCCTTATTAAGATATAGCAAGCAGTTGAACGATAACTGGTTTGTGTCTGTTTCGGCGGGAGGGAGCATGCTAAATGTGAAAACCAATACTGATTTGATCCATGGAACTCAATTAAAAACTTCGGGTATTGAGAATATCAGCAATGCTTCCATCATCACTGCTGCTACTGTCCAGACCCAACGTGAAATTGAGTCCGTATATGCCTTTGCACAGATCGGGTTCAGAAACTATCTGTTCCTTGATCTGACAGGTCGAAATGACTGGTCCTCTGCTCTGCCTGAGGAGAACAGATCATTCTTCTACCCATCAGCCACCTTTAGCTTTGTGCTATCGGATGCCTTTGAGCTTTCCCGCTCCATCGATGTTTGGAAATTGCGTGGATCCTGGGCACAGGCAGGAAGCGATGGTACACAATTATACCAGGATCGGCGCTACCTGGTTATTGAATCAACACCAACTCCGGGGGGTGCATTACTTGCTCACTTTCCTGAAGTATTGCCTAACCTGGACCTTAGAAATGAATTAACCGCATCTATTGAGCTTGGGATGGATTACTATATGTTCCTGAACCGCCTGGGTTTTCAGTTTACCTATTACAATGCTGTCACCACAGACCAGATTATGATAAGTCCGATTTCGGCCACATCAGGAAGTCGCTCCCGTACATTTAATGCCGGAGAAGTTCAGAATCAGGGTTGGGAGTTAACTTTGAGTGGAAAGCCAGTGGTAAAGAATGAATTCCAATGGGAGGTCCAGATCAATCTTTCCAGGAACAGGAACTCAGTTCTTGAGCTTGACGATGACGTTGATGAATTGATTATTGGAGGCTTAACAGGATCCGGTAATTCTGTAACTGTTAAAGCAATTCCGGGCCAGCCTATCGGAACCATTCATGGAAGGGATTTTCTTAAGGATGAGAATGGAAATATCATATTGGATAATAAGGGGCTTCCGTCCGCGACTTCTGATGATGTAATCCTGGGAACTGCTCAGCCTGATTATCTAGCCAGTCTATTAAATACAGTTACCTGGAAGGGCCTCTCATTGAACTTTCTGATTGAATCGAGCCAGGGTGGAGAGATATATTCAGAAACAAAATTCCGGATGGATTTTTCCGGTAACAGTATGGCATCAACTGATGGCCGGGAGTTTCTGTTGATCGATGGAGTGAATGAAGAAGGAGGGATTAATACACAACAGACAACCCAGGAGAAATATATGCTAAATATAGCCAGTCAGAATATCGCTGCCCCATATATTGAGGATGCCAGTTATATTGCCTTGAGGGAACTGTCCATAGGATATCAGCTGCCTGACAAATGGTTGAAGAATTCTCTTTTCAGGGGAGTTAGGATTTCTGCATTTGGACGAAACCTTGGATATCTGCAAAGACATCTGACACATGTGGCACCTGAAGCTGCCATGTACTCAACCAGGACCACAGATATTGGTATTGAATATTTACCCCTGCCAATGACAAGAAATATAGGAGTAAAACTAAACGTGGAGTTTTAATTTTTCTGGCTTATGAAAACAAAAATTATATCATCAATTATTCTTAGCTGTTTAATAGCTGTTTCATGTTCAGAAAGGCTTGAGGAGATAAACCTGGATCCTAACAGGCTTGAGGCAGATGCGGCTGTTCCCGGACCACTGTTTGCTAAATCAGTCACCCTTGCCCTGCATAAGGAGAATTTCAGTCAGTTGCTTGAGCTGATAGCTGATTTTGGCCCTATGGCACACTATTTCGCCACGCTTTACCCATCTGCATTTGCAGCCGATTCATATTATGATCTTAAGGAGTGGAGTTCGTTTGGATACTGGAATATTTACTGGCAATCTGTGGGACTTTGCAATGATGTATTGGGACTGACCGAACCCGGAGCGGAGTATGAGAATAGCAACAACAATGCAATGGCACGGGTATGGAAAGTCTATCTGATGCATAAATTGACAGACGTATATGGTGATATTCCATATGAGGAAGGAGGATACTCCGGCGATGGCCTGATCAATCCTGTATACAATACCCAGGAAGAGGTTTATTATGACTTGTTTGATCAGCTTGATCAGGCACTATTGGATCTGGAGTCGGAAGTTCCCGGTGGATTCACCACCCAGGATATTATCTATAACGGAGACATTGCACGCTGGCGACGATTTGCTTCTTCGCTGAAACTTAGAATAGCACTTAGGATGAGGCATGTGGAGCCGGGAGTTGCACAGCAGAAAGCTGAAGAGGCTCTGGAGGAAGGTATTTTATCCTCCAATGCAGACAATGCTCAGGAAATATCAGGAGACCAGCGGGGGAATTTTGGATCGCCCATATACCAGATTACCACAAACCTCTTTGCATACAGTCAGTCATTTAAAGCAAGTGAAGACCTGGTGGAATATATGAAAGGGAACCACCTCTACAGGGACGGAGGAGCCCCTTCAGGCGAGGATCCAAGGCTTCCTATACTGATAGACGAAAATGCCAATGGGGAAATAGTTGGGATCGAAAATGGCCATACAGCTGAATACTACACTCTTCATCCTGAATTTGCCACAGAAGGATCCTGGTTTCTGTTTCATAATAATCAGTATGAACCCGTCACCATAATGAGTTATGCCGAGTGCCTGTTTTTGGAGGCCGAGGCAGCTCTGCTTGGCTATAGCGGAACCAGCGGTACTGCTGCTGAACTGTTCGGAGCAGGAATTGAAGCCTCCATGCAGTATCTGGGAGTTGATACCAGCTCTTACGCTGCAGATGAAGAAGCGCTGTTTAATGCTTTAGCCGATGATGAAGCCAGGCTGGAGCGTATTATTTATCAAAAATGGATCGCACTCTTTCCGGATCCACACGAAGCCTGGGCAGAGCAACGCAGAACGGGTTATCCTGTGGTTGTAAAACGGACTGGTGATGATTTTGAACAGGGCATCACCCAGGGCACCATTCCCAACCGGATTCCTTATCCCGAGGGGGAATTGAACACCAATTATACAAATGTAAATGCAGCACGTGAAAATCAGGGTGGGGATGATATGCTCAATAAGCTCTGGTGGGATCGCAACACATTGCAGGATAGCTGGGAGTAAATTGAATCAGGAAATGAGGCATGCGATAATAGTCCTTTTATTGGCATTTGCAGCACTTTCTTATTCAGCAGATTCCATACAGTCCAATCCCAGCCCAAATATTATTATCATTTTTACCGATGATATGGGTTATGGGGATCTGGGCGTATATGGCCACCCTTCCATAAAAACCCCAAATCTGGACAAAATGGCCTTTGAGGGTCAAAGATGGACATGTTTTTATGTCCCTGCAAATGTGTGCACACCCTCCAGGGCAGGTTTGTTAACAGGTCGTCTCCCCATTAGATCCGGTATGTACGGAGATGATCCAAGAACCTTGTTCCCCTATTCTAAGGGAGGCTTGCCTGAGAGTGAAATCACCATTGCTGAGGTACTTAAAAGTGTTGGCTATAATACGGCAGCAATTGGTAAATGGCATTTAGGCCATCTGACACAGTATTTGCCAACCAGGCATGGTTTTGATTCCTATTACGGAATTCCATACTCCAATGATATGGATATCCAGAAGGAGATTAATGCATTTAACTATTTTAAGTTATTTAAGAATCCGAAGATTGAGATGTTTAATGTTCCTTTGATGCGGGATATTTCAATTATTGAAAGACCTGCTAAGCAAAGGACCATTACTGCCAGGTACACTCGTGCAGCTGTAAAATTCATAAAAGAAAACAAGGGAGGACCGTTTTTCCTGTATTTAGCACATTCCATGCCCCATGTACCTCTTTTTGTATCCCCATATTTCAAAGACAGAAGTAAAGGTGGGCTTTACGGTGATGTGATTGAAGAAATTGAGGAGATGGTAGCAAAACACATTGAGACCATAGAGCCGGTTGAGAATCAATTAGAGAAATAATGAAAAAGACATTGATAGTTATCATGGCCATCTTAGCCATGGTAGTGAATTCCTCCTCACAAAACGAAGCAGAGGGAAAGCTGGAGTTTGAATCAATACAGGGTGTTAAAGCCCGGAACGTGATTTTTATTCTAAGCGACGATCACCGATGGGATTATATGGGATTCACAGGGAAAATCCCCTGGTTAAAGACCCCTGCTATGGATCAACTTGCTCAACAGGGTGTTTTTTGCAGAAATACCTACGTAACCACCTCCCTGTGTTCTCCAAGCAGGGCATCCATATTGACCGGACTCTATTCCCATTCTCATCAGGTGGTAGACAACCAGGCCCCGGTTCCCAATGATCTGGTATTCTTTCCCCAATATATTCAGGATGCTGGTTTTAAAACTGCTTTCTTTGGAAAATGGCACATGGGTGATCATAACGACGATCCCAGGCCAGGTTTTAATCACTGGGAAAGCTTCATGGGCCAGGGTACCTATTACTCCCCAAAACTGAATATCAACGGTGAGAGAGTTCAGTATTCAGATTCCACATACATAACAGACCTACTTACGGAGCATGCAATCGACTGGATGGATCAACAGGATTCGAAGGAACCCTTTTTCATCTATCTCTCCCATAAGGCCGTCCATGCTGGTTTCGATCCGGCTGTCCGTCATAGAGGACTATATGAGAATGAGACCTATACACATCCTGCCTCGTATACAATGACTGCTAGTGATAAAGTCAGCTCCCTGAAGCAGGAAAACTTGCATAGTCCTGATTATAATTATGGGGAAGGCAATCTGCCTGACTGGGTAAAGGAACAACGCTATAGCTGGCACGGGGTGGACTATATGTATCACATGGAGGACAGCAATCTTGAATGGTTGGTGAAGCGCTACTGCGAAGCGTTAATGGCGGTGGATGAGAGCATTGCAAGCATCATGGATTACCTTGAAGCAAATGGAATGTTGGAATCCACCATGGTGATCTACATGGGCGACAATGGCTTCTCCTTCGGTGAACACGGATTGATTGATAAACGACACTTTTATGAAGAGTCGGCCAAAGTCCCTCTTCTTATCCATTGTCCCGAACAATTCAAAGGAGATCAGGTGGAAGAGCACTTGGTTCAGAACATTGACATTGCTCCGACCATCCTGGAGTCATTCGGTATCCAGAAACCTGAGAATATGCAGGGTTCATCCCTTTTGCCTCTCTTGAAGGGAGAGGAGCCTGATTGGCGGGATCGGGTTTTTTATGAGTATTATTGGGAGCACCATTTCCCTCAGACGCCGACCGTTCACGGGGTGCGAACTGACAAATATAAACTGATGCGCTATTTTGGAGTGTGGGACAGGAACGAATTGTACGATATGGAAAACGATCCGGAAGAGATGAATAACCTTATCGATAGTCCGGAGCATCATCAGGTAGTTGTTGATCTAACTAATGAGATTTACGATTGGCTAGAATCTACAGATGGTATGCAGATTCCTTTGAAAAGGGTTACAGAAGACAGGTTTGGGGATTACAGGAATATCAGGGTGTATTAGTGAGAATTAAACCGTATGGTATATGATAAAGATGTTCTTTCTACCCGTTTTCATCCTAATGCTGGTATCATGCAATAATTCAGCTCAAGAAAATAGGGCGTCTGAATTAAATATTGTGATCATCCTTGCGGATGATTTTGGAGTGGGTGATATCCAGGCACACTATCCAAACAATAAGATTCTTACCCCTAATCTCGATAAACTGGCTCAACAGGGTGTTAGCTTTACAGATGCACATAGTGGTTCTGCGGTCTGCACCCCAACACGTTATGGCCTTCTTACGGGCAGGTATGCCTGGCGAACACCACTTCAGGAGTGGGTTCTGGCCTGCTATGAATCTCCACTAATTGAAGCAGATCGTCTTACCCTTCCTGGCTATTTGAAGCGCTTTGGCTACCAGACAGCCTGTATAGGCAAATGGCATCTGGGGATGCAGTGGCCTGGTGATCAAGTAAATAGAAGAGTTGAAACCCGAAATGGCTTAAAGAGTAAAGAATGGGATTTTTCCTTACCCATTCTGGAAGGCCCCACTGCAAGGGGATTTGATTACTACTTCGGAACAGATGTTCCCAATTTCCCCCCTTTTACCTTTATTGAAAACGACCATGTGGTAGCACTACCCACAGCAAAATATGTTTACGACCCTACGGAAGGCGTGGTGATGCCCAGAGGGTTCGCCGGTTCACCCATGGCTCCTGGATGGCGTTTCAATGAGATACTTTCAACGATCACCTACCGTGCTGTGGATTACATTTACACCCAGGCTAAAACAAATACTCCTTTCTTCCTGTATTTTTCCATGACTTCCCCACATGAGCCTGTGGTTCCGTCTGACAAGTTTGCAGGTAAAAGCGGGATTGCACCTATTGCAGATTTTGTGATGGAAACCGACTGGTCAGCAGGAGAAATTATCAGGGCCATTGAAGAAGCGGGTATATCAGAGAATACCATTGTAATATTTACAGCAGATAATGGCCATTCCCACTATACCGGATGGGAGCATCTGGTTGAGGCAGGTCACCAGCCCAGCGGTCCCTACCGTGGTCATAAGGGAGATATCTGGGAAGGTGGCCACCGGGTACCCTTTGTAGTGAGATGGCCAGGGAAAGTGGTGGAAGGAACTTCAAGTGATCAGTTAGTCTGCCTCACCGATATTTATTCAACCATTGCTGAGATTGTCAGTGGTGTGCCTCTTCCTGAAAATACGGCTGAAGACAGTTTTAGTTTCTTGAACAGCCTGATCAAGAATGGTGACAGATCAGAGCGGACAAGTTTGGTCAGCCATTCGGTCAATGGTGAATTTGCCTACCGCCATGGACCATGGAAAACTGTTTTTAAGCTCCCTGGGAATAACCTTGCTGCTTCGAGGGGAAAAGCTGCTAAGATAGAGCTCTACAATCTGGATGAGAACGTCGCAGAGGAACGCAATTTGGTAAAAGAACACCCAGAATTAGTTGAGCAATTTGCAAGTGAATTAAGATCTGTAGTTCAACGGGGAAGCAGTCGGAAGGGTCTGAGGCAGTTGAATGATGTCAACATCACTTTTGATACCATTCAAACAGAGCGCTGGGCACCTATAATAAAACACTAAGCGAACTCTTCCCCTTGGTATACCCCCTAAAAAGTTCAGCACTCTTGGTCTTATCAATGGTGAGTCTGTAATTATCAACCTCAGATTGAATTGTCATTACTAAAAATTATCACTTAATAAACTGCGTTGATGTGATGAGTTAAATTTGGAGGAATATGCAGGTAGAAGTAATCTGCTATGTCTAATTTCGACTATCTAAATAGGTAAGGTATTCTTCCGGAGGATTTATCTTAATCATATCAATCTCATCTATGCTATAAATTTTCAATGGCTGGGCCTTACCTCTTAGCATAATTTCCCCTACCAGGTTTATTTGAAGTTCCTCATTGTCTTCAATCAATTCCTTAATATGCTGAGAAAGCAGCAAACTTTTTTTATACTCATTACACTTGTCCTGAATTCGGGATGCCGTATTGAGAGTATCACCGTGGAAAGCGATCTCCCGTTTTATTTGTCCAACTTCAGCTATGGTTACATCTCCCACATTCAACCCTGCCTTAAAAAAAGGGACAAATCCATATTTCGTCTTATAAAAATCACTTCTAAGTTCTAACAAATTCTGAAATTTGAAATAAGCTCTTATACAATTCAGATTTTCAAGACCTTTGGCCATGGACCAGGATATAACCACCTCATCACCTACATATTGATAAACTTCAGCCTTATAATCCTTGACAATGGCTAAATCCGTAAAGCAATCCTGGATTAAGCGACTAACTTGTAAATGTCCTAACTTCTCAGCAATGGTAGTAGATGACTTCATATCCATAAACATGAAGATTCGATGATCGCTCTGCGGTTTATGAAATTTTCCTGTCAATAGTCTAAATAAGTTTCCCGGGCCAAATTTTAACTCGAACTGTTTGAGAGTATTAATCAGGATACTAACCAGGGAAACATAGACAAGCGGTGCGACCCATGACAGTCTTGCAGCATTTTTTGCCCAGGGGCCAAAATCTAAATCCCCATAATAAATTGTGAATGAAACCAAGTTTGTGTATAATGAAATAGAAACAAAAAGAAATATATAGGCAATGCTTTTTATAAGGATTAGCCGACCGTAGGACATTACTTTGAATACCCTCCTGTCGAAAATAATATCTACAATGCCAAATGCAATACCCAAAATAATTCCACCTCGTGTAATATTTAGTAATACTGCTGAGATATCTACAGGAGCAGTGGGATCGATGGGATTAACAGAACTGGGATTGCCTGCAAACCTTATGATGACAAAGATATGAAGAGAGAATACCCATAATATAATCATCCACATCATCTTTGTAAGCTGACTCTTGATCTTTATGGAATGAAATACACTCATATGTTAGTATTAATCAATTGTTTGTCGTCAACAATGACCGCCACTTAGAAGATAATCCTGGGTAAAATGAGATCGTCACTACCCAAACAGTACAAAAGCGGCAAATAAGACCGATGAAAGTATTATTCCTACCATAAATATTGTATAGGCTATCCTTATAAGCTTATATTTCTGGCTGATTACCTTCCCTAAGCTATACTGATCTCTTATCATGCTGGAATACAGATAGTCCTGATCTGCCATCAACTCTTTTACCGCCCATTCATATTCCTCCAGTTTCATATTATAAAAATTTCCAAAGAACAGAAGATTCACCTTCTTATTGTGAATATCTTCTTCGGTAAATTTTCCCGA